>ERZ1673699.3116-NODE-3116-length-10130-cov-3.488337_pt1 | contig 10130 bp, 7 predicted proteins | sample MGYA00580229_ERZ1673699 | MGnify/ENA primary metagenome ERZ1673699 (study PRJEB41218, sample SAMN15661785) | gut metagenome | host: Homo sapiens | place: Canada: London | collected 2015-08-20/2019-03-30 | study: EMG produced TPA metagenomics assembly of... | reverse complement strand
CCAGCTCTGGCTCCATCCAAATCCACCATGTGAATCCAGGATGCTCCAGCTGCTACAAATCCAGCAGCTGTTTTTCGGTAATCTTCCGCAACTTTGTGAGAAGTTGCAAAGTCGCCTTTTACCAGACGGACGCACGTTCCATCCTGAATATCAATTGCAGGTAAAATAATCATTTCAGCAATCCTCCAAAGTTTCTTAAAATCTGCAAGCCGGTTTCCCCACTCTTTTCCGGATGGAACTGTGCCCCGAATACGGTCTTTCCATCATAAACCATTGCCGGAATCTGTCCGCCATAGGTCACATACGCTGCCAGATATTCCGGTGCAACGACTGCCTGATAAGAATGAACGAAATAAACATATGCTTCTTCACCCAAATTGTGCAGCAATGGGCAATCAATCTGATATTCCAGCTTGTTCCAGCCCATGTGCGGAATAATCAAGCCGTTTGCCGGAATTTTTTCCACTTTTCCTGGAATCAGTCCCAGTCCGTCACACGCTTCAAATTCATAGCCTTTTTCAAAAATCAGCTGCATGCCAAGGCAAATTCCTAAAAACGGCTTCTTCTTAGATTCTGTCTGTAAAACGGATACCAAATTCCGTTCTTTCAACATCTGCATTGCACTTGGAAATGCTCCAACCCCCGGCAGGATGATGGCATCTGCTGCCTGAATGGCAGCAGCGTCATCGGTCAACTGACTTTCCAGTCCTAAAAAATCCAGTGCATTTTTGACACTGAAGATATTTCCAGCACCGTAATCGACAATGGCAATCATTTATAAAACCCCTTTCGTAGAAAGTGTTTGTCCGCTCTTCGTCGGTGTAACGGCAATCTGCAAAGCGTGAGCAACTGCCTTAAAAGCAGCTTCGCATTTATGATGGTCATTTGTACCATACATCATATTGATGTGCAGGGTAATGCCTGCCTGAAAAGCAAACGCACGGAAAAATTCTTCTGTCAAGCAAGTATCATATTGTCCAATCATCGCATTGGTGAATGTTCCCTGAAATACCAGAAATGGACGGTTGCTGATGTCCAGGCTGCAAAATGCAAGGGATTCATCCATGGGAATAAACGCACTGCCATAACGGGTGATACCGGACTTATCGCCCAGTGCTTCCCCGATGGCTTTTCCCAGTACAATGCCGGTGTCTTCTACGGTGTGATGTCCATCTACATGCAAATCTCCAGCGACCTGAATGTGCATACTAATGCCGCTGTGTACAGCTAAGGCGGTCAGCATGTGGTCAAAAAAACCAATGCCGGTATGAATATTTGCAACGCCTTTTCCATCCAAAACCACTTTCACTTGAATCTGTGTTTCTTTGGTGTTGCGTTCGATTACGGCTTCTCTCATAGTGACACCTCTTTATTCCTTCTCGTCTTCAAACCGAACGGTAATGGCATTGGCGTGTGCGGTCAAGCCTTCCCGATTTGCAATCAATACAATATCATCCTTTGCAGCACGCAGGGCATCCTTGGTATAATACGTATAGCTGGAACGCTTTGTAAAGCTTGCAACGCCCAGCGGAGAGAAGAACCGAGCCGTTCCACTGGTCGGAAGAACGTGGTTCGGGCCAGCATAGTAGTCCCCCAACGGTTCTGATGCATACTGTCCAAGGAATACAGAGCCAGCGTTGTCCAGTGCACCCAGCAGTTCCATTGGATTTTCCATCAGCACTTCCAAGTGTTCTGGTGCAATCCGATTTGCCAGAGCCGTTGCTTCTTCCCGACTGTTGCAGAGCAGAATTGCTCCATAGGTATTCATGGATTTTTCGATGATTTCTTTCCGTTCGAGCGTCTGTACCTGCCGATTGATTTCTGCCTGTACCTGTTCTGCCAGCTTTTCACTGGTCGTAACCAGAATGGAAGATGCCATAACATCGTGTTCCGCCTGTGACATCAAATCTGCTGCCGCAAATGCCGGGTTGGCGGTTTCATCTGCCATAACCAGAACTTCACTTGGTCCTGCAATCATATCAATATCCACAATTCCGTACAGCAGCTTCTTTGCGGTTGCAACATAGATATTTCCAGGGCCAACGATTTTATCGACCTTTGGAATTTCCTTTGTTCCGTATGCCAATGCTGCAATTGCCTGTGCCCCACCAGACAGAAAAATCCGGTCAACACCGCACAAAGCAGCTGCAATCAAAATATCTGGATTCGGTGTCCCGTCTTTTCTCGGCGGTGTTACCATGATAATTTCTTTTACGCCAGCAATCTTTGCAGGAACAGCATTCATGATAACGCTGGACGGATAAGCAGCTGTACCACCCGGCACATACAAGCCAACACGTTCCAGACCTCTTACCCGCTGTCCTAAAATGACACCGTTTGCCATCGGGTGAATGAAACCTTGTTCAACCTGACGCTGGTGGAAATCCCGTACATTTTCAATGGCGTTTAACATAGCATCTACAAATGCTTGGTCAGCATCGGTCAACGCATCGTTGATAACCTCTCTCGGTACTTCGTAATATTCCGGCAAGCTGCCATCGAATTTTAAGGTATAATTTTTAACAGCATCATCACCGCCAGCTTTTACTGTTTTCAGAATTTCCTGTACGGTTTCTGTCACACGCTGATTGGTTTCGCCCGTTCTTTCATCCAACAACTGAAAAAATGCTTCCCGTTCTTCTGCAACGCTTGCATTGATTTGCTTCATGGTAATCATGCTTATAATACCTCCTCGATTTTTTGAATCAATGATTCAATTTCCTGCTGCCGCATTTTCAGGCTGACAACATTTGCAATCAGTCTTGCAGAAATCGGAACGATTTCTTCGACAACTTCTAGTCCATTTTCTTTCAGGGTTACCCCTGTTTCTACAATGTCTACGATTCCGTCTGACAGTTCCAGCAGCGGTGCTAACTCTACAGAACCCTCGATTTTTACAATGTCAACATCCATACCCTTGCTTTCAAAGAATCGGCGTGCAATGTTTGGATACTTGGTTGCAATGCACTTGACACCATATCCGCTGTAAAAATCGGTTCCCTTTTTGGTTGCCAGTGCAAACCGACACTTTCCAAAGCCCAGATCTGCCAGTTCAAAGAACTTACCGGACATTTCCAGAATGGTATCTTTTCCGACAACGCCCAAATCACAAACACCATGTTCTACATAGGTGATGACATCGGCAGCCTTGGAGAGTACAACTTCCATATTTCCATCCGGAATCGGCAAAATCAATCGTCTGCCCTTATTATGTACCGCTTCGCAATCATAACCCAGCTTTTCCAGCAAGCCAACGGTATCCTTTTCCAAACGTCCTTTTGTCAACGCAATTCTCAGCGGTTTTGTCATAATACTGTGACCTCCGTAACTTCTTTTTCTACTTGATATAAGATGGAAATTTTCCGATTCTTTGCATAGTCCAATGCTGCTTCTGCGGAGGATACCAGTGCAAATTCTACGGTCAATCCTGCTTCCCGTTTGGTTTCTGCCAGTGCAATGGCAGCTGCTTCATAGCCTGGTGCGGCATAAATGGCAGCATCAGCCGCTTTCTTTGTCCGTGGATTCTTTTTCATGGCAACCTTTGCAACGGCATCTACATTGACGGCAAATCCGACTGCCGGAACATCATAGCCAAAGCTTGCCAGCAGCTTATTATACCGACCGCCAGACAAAACTTCATCGCCATAGCCTTCCAAATAGCCCTTGAGAATCATGCCTGTGTAATAATCTGCCTTATTGACAATACCAAGATCCACGCTCAGCCGTTCTGTTCCGATCAATGCTGCAATTTCCCGATACAGTTTCCGCAGATATTGCAACATTTCCTGAATTTGCGGTGTGCAATAGAGCTGTTCCATCTTATCGAACACTTCTTCTCCGCCAAACAAAGACGGTAGTTTCTTCAAAGCGTGAATCAACTGATTATCGCCCAGTGTATCCAGTAAGTCATTCAATGCAGAATAGTTCTTTGTTTCAATCAGATACCGGATTTCTTCTTTGGTTGCCGGTGCAGCGTTCAATTCCCGCATCAATTCCTTGAAAATGCCGGCATCCCCTAATTCCAGATAATAACTGGTTTCGTTGCAGCGTTTCAGCACATCAATTGCCATGCTTGCCATTTCCAAATCTGCCATATAGGAATCTGAACCAATCAATTCCGCACCTGCCTGCATAAATTCATCGCTTCTGCCCTTCAATGCTGGTTCAAAGCGGTAAGCAGTCTGCATATAGCACAGCCGCTGTGGCAGCATAGCTTCCCGCAGACGGGTTGCAACAACTCTTGCAATCGGAGCAGTGGATTCCGGACGCAGCACAATCAGCCGTCCCTTACTGTCTGTCAATTTATATAACTGTTCTTGCGGATACTGAACGGCTTCCGACTGAAAAACATCAAAAAATTCCAATCCCGGTGTTACCAATTCATCGTATCCCTGACTCTGAAAAACAGAACGAATTTTTTCTTCTGTTTCTCGCCGTACGAGGCATTCTTCTAATAATAAATCTTTTGTCCCTTCCGGCGTAATTCGATTATAATTTCTCATGTGTTCCTCCTAAAAGCACTTTATTATGCTACTATGGTAACATAATACCACGCTATCACGATTTTGTCAAGTTAAAAGAGGGTCATTTGACTGGATTTCGGCAAATTGCCGAATGCATTCAACTTTTCCAATGTTTCTATTACTGTTTTCGATGCTCCGCTGCGGTTCTGGAATTCTTCGATAGAGATAAAATCCCGTTTCTGTGCTGCTTCATACAGTGCATTGGCAGCTGACAGCCCAATTCCGCTGATTGCAGAAAATGGAATCCGGATTTTCTCATCCTCTACCAGATACTGCGAAGCGTGTGAACGATACAAATCAATCGGCAGGAAATCCAATCCCCGACACAGCATTTCATTGATAATATAGAGCAAATCCAACTGGTCAGACTCTTTCTTTGTGCGTTCGTTGCCCTTTTCTCGCAGTTCTTCAATGCGATTATGAACCGCTTCTTTTCCCTGCATAACCAGTTCCACATCAAAGTCATCCCCACGGGTGCTGAAATAAACCGCATAATATGCCAATGGACGATATAATTTAAACCATCCCAATTTAATGGCAGCGGTTACATAAGCAGCCGCATGGGCTTTCGGGAACATGTACTTGATTTTCAAGCAGCTGTCAATGTACCAATCCGGAACATTGTGGTCTTTCAGCATTTGAATCCGCTCTGGCGTAAAGGTTTTTGGAGCTTTTCCCTTTCGAGTGTCTTCCATGATCTGAAAGGCTTGCTTTGGCTCTACACCCTTATGCAGCAGATAAGTCATAATACTATCTCTCGTTCCGATTACATCAGAAATGGTACACGTTCCGTTGTCAATCAAATCCTTTGCATTTCCAAGCCATACGTCTGTACCATGGGACAAGCCAGAAACCTGTAAAAAGTCACTGAACTTCGTTGGATTGGAATCCAGCAGCATTTGAATGGTAAAACCAGTGCCCATTTCCGGAATGCCCAGACTTCCCGTCTTGCAATAAATATCCTTTCCTGATACACCCAGTTCTTCTGCATGGGTACACATCCGAATGACACGAGGGTCTGTCGTGGGAACTTCCCGAATATCCAACCCCGTGATGTTTTCCAAGTGTCGGTACATCGTTGGGACAACGTGCCCCAATTCATCCAGTTTCAAAATCGTATCGTGCAGAGAATGGAAGTCGAAATGCGTTGTAATGACATCCGAATCCGCTGAATCAGCAGGATGCTGCACAGGGGTAAAGTCGTATACGTCATAATCATTCGGCACAACGACCATACCGCCTGGATGCTGTCCCGTTGTCCGTTTGATGCCCGTACAGCCAATGGAAAGCCGATTGATTTCTGTCGGACTGCAAGTAATGCCCCGTTCGTCCAAGTATTTTTTCACATAACCATATGCGGTTTTATCTGCCACAGCGGCAATCGTTCCGGCTTTAAACACATTATCTCGCCCGAACAGCTCTTCTGTGTAACGATGGGCAGAAGATTGATATTCACTCGAGAAATTCAAGTCAATATCCGGTGCTTTATCACCATCGAAGCCCAAAAATGTTTCAAATGGAATATCATGCCCATCTCGGTTCATCTCTGTTCCACATTTCGGGCACTTCTTTGCTGGCAAGTCGAATCCAGAACCAACGCTGCCATCTGTAATAAATTCACTGTGCTTGCATTTCGGGCAGACATAATGCGGTGCAAGCGGATTGACTTCTGAAATACCTGCCATAGATGCAACGAAAGAAGAACCAACAGAACCTCTCGAACCAACTTCATAGCCATGTGCAACGCTATCCCAAACCAGTTTCTGTGCAATGATATACAGCACAGCAAACCCGTGCTTGATAATCGAACCCAATTCTCGATTCAATCGCTTTTCAACCAGTTCTGGCAACGGGTCGCCATAGATTTCTTTTGCCTTTTCATTGGTGATTCGTGTTAAGTCCTCTTCTGCTCCGTCAATATTTGGCGTAAAAGTCCCCTTTGGAATTGGTCGAATGTGTTCGATACAATCCGCAATGCGATTTGTATTTTCCACAACCACTTCATATGCCTTTTCTTTTCCCAGATAAGAAAACTCTTCCAGCATTTCATCCGTTGTCCGAAAATACAATGGCGGTTGGAATTTTGCATCGTCATAACCTTGTCCAGCCTGCAAAATCTCTCGGAATTTTGCATCACCCGGATCCATAAAATGCACATCACAGGTTGCACAAACTGGCATATTTAATTCTTCACCCAGTTTGACAATGGCACGGTTATAATCTCGCAGTTCTTCTCGATTGGCAGCCGTTCCATTTCGCATCATAAAGGCGTTGTTCAAATCCGGCTGAATTTCCAGATAATCATAAAACTTTGCCAGTTCTACGATTTCTTCATGCGGACGGTTTTCCACCAATGCACGGAACAATTCGCCTGCTTCGCAGGCACTGCCGAAAATCAAACCTTCCCGGTGCTCCTGTAAAACAGATTTCGGCAGCAGTGGCTTTCGATAGAAGTATTTCAAATGACCATAAGAAATCAGCTTGTATAAGTTTTTCAAGCCTGCCTGATTTCGTACCAAAATAATTTGATGGTAAGATTTCAGTTTCTTGACATCGATTTCTTCCGTTTTCGTGTTCAGTTCTGCCAGCGTTTGCAAGCCCTTTTCCTGAATGAGCTGCGACACCAACTTGACATAAATTTTTGCCAGCATCTGTGCATCATTGCAGGCACGGTGATGGTCAAACTTTCCGAGTTTCAATGCTTTTGCAACGGAATCCAGTTTATGTTTTGCAATGTTCGGCAGCATCACTTGACTTAAAATCAAGGTATCCAGTGTTACAAAAGAGAACGAAATATTCTGCCGTTCACAAGCATTCCGGATAAAAGACGTATCAAATCGGGCATTGTGTGCTGCCAAAACGGGCTTCTCTGAGCCGCAAAATTCCATGAACTGTTGAATCGCTTCTCGCTCGCCCGGAGCATTCGCAACCATTTGGTCTGTGATTCCGGTCAACTCTACAATTTTCGGTGGTATCGGCTTTCCCGGATTTACCATGATAGAAAATGTATCTACAATTTGCAGATTTCGCAGTTTTACTGCACCGATTTCCGTCAAGCGATCTTTTGTATAACTCAAACCTGTTGTTTCTACATCAAAAATAATGATTTCATCCTGTAAGCTGCGTGGATCTGATTCATCAATAATCGTTTTCTTTTGCAGGTCGTTGACTACATACGCTTCGCAACCATAGATAATCTTAAAGTTCGGGTCTTTTATTGCATTCCAAGCATTCATTGCATCCGGAAACGCCTGTGCAATTCCGTGGTCGGTGATGGCAATTGCCGGGTGTCCCCATTCATGTGCCCGATTGACCAGCTTTCCAGCTTCTGTAATTGCATCCATCTGCGACATTGCTGTATGGCAGTGCAATTCCACCCGCTTTTTCTCTGCATGGTCTTCTTTTTTCTTACGCTGCACCATCATAATCGAATCCGGTTTCAATACCATTTCACGTGCAAAATTATCGTAATCAATCCGACCCAACAGCAACAAGGTACTGCCTTTCTTGATTTCACCCAGTGGAATTTTTTTCAAGTTTTCTGTGGTATCAAACAGCTTGACCAGAACAGAATTTTCATAGTCTGTGACTTGATACGTTGCAACCGTTCGTTCGCCTCGTACTTCTCGCACTTCCATCGCAAATACATCTGCTAAAATAACAGAACGCTGTCCCTCTCGACCCAGAGCCTCTGTAATGGAAATGGGATTGTCCCGAATTGTTCTGCCTTTTATCAAAGTTGCACTGCCCGGCACAACGTTTTCCAATTCTACAGACAAGGCAACTGGCTTTGATTTTGCTGGCTCTGCCTTATCGGATGATTTGGTTGGAGCAGTGGCTTGCAGTTGTTCTGTATGTTTGGAAACGGTCTTTTCTGCGGTTTCCTGCATCTGCTGGTAGGATTCTGTAGAAACGGCAGCTTCTCCAAGGATTTCCACCTTGATGGACACGGAAAACAACCGTTGCAGCAAGTTTTGCAACTGTTCTGCTACATGATACCGCTGCACAATTTCATACCCGCCATTTTTCAAGGTAATTGTCCAGTTTTGTCCGTCCTGCTGAATCTGTGCATGGTCAAAAAAGCCGTTTACAACGGGTTGCTCTCGCTTTAAAAGTTGCAGCAACTCTGGAAAATATGCCGTTTGGCAGAGTGTTGCTGCATAGTTGGGAGCAATCCGAACGGTTTCAATTTCTAGTGCTTGCTGTAAGGTTTTTTCCAGAGAAAAAAGGTCGTTTGCTGGAACAAGCTGCGGAAATGTCACATAAAAAGTCAATCGTGTGAGGTTTTCTGCATAGGTCAGCCGGTATAGCATACCATCCTGCATGGAATCCGGCATTGTTTGGATATAGGAGTCTAAAAAATCGGAAAATCGTAAGGTTTCCATGGGATGCACGCCTTTCATTAAAATTTCTCTATTTCCTTCATCAGTTCTGTTACAATTTCTGATTCTGGAATCTTTCGCAGAACTTCTCCCTTTTTAAAGAGGACTGCACAGCCATCTCCGCCAGCAATTCCAATATCTGCTTCTCTTGCTTCTCCTGGGCCGTTTACAACGCAGCCCATAACAGCAACCTTAATATCCTTGTCCACATTTGCCAATGCCGCTTCGACCTCTTTTGCAGTCTGAACCAAATCAATTCTCGTTCTGCCGCAAGTTGGACAAGCAACCAATTCTGGGCCGCCACGCAAACCCATGCACTTTAAAATATCCTTTGCAGCGGCAATTTCCTGTATTGGGTCATCCGTCAGAGATACCCGAATCGTTGCACCAATGCCATCATGCAGCAATGCTCCAATGCCGATTGCCGATTTAATCAGCCCCATATGTGCTGTTCCAGCTTCTGTTACGCCAAGATGCAGCGGATATGCACACTGCTGTGCTGCCAGTCGATACGCATCAATCATGGTGGAAACAGTAGAAGATTTCATGGAAATTACAATGTCGGTAAAATCGCAATCTTCCAGCATTTTGACGTGCCGCATGGCACTTTCCACCAGAGCTTCTGCTGTTGGTGCACCATATTTTGCAAGCAAATCCTTTTCCAGTGAGCCAGAATTGACCCCGATACGAATCGGGATTTGCTTCGACTGACAGGCGGCAACGACTTGCCGCACCCGATCCATTCCGCCAATGTTGCCAGGATTGATGCGAATCTTATCAATCCCGGCTGCAACTGCCTCCAATGCCAACCGATAATCAAAATGAATATCGGCAACCAGTGGAATCTTTACCGCTTCTTTAATCGCTGGAATCAGCTTCAATGCTTCTTTGTCTGGGATTGCAGCCCGTAAAATTTCACAGCCTGCCTGCTCCAATGCTTTTGCCTGTGCAACACTGCCAGCAATGTCGTCTGAACGGGTATTCAACATGGATTGAATATAGATGTGCTTGCCATCCAATACACAATTGCCCACTCGTACTGCTTTTTTTTGCATGTTTAACACTCCTTTCTATGTTAATGAAAAATTCGTGTGACATCCTGTACTGTCACCACAATCATCAATAAAAACAACGCTGCCATTCCAACCAGATGCACAAGTGCTTCGTGTTCTTTTTTCACTGGCTTCCGGCGAATGGCTTCCAGGAACAAGAACCAGAATCGGCT
>ERZ1673699.3110-NODE-3110-length-10137-cov-5.915890_pt1 | contig 10137 bp, 9 predicted proteins | sample MGYA00580229_ERZ1673699 | MGnify/ENA primary metagenome ERZ1673699 (study PRJEB41218, sample SAMN15661785) | gut metagenome | host: Homo sapiens | place: Canada: London | collected 2015-08-20/2019-03-30 | study: EMG produced TPA metagenomics assembly of... | reverse complement strand
CTTCGAGGGTCTGCTGAACCGCTACTTCGGCAAGTAATTTGCCATAACGGGAGGCACAGCCATGAAATACGTCTGTGACATCTGCGGCTACGTCTACGACCCCGCAGCCGGCGATCCCGACAACGGCATCGCCCCCGGCACACCCTGGGAAGCCGTCCCCGAAGATTGGGTCTGCCCGCTGTGCGGCGTCGGCAAGGACCAGTTCAGCCCCGAAGCATAACGCAAAACGAGAAGAGGAAGCCGGTTACTCGGCTTCCTCTTTTTTGTCTTGCGCGCTCAGATATATATCGTCGGGAAATTGACAACCACCGCAGAAAATGCTACACTACGCTTGTCATACGACAGAAAACGCGGCCGCTGCGGCGGCTGCCTCGAAGGGGGGACAAAAACCATGAAATACTGTGCTCAGTGCGGTGCGCAGCTGGTCGATGAGGCCGTCGTCTGCCCGCAGTGCGGCTGCCCGGTGCAGCCCCAGCGCAGCGTCGACCCGAACGCCAGCCCGAAATCGCGCCTGATCGCGCTGCTGCTGTGTGTCTTTGTCGGCGGTCTCGGCATCCACCGCTTCTACGTCGGCAAGATCGGCACGGGCGTGCTCTGGCTGCTCACGGCCGGATGCTTCGGCATCGGCGCGCTGGTCGACCTGATCATGATCGCCTGCGGCACATTCACCGACAGCGACGGAAAGCCGGTCACAGACTGGCAGACCTGACAGGCAAAAAAAGATCCCCGACCGCGGTCGGGGATCTTTTTATGCAATTACGGGTCGATCTCGATGATGTAGCCGGTCTTGCCGCCGTAGAACTGCGGGTACTTGGCAGCGGGATCACCGATGCAGTCGTTATAATACCAGCCGTCGCTGCGGCGTGCGATGAGCACATAGTTCTCAGCCGCGCCGTTGGTGTCGCGCACGGACGGCTCACCGGCGGCCCAGTTATAGACCGGGTCAATGTTGTCCTTGACCCAGGCAAGCTCGCCGCTGTCGGCGCGGTACAGACCGATCCAGACGTAGGTCAGGCCGGACTCGTCAGCAAGCTGGGCGACGCGCGTCCACTTCTCGGCGCTGTCGATCACGACAAGGTGGCCGCCCTTGGCCTCGGCCGCCGCTTCAGCGTCCGCCCAGGAGACGTCCGCCTTGACGACTTCATACGTCGGCTCGGGCTTCGGCGTCGGGGTGGGCGTGGGCGTCTCGGTCGGGACAGCGGTCTCGACGGGAACGGTCGGTGCGGGTGTCGGCGTGGTCTCCGCCGCGGAGGGCGTGCCGAACACACCGAGTGAGCGCAGCAGCAGCACGGCCAGCACCGCCGCGCAGATGATCAGCACCGTCAGCAGCACGCCCGCCTTATGCGACTGGCGCTGCGCGTCGGGCGCTTTCTTTTTCGGCTTTGCGGGGGCGGGACGGTAGGGCTCGGGCTTTTTCACCGGCGGCTTTTCCGGCTTGCGCTCCGGCTTCGGCGCGGGCGTGACCTCCGGCCTGGCGGCCGGCTTTTCCGGGCGGAATTTGTTCGGCAGCGGCTGCGGCGCGGGCTTGACCTCGGACTCAGCCTGCGGCTCGGGCTCGGGGCTCGTCTCCGGCTCGGCGGCCGGGGTTTCCTCGGGCTTCTCTTCCGGTTCGGCAGCCGGGGCCTCCTCCGGCTTTGCTTCCGGCTCGGCAGCCGGGGTCTTCTCCGGCTTTGCTTCCGGCTCGGCAGCCGGAGTTTCCTCCGGTTCAGGCTCCGCTTTCGGTTCAGACTCGGGCGCAGATTCCGCTTCCGGTTCGGTCTCCGGCTCAGCCTCCGGCACGGGCGCGGCGGCCTCCTCGGCAAGGATGCTGAGCATCATGCGCTCGACCTCGCTGAGCTCCTGCTCGGGCTTATTGAACATCTCCTGCGCGGTCGGCACATTGCGGCGCTGCTCGGCATCATACTGCTCGAGCGCGGCGCACAGCTCCGCCGGGGTGGCATAGCGGTCGGCCGGCCGGCACTGCGTGGCGCGCGCGATGATCTGCGCGAGATCGTGCCCGGCCCTGCGCGCCAGGGGCAGCGCCTCGCCGTTCATGCGGCGGCGCAGCGCGGCGGCCATATCCTCCGGCTGCGGCGCGCGGTCATCCGGGTAAAACGGCAGACGGCCGCCCATCACGCCCGCATACAGCAGCAGGCCGAGTGAATACACGTCGGCCGAGGCATCGAGCGCGCCGCTCCAGAAAACCTCGGGCGCCATAAACTCCAGCTCCTCGGTCGTCCAGTCCTTCGTGTCCGTGCGGGCGGGCGCGCCGAGACCGACCGTACCGTCCCCGGCACGGCTGATGTTGTCCGGGCGGATGCCGCCGTGGTATGTCCCGCGCTCCGTCAGGATGCGGCAGATCGTCTCGGCCAGCGCGGTCAGCTCCGCGCGCGAGAGCGTCTGCAGCCGCTCACCGAGGCAGCATGCGGGATCGAATGCGTGTTTTTCCATGTGATACGCACCTCTTTATGTCCGTGTTTGCGTGTTTACATAACGTAATAAATAGTAACACACTTGTGTCTGCAAGTCAATTCAATCTGACGCGCCGGACGCAGGTTTGTTCCGCCCGAGACGACCGAACCAGCCGAAGGTCATCGGCCAGATACCGGCGGCAAAGATCACCATGAGCGCGTAGCGGATGAGATTGGCAACATTGTGCCCGCCGCACAGCGCGAGCAGCGGCGCTTTGAGCGCGGCGCGCAGCCCGATCGTAATGGCAAGACCGAGCACGGTCTTGAGCACCTGCGCCCACCAGACGGCACGCACGTCAAAGTGCACATACCTCCGGTCGAGCCAGTAGGCAAATGTCATGCCCAGCACCGCACCGAGCAGCGTGTAGGCGTTCTTGCGGCCGGAGGCGAGGTTTGCCGCGTCCACATCCGCGGGAAACGGCCAGAGCTCGGCAAAGAGCAGGTAGGCAGCGCCCAGCACCGCCATGGCGCCGAAGAGCAGGTAGAGCCGGTTCGGATGGCTGTCAATGTCCCGAAAGAGCGGGTAGAGCGCGAACACCAGCACGAGCCCGATGCCGAACGACACGCCGACATCCAGCGGCGTGTGCACGCCGAGATACATGCGCGAAAACGCCGTGACCACGATCAGCAGCGCGCAGACCACGCGCAGCCACGTCCGCTTCGTCCAGCGGCCGAGGCAGCCGAAGGACGCAAAGACGTTTTGCGTGTGTCCGCTCGGGAACGAGTAGCCGGTGGCCTCGGCGCGGGCGCTCTCGACGATCTGAAAATCCGGGTCTTTCACCCACGGGCGCGGGATGCGAAAGACAAGCTTGAGAAACTGGTTGACGATCGTGCCGACGAAGCCGACCGTGAGCATATAGTACCCGCAGGACTTGCTCACGCACCAGAACACGATGATGGCAGCGGCCATGAACACGAGCTCGCCGCCGCAGTTGGTGAGTGCGCCAAGCAGCGCGTCCAGAAACGGCGTGCGCAGCTCTGCCAGCGCATAAAGAAGCTGCATAGAGCGGTCTCCCCTCTGAAGATTTCTGCCGCCATTATAGCAAACTGCGCGCACGGATTCAACCGCAAAGCCGCAAAGGAAATTGACAGCGGCGGCGCGGAATGGTAGGATAAATCCAGACCCGATTCTATTTTATGGAGGCATGTCCCATGGACATTGAAACGACCATCCGCGCCCTGACCGGCCGCGGCTTTGCCGTGCAGCATTTTGCCACGGCTGCCGAGGCGGCGGACTATCTCGACGGCGCGATCGACGGCACGACCGTCGGCATCGGCGGCAGCAAGACCATCGACCAGCTCGGTCTGTATGACCGGCTCACCGGACACAACACCGTCTGGTGGCACTGGCGCACGCCGGGCTTTGCCACACTCGACCACGCGCTGACCGCGCCCGTGTATCTCAGCAGCGCCAACGCCATCACCGCCGACGGTCAGATCCTCAACATCGACGGCCGCGGCAACCGCCTCGCCGCCATGGTCTACGGCATCGGCAAGACGGTGTACATCGTCGCGGGCACGAACAAGATCTGCCCTGACTTTGACAGTGCCCTGTCACGCGCGCGCAACACCGCCGCCGTGCAGAACATGCAGCGCTTTGACGGCGACCAGCCGTGCCACGAGCTCGGGCGCTGTGTCGACTGCCGCAGCAAGAGCCGCGGCTGCAACGCGCTGCTCGTGCTCTGGGGACAGATGATGGACATGGCCAAGGTCGAGGTCGTGCTCATCGACGAGCCGCTCGGCCTGTAAGGAGGCGTTCGCGTGAAGATCTTTAAGCGCATCAAGTGGAGCTATGTCGTGCTCAGCGCGATGTTTTTGCTCCTCGGCATCTATCTCGTTGTGAACCCCGAGACATCGCTCATTATGATCTGCCGCATTCTCGGCGCTGCCATGGCCGTGTTCGGTGTGATGAAGATCGTGCTCTACTTCATCCGCGAGGTCGAGGGCGTGGCCATCCGCTTTGACTTTGCCGTGGGGCTGTTTTGCATCATCCTCGGCGCGCTCATGCTCTGGCGCGCACCGGCGCTGACGGACGTGCTCTCGGTCATGATCGGCCTGCTCGTGCTCGTCGACAGCGTCTTCAAGCTGCAGGTCGCCGTCGACTCGCGGCGCATGGGCGCACACTCATGGTGGGTCACGCTCGTGTGCACGGTCGTGTGCCTCGTGCTCGGCATTCTGCTGGTCTTCAATCCCTTCAACGGCAAGCAGGTGCTCACGATCATGATGGGCGTGTCACTCATCGTTGACGGTGTGCAGAACCTCTGCACCGTCGTGTACGCCGCCGTCTTTGTCAAGGACGTCAAGGCCGCCGTGCGCGACTTTGTGGACGATGCCACCGCCGTCGAGACGACCGGTGAGGTCGTCGGCGAGGACAAGCCCGACGACGGGCCGAAAGCGCCGTAAGACGTTAAATCGTGCTTGATTTTCTGCCGGACGCGGGAATTTCTACGCGTCCGGCTCTTTACTTTTTTGCCGCTTTGGTGTAAAAAAGAAGAGAAAATATACTGCAACAAAAGGAGCAAGGGGGGAGCGGCCGATGATGGAGCAGGATTTTCAGCGTGTATATGAGAAGTTTAAGCTGCAGTTTTTCCGCCGCCTGTTTTCACAGGTGCGGGAACGTGAGGGCTCGCTGAGCGCAATGGAGGCGTTTTCCGTTGAGGTCATTCATCAGCTCAACGCGCCGACGATCGGCCGGTTTGCGGACTTTCTCGGCATCTCGCAGTCCAACGCGACCTACAAGGTCAACAACCTTATCCGCAAGGGCTATATCGTCAAGGAGAATTCCGACACCGACCGGCGCGAGTATCATCTCAAGCTCTCGGACAAGTTCTACAGCTATAACGGTCTCATGCAGAGCTATATCGACACCGTGCTCGGACGCATCCGCGCGCGGTTCACGCCCGAGGAGCTGGCGACCTTTGCGCACGTGCTGGCCGTCATGTCGGACGAGCTGATGCCCGAGTGCGACGTGCAGCCCAAGTAAACACCGCCATGAAAACGGAGACAGTCTTGCCGGCTGCCTCCGTTTTTTCGTTTGCGAGGGCGCGCAAGCGCTGTGTGCGCTGCGCGGTTACTTGTGTTTGCAGGAAAAGTGTGGTTTAATAAGGGAAGAAAATTACGACAGAAACGGAGCATCGCCATGACGATCGCAGTCATCGGCGCGGGCGCGTCCGGCATGATGGCCGCGCTGACCGCCGCCGAAACCCCGGAAAATAAGATCCTGCTCTTTGAGCGCCAGGCGCGCGTTGGGCGCAAGCTTGCCGTGACCGGAAACGGCCGCTGCAACCTGACGAACACCGGTGCCGCGCCCGAAAACTACCACGGCACGCAGCCGGAGTTTGCCGCGCGCGCACTCGCGGCCTTTCCGCCCGCAGCGGCGCTCGACTGGTTCGCCGCGCACGGTCTTCTGACCGTGACCGAGCCGGGCGGGCGCGTGTACCCGCTCTCGAACGCGGCCAACAGCGTCGTGGACGTGCTGCGCTTTGCGCTCGCGCAGCCGAACATCACCCTGCACACGGGCGACGCCGTGACGGGCGTGCGTCGGCAGGGGCGCGGCTTCGTCGTCGAGACGGAGGGCGGGCAGTTTCCCGCCGAGCGCGTCATCATCGCGTGCGGCGGCATCGCCGGGGCGAAGGCCGGCGGCGTGCGCGACGGCTACACCCTGCTGCAAAGCCTCGGCCACCGGCGCACGGCGCTGCACCCCGCGCTCGTGCAGCTGACGACCGAGCCGACCTATCCGCGCGCACTCAAGGGCGTGCGCGCCGATGCGCGCGTGACGCTCACGCAAGGCCGCAAGGTGCTCGCGCGCAGCGCGGGCGAGGTGCAGTTTACGGAAAAGGGCGTGTCCGGTCCCGCCATATTTGAGATCTCGCGCGCAGCCAGCTGCAGCGGCGAGGGGCAGACCGTGACGCTCGACCTGCTGCGCGACCACGGCGCGCCGGAATTTCTGGCGTTTTTGCAGACGCGGCGCAAGCTCGCGCCCGCGCTCCCGTGCGAAGAGGTACTGACCGGAACGGTGCACAACCGCGTGGGCAAGATGCTGCTGCGCTACGCAGACATCCCCGGCGCCCGGCCGCTCGGCGACGTGACGGACGACGAGCTCAAAGCGCTCGTGCGTGCGGCGAAGGGCTTCGCGCTGCCGGTGCGCGGCACGGAGGGCTTCGAGAGCGCGCAGGTCACGGCCGGCGGCATATGCACGGACGAATTCGACCCCATGACGATGGGCAGCCTTCTCGTGCCGGGGCTGTACGCCTGCGGCGAGGTGCTGGATATTGACGGCGACTGCGGCGGCTACAACCTGCAGTGGGCGTGGGCCAGCGGCCGCGCGGCCGGGAGGGCCTGCCGATGATTGTAATCCCGAACCTGAAGCTTGCCCCCGGCGCGGACGAGGCGGCGCTCAAGGCGCTGGCAGCCAAGGCGCTGAAGATCCCGGCTGGCGACATCACCGGGCTGCGCATCCGCAAAAAATCGCTCGATGCGCGCCGGAAGGATGACATTCACTATGTCTACACCGTCGGCGTGACCGTGCGCGGAGATGAGCAGCGGCTCGTCCGCCGCTGCCGCAGCGCCGCGATCGCGCAGGACAAGACCTACCCCATCCCGCACGTCGCACCGCCGCAGACGCGCCCCGTGATCGTGGGCTTCGGCCCGGCGGGGATGTTTGCCGCGCTGCTGCTTGCGCGCGCGGGCACAAACCCCATCGTGCTCGAGCGTGGGCCGGACGCGCAGACGCGCAGTGCGCAGATCGCGGCGTTTCGCGCGGGCGGCGCGTTCGACCCGGAGTGCAACGTGCAGTTCGGCGAGGGCGGCGCGGGCACGTTCTCCGACGGCAAGCTCAACACCGGCACGCACGACGCGCGCATCGGCTTCGTGCTCGCGGAGTTCGCGGCGCACGGCGCGCCGGAGCACATCACCTATGACGCCAAGCCCCACATCGGCACGGACGTGCTCGTCGAGGTCGTGCAAAGCCTCCGGCGTGAGGTCATTGCGCGCGGCGGCGAGGTGCGCTTCGGTCACCGGATGACCGGACTGTCCACGCAGGACGGACACATCACGGCGCTGAACGTGCGCAGCCCGGAGGGAGACTATACGCTCCCGGCGCGGCAGGTCATCCTCGCGATCGGCCACAGTGCGCGCGACACATTCGAAATGCTGCACGCGCAGGGCGTGCCGATGGAGCCGAAGCCGTTTTCCATGGGTGTGCGCATCGAGCACCGGCAGTCAGACATCAACGCCGCGCAGTACGGCGCGGCAGCAGATCGTCTGCCGGCGGCGGACTATTCCCTCTCCTGCCACCTGCCGGACGGATCGAGCGCGTACACATTCTGTATGTGTCCGGGCGGCGAGGTATTCGCCGCCGCGTCGGAAGCGGGCGGCGTGTGCACCAACGGCATGAGCAATTCCCGCCGCGACGGGGAAAACGCCAACGCCGCCGTGCTCGTGACGCTGCATCCGGAGGATTTTCCGGACAAGCGCACCCTCGGCGGTATGTACTGGCAGCGCAGCATCGAGCAGCGCGCCTATGCGTGCGGCGGCGGCAACTACCACGCCCCGGCGCAGCGCGTGGGCGATTTTCTCGCCGGGCGCGCAAGCACCGCCCCCGGCCGCGTGCAGCCAACCTACCGCCCCGGTGTGACGTGGTGCGACCTGCACGATGTGCTTCCCGCGCGCATCACGGCGACGCTTGCGCAGGCGCTGCCGGTCTTCGGGCAAAAGCTGCGCGGCTTTGATGATCCGGACGCCGTGCTCACCGCGCCCGAGACCCGCTCGAGCAGCCCCGTGCGCATCGTGCGCGGGCCCGACCGGTGCAGCACCGGCGTGCAGGGACTCTACCCCTGCGGCGAGGGCGCGGGCTACGCCGGCGGCATCACAAGCGCCGCCGTGGATGGGCTGCGCTGCGCCGAGAGCGTGATCAAAGCGCTGCAAAACGACGCATGATCCGTGCCGAACGGCACATTCTATCCTATCATATAAGGAGGTTTCACGATGAAAAACGAAGCGTTTGCACCCACACCGGAGCTGCTGGCCAAGATGGATGCCTGGTGGCGCGCGGCAAACTATCTGTCCGCCTGCCAGCTCTACCTGCTCGACGACCCGCTGCTGCGCCGGCGGCTGACCGAGCGCGACATCAAGAAGAAGATCGTCGGTCACTGGGGCACCGTGCCCGGCCAGAACTTCATCTACACGCACCTCCACCGCGTCATCAACGAATACGACCTCGATATGATCTATCTCTCCGGCCCCGGCCACGGCGGCAACGCCATGGTCGCGCAGGACTATCTCGACGGCTCGTACACCGACGTGTACCCGAACATCACGCGCGACGCGGCCGGCATGCAGCGCCTGTTCAAGCAGTTTTCGTTCCCCGGCGGCATCCCGAGCCATGTCGCGCCCGAGACGCCGGGCTCCATCCACGAGGGCGGCGAGCTGGGCTACTCGCTCGCGCACGCCTTCGGCGCCGTGATGGATAACCCCGGCCTGATCGCCGCCTGCGTCGTCGGCGACGGCGAGGCCGAGACCGGCCCGCTCGCCACCGCGTGGCACGGCAACAAGTTCGTTAACCCCATCACGGACGGCGCGGTGCTGCCGATTCTGCACCTCAACGGCTTCAAGATCGCCAATCCCACGCTCTTTTCCCGCATCAGCCACGAGGAGCTCGAGATGTTCTTCCGCGGCTGCGGGTGGGAGCCGCGCTTCGTCGAGGGCGACGACCCCGCCGAGATGCACGCCAAAATGGCCGAAACGATGGACTGGGCCATCGAGGAGATCCACGCCATCCAGCAGCATGCGCGCACCGCGCACGACACCACGCGCCCCTACTGGCCGATGATCGTGTTCCGCGCGCCGAAGGGCTGGACCGGCCCCAAGGAAGTGGACGGCAAGCAGGTGGAGGGGTCGTTCCGCGCGCACCAGGTGCCGATCGCGATGGACAAGCCCGAGCACCTCGTGCAGCTCGAGGAATGGCTGCGCAGCTACCATCCCGAGGAGCTCTTTGACAACAACGGCACGCTCATCCCTGAGCTGCAGGCGCTTGCGCCGAAGGGGCAGCGCCGAATGGGCGCAAACCCCCACGCAAACGGCGGGCTGCTGCTGCGCGAGCTGCGCATGCCGGACTTCCGCACGTATGAGCAGCCCGTGCCGGCGCCCGGCGCCGTCGAGGCGCAGGACATGACCGTGCTCGGCGCGTTCGTGCGCGACATCATGCGCGAGAACATGGACGCGCGCAACTTCCGCATCTTCGCCCCCGACGAGACTGCCTCCAACCGTCTGGGCCCGGTGTTCGAGGTCACGGGCCGCCGCTGGGTCGCCGAGGCGACCGACAGCGACGAGTTCCTCGACCCCGACGGCCGCGTCATGGACTCCATGCTCTCGGAGCATATGTGTGAGGGCTGGCTCGAGGGCTATCTGCTCACCGGCCGCCACGGCTTTTTCAACAGCTACGAAGCCTTCATCCGCATCGTCGACTCCATGGTCGCGCAGCACGCCAAGTGGCTGAAAGTCTGCAACCAGCTGCCCTGGCGGCAGGACATCGCCTCGCTCAACTACGTGCTCGCCTCAAACGTGTGGCAGCAGGATCACAACGGCTTCACGCATCAGGACCCCGGTTTCCTCGACCATGTGGCAAATAAGAAGGCCGATGTCGTGCGCATCTATCTTCCGCCGGACGCAAACTGCCTCCTGAGCTGCT
>ERZ1673699.3094-NODE-3094-length-10178-cov-4.078139_pt1 | contig 10178 bp, 10 predicted proteins | sample MGYA00580229_ERZ1673699 | MGnify/ENA primary metagenome ERZ1673699 (study PRJEB41218, sample SAMN15661785) | gut metagenome | host: Homo sapiens | place: Canada: London | collected 2015-08-20/2019-03-30 | study: EMG produced TPA metagenomics assembly of... | reverse complement strand
TCTTGTTAATATGTGTAAGACATTTTTAAGCGCAGAAAAAGTTTCAGAAGAAGAACTTGAAGAAATGAAAAACTTATTAGAAAATTTTGAAGCAGAGGACAGTAAAGGTGCTAGTAAACATATATAATGAATATGCTTTACTAAATAGATTTAAAAGCTTATTGCTGATAATATTAATATTAATAGTAAGAAAATTTTTAAACAAAAATGCTTTTAAATCAGCAAGTATTATTTTATGGGCGCTCTTATTTGTATACTTGATATGTCCATATCAAATTTTAATCAAAATTGAAGAATTTAATTCCAATAGTATATTTAATTTTATATTATACATCTTAAGTTATATAGACTCAATTTTAAGGCTACTTGCAAAGAAAGTAAGTTATGTTTTATATCCAAGAAATCGATATATAGTAGCACTATTCGTTATGTCTTATGTATTATATAAATATGTAAATTTTGATAAAACTATGAAAAACTCAAAAATAATACATGACGATAAATGTTTAGATTATATAAAGTCTTTTAAATTAAGAAGGACAGTCAGTATATATATAAATAATAATTTAAAAACACCAGTGACGTATGGTTTATTAAAACCTAAAATCATTATGCAGTCATATATACTTCAAGATGAAGAATTATTAAAATATGTCATGATGCATGAGCTAACGCATATAAAAAAATTTCATATCTTATTTAATCATATAGTAAATTTTGTAGCTTGTGTTTTCTGGTGCAATCCACTACTTATTATTAGTTTGAAATATCTAGAGCAAGATATCGAAATCTTTACAGACAAAGAAGTTATTTCAAGATTGGGAGATACTTTAGAAACAAGAAAAGACTACTGTAAGTCAATGTTTCAGCTTATGAGCAATTCTGTTAAAAGAGATGAGGTATCTTTAAAATTAAATCCAAATTTAGAAAGGATGATAATAATGAAAAATTATAAAAAAACAATACTAGGCACATTTATTTTCGCTTTAACATTTCTTTTTAGCATACCAGTTTTTGCTAGTGTAGTTAAATTAGAGAAAGATAGAATAGAAGTTATTGGAACAGAAGTAGAGTTTCAAAGTGTTGACAATTCTGATGGAAGAATTCATCTAATAAGCGAAGAAGACTATAACAATTTAAATCTAAAAGATATCTATACAAATCAACTTAGGTCAATTGATACAGATGAATACAAAATAATAAATGGATATGACAAATTAACTTATAGCTTTGATACAAGTTCGTGGATTGGAAGCAAAAATGATGGATTTACAATAAAATTATCAAATCTAAAATCTGTTAATAAAGTTGACTATTTTATAGTTATAGAAGAAGATAGTCATAAGATTTATGATAAGCAATTTTTTTCAGATACAATAATAAAAGTAAAAGCAATTCTAGGTAGTAAATATAAAGTTTATATTCTTAATCATAGTAATAGTGAATTAAGTGGAAGAATTAGCATAAAATCATATACAAGACAATAATCTTGAATAGATACGGTAAGCCATTAATTACTTATAATTATTATGCTAGCTAAAATTTTAAGTAATTAATATAATTGTATATAAAAGAGAACAAGGAGGTTTTAAAATTTAATTTACTTATATATTAGTATTTAAACATTTAATTTTGTTCGTTATTAAAAGAAGGAGGGTTATTATGAACAAAAAGTTAAGATTCGTAACAATATTATCATTAGTTTTTGTAATGATATTTACAACCGTACAAGCTATTAGTACTGACGAAATCGAAAGAAGAGAAGAAATTGATTTTTCTCCAATCGTAAATCAAATAATCAATGATTATGAAGACCTATATAAGTTAGAAAATTTTGAGTTTGAAACATTTTCATTCAAGTATAATAATGAAGATTATACTGGTATAAATGTGTATGTTGATATGACTTTAATTAAACATCCTGAAGATTTTGAATACTTTAAAGGTCTTAGAGATGGCGTTGAGAAACTTGATAATATTGAAAAAATGGAAATAGAAAAAGATATGAATGCACGTTTAGAAGAGATAGAAAAAGAATGTTATGGAGTAAGAGATCGTTCTACTTTTACTTATGCTGTTAAAACATCTGATTTATCTAATAAATATACAGTTAAATACAGCATGAACCCATTGGATAAGTTCTATTATAGAGTAGATGCAGATGAAGTAACACTTTATAGTGCAAACAATCTTGTTAAGCCTAATACTGAAAAAGACTATAATAATGGGCTTATGGAAACTGAAAATATGCTAGAAAAATTACAAGTACAAAAAATCAAATCTATATCTAGAAGGAGAACGTACTACGACAGGATAGCTGCAAGAGACTGGGCACTGGATAATGCCTACGCGGATCAAGAATTCCCTTCAAGAGAAGTAGGTGGATCGGATTGTGCTAATTTTGTATCAAAAGCAATAAATGAGGGTGGTATACCAGAAGATAGAAGCGGTGGTTGGTACAGAGCAAGTCATTGGGGCGGTTGGCCTGGCGACAACTGGTTTAGAACAGGTTATTACAATAATGGAGGAGTAGTTCCTTACATGGTTAATAATGGATATTTCTATAGAGAAAGAGATGAGTCTAGTATAAGTGCTGGTTGTATTATGAATTGGTTAGATACATCTCATGTAGCTCTAGTAACATATGGGGACTCTGTTACTATAAAATATACTGAGCATGGTAGAAGACCGTCAAGAAATACTGTTTACAGACCAGGTTCTATAAATGTTTCATTCTACAACTATAATTAATAATATACGTGATAATTATGAACAAGAAAAAAATATTATTATTGACAACATTGTTAATTTTTACACTTTCATTATTTGCTTGCAATAGGGATGTATCAAATAATGATAATGGGGACTCTAAGGAAAGTGTAGTTAAAACTTACAAATTTTTAAAAGTAAATGAAACAGAGATAGAAGCACAAGAAGTTATACTTTTAAATTACTTCTTAGAAGAAGATAAAAAGGAACTAGAAAGGTTAGAAATACCTGAAGATGAATATCCAGGTGGTTTTTATTATAAAGAATTAGATAATAAGGAGACTCTTAAAGCTGATGAAAATACAAAAGTAACGATTATTGATGTTGAGGAAAAGTATGCTAAAGATACAAAGGGCGATAGAAAATATACTTTTGAAAGCTTTAAAGATTTTGCTTCCTTGTTTAAAACAAACGAGGATTTAGCAAATAGAATTTATATTGTTGAAACAAAAGATGGTAAAGTAATAAAAGCAGAGGAGAAACTTACAAATTAGTTTTCACTCAATACGATTGGAAAACATTATTAAGGCGATTAGAATTATCTCTAATCGCCTTTAAAATTTCTTAATATTATTCTTCTGAGAAATTATCGAAATAACCTTTAATATAAACAATAGGTGTACCTTTATCGCCGCTACCACTTGTTAAATCACATAGCGAGCCTATAAGGTCTGTTAACTGTCTTGGTGTTGTTCCTTGTGATTCCATAGATCCAACTAGATTGCTGTCTTTATTGTGAATTTTTTCTTTTATAGCTTCTTCTAGTTTTTCGCCTTTAAGTCCAGCAAAACTATTGTCAGCGATATATTTAAGTTTTATCTCGTTTGGTGTACCTTTTAAGCCATCAGTAAAGGCAGGGGACACAACGGGGTCTGCCAGTTCCCAGATTTTGCCGATAGGATCTTTGAATGCACCATCGCCATAAACAAGAACTTCAATTTTTTTACCGGTTTTTTCTTTAATTTTTTCTTGTATAGCATATACTACATTGTCACAATCCCTTGGAAACAGCTTTATTTTGTTTTCAGTAGATTTGTTTGAACCAAGTAGACCATATTTTTCATTATATCCAGATCCATTGACAGGAGCATTCAAAATTTCTGATAAACAGAAAATCTTTTCAGCACCAGCATTTTTAAGTTTTTCTTTAGTTCTAATGCGAGTGTGTATGCTACAAACTAAGATATTTTTAGTGTATTTTAGTATGTTTCTTTCATTATTGCCAAATAACATAACAGCTTCTGCGCCTGTTTCTTCAATTATTTCCTTGTAGTATTCTATATAGTCAACATTAGTAAATATGTGCTTTGTATCAGGAAAGCATTTTTTGAATTCTTTTTCTTCAACTATCTCGCCATAAGGGTTTATGTCAAAGTTATCAAGCTCATCTGGGTCGCAAAGGTGATTACCAACCTCATCATGAGGGTAGCTTAATAAAACATATACTTTTTTAAAAGCTCTAGCAATACCTTTTAAGCAAATTGCAAATCTGTTTCTACTCATAATAGGGTGTATTAGAGCAACTTCGTCACAGTTAAATTTATTTTTAAGATCATTAGTTATATCATCAATTGTAGCATAGTTATTCATTGACTTAGCAACTATTGACTCAGTTAAACCAACAACATCCCTGTCATCGATTTTAAAGTTACCAGCTTCACTAGCTTTTAATATAGTATCAACAGCGATGTCTACAATATTATCTTCTGCTGTAATTATAGGGCATCTCAAACCCATTAAATATATCTTTTCATAATACTCTCCTTTGGAAATTTCTAATTTTTCTATCTGTTATAAGAACAGGAACCTTCATATCGAATCTACTAATAACAACTCTATATACATAAAGCTCTTCAAAATTTATAGCAACGATCTTAGTTCTTTTATCAAGAGAAGCTAGGAATCTGTCGTAGTAACCACCGCCGTAGCCCATCCTAAAGCCTCTGTGATCAAAGGCAACACCGGGAACTATAACTAAGTCGAGTTTGTTTCTATCAAAATTTTCTTTCTTCTCTGGTTCTAGTATACCATAAGTTGCAGGTTTTAGTTCATCAAAATTTGTGATTTCTTGTAAAAAAAGGCTTCTATCTTCTTTTATTGATATTGGTAATATAATTCTCTTGCCGCTACTAAGCGCCATCTTTATGAAGTCATGAGTGTTAACTTCAGTACCAAAGCTTGCGAAAGCCATGATATTAGTGGCATTTTTATACTCATTAGTCGCCATCAATTTATCAATAATTATCTTTGACTTATTAATTCTATCTGTTTCGGAGATATTGCTTCTTATCTCTAAGAGCTGAGATCTTAGTGTTTTCTTATTCAAAGAAATTCCCCCTTTATTTTTTATCTGTTTTGTATTATAATATATATGTATATTTTACCACAAAATGAATATAAATGACAAGAGGTGTTATTTTTTGATTAGATTAGAAAACGTTAGTAAAAAGTATGGCGAAGTCCTTGCTCTAAACGATATAAACTTACATATAAAACCGGGTGAGTTTGTATTTTTAATAGGACCATCTGGAGCAGGTAAGTCAACTTTAACTAAATTAATATTAAAAGAGATTAGGCCCACAAGCGGCAAGATATATTTAAATAACGAAGATATTACAGATGTTAGCAATAGAAAGATACCTTATATCAGAAGATATATAGGCGTTGTTTTTCAAGACTTTAGACTTTTGCCTAATAAAACTGTTTATGAGAACGTAGCCTTTGCTATGGAAATCATTGGCAAGAAGCCTAGAGAGATTAGAAGAAGTGTGCCAATTATACTAAGCATGGTTGGCTTAAGTGATAAAGCAAAATCTTATCCTCATCAGTTATCTGGAGGAGAGTGTCAAAGAACAGCCATTGCCAGAGCCTTGGTTAATAAACCTGATGTTATCATCGCAGATGAACCAACAGGTAACCTTGACTCAGATACTGCATGGGAGATAATGAATCTATTGCAAGACATTAACAATAGAGGCACAACCATAGTCATGGCAACACATGCTAAAAACATAGTTGACGAGATGAAGAAAAGAGTAATCACTTTAAACCACGGAAGCGTTGTTAGTGATATGTATGAAGGTGGGTATTACTGTGAAATCTAGAGAATTGATAAATATTATTAAAGATGGTTTTAAAGGGATAGCAAGACACTTTAGCATGGCTTTTGCATCGATAATATCAATATTGTCGGTATTATTAATACTTTCAACTGTATTAATAATAGTTTTAAGTGTAAATAAAGTTGTTGGCGATACTAAAGAAAAGATAAATGAAGTTAAGGTATTCTTACTAGATGGCGTTGACGATGCAGGAATTAAGGAACTTGAAGGCAAGATTAAGGATATAGACGGAGTTAAAAACGTAAAATTTATATCAAAAGATGAAGGCCTTGAAAGTATGTTTGAACAATGGGAGAACAAAAGTTATTTATTGGAGGAATACAAAGAAGATAATCCGCTTCCAAATGCTTTTAAAGTTAACGTTGAAGATATAGAAAAGATAAACGATGTTGCAGCTAATATAAAGCTCATACCAGGTGTTGAGGATGTAAGATTCTTATCTGAGGAAGTAGTTCATCTACTTAAAATATCTAAGTATATGCAAATAGGTGGCTTTGGTTTGATTGTAGCTTTGATATTTATATCAATATTTTTAATATCAAATACTATAAAATTATCAATTAGTTCAAGAAAGAAAGAAATTGAGATAATGAAATATGTTGGGGCTACAAATAGCTACATTACAGGCCCTTATGTTTTTGAAGGTATATTGATTGGCCTTATTGCAGCTGTACTAGCTATACTAGTAGTGAAATTTGGTTACTCGTACATCTACGAATACATTGTAGTTTCAAATAGCAGCCTACTAAACGAGGCAATTGTAAGCCCAGATAGTATATTAGATGACTTCAGCATAATATTTATTACATTAGCTGTAGGTATTGGTATGCTTGGCAGCATTGGTTCATTGAAGAAGTTATTGAAAGTATAGGTGATTTTTTGTTTAATAGAAAGAGATTTATTATTGTTTTATTGATCATAGTTCTAAGCTTTCAAAGTGTTTTTGCAGCAGGAAAGCTAAAGAACAAAAAGAAAAATATTGACAAGAAGATAAAAGATACTAAAAATGAGATTAATATAAAACAAAAAGAGTCTACAAGCGTATATAACACCATATTAAAATATGGCAACAATATATCAATACTTAATACTAGCATTGTTAATCTTAATACTGCCATAATTGATACCGACAAAAAGATAGCTCAAAAAAGCTCTGAGCTTGAAGATGCTAAAGAAAGATTAAAAGAAAATGATTCTTTATTCAGAAAAAGACTTAGAAGCATGTATATGAACAGTGACGATAACTATGTTACAGTACTTCTTTCATCAAAATCCTTAGATGATTATTTGTCCAAAAAAAACATGGTTCAAAAGATGGCTAAGAGGGATAAGAAGCTTATAGAGAGCATAGAAGGCGAAGTTGACAACATTGTCAAGATAAAAACTACATTAGAAAATCTAAAAACGACTCAAGTTCAAAATAAAAATAAACTATCAAGTCAAAAAGATGAAGTTTCAAAATTAAAGATAGAACAAGAAAAACAATTTACAATATTAAAAAATGATATAGAAAAAGCCAAGAAGAGTCTTGCAAAACTAGAAAGAGATTCTAGAAATCTTAGTGCACAAATACTTAAACTTCAATCAAGTACTAAGAAATTTGTAGGAGGTAAACTTGGTTGGCCACTACCAGGTTATACAAGAATCAGTTCTGGCTATGGCTATAGAACACATCCTATACTTAATATAAGAAGATTACACTCGGGTATAGATATACCTGCACCTACTGGAACAAATATTGTTGCTGCAGCAAGCGGTACTGTTATCTTCGCTGGCAAGTATGGTGGATATGGCAACTTAATCTTAGTTGACCACGGCGGAAAGATAGTTACAGGTTATGCGCATTGCTCAAGACTTTTAAAAAGCAAAGGAGCAAAAGTTACTAAGGGTCAAGCGATAGCAAAAGTTGGATCAACTGGATTTTCAACAGGAGCGCACTTGCACTTTGAAGTAAGAAAGAACGGTAATTTCACAAACCCTATTAATTGGGTTAGATAATGGAGGATACAATGAAATTAAAAAAGATACTAATAACGATATTGGTCTTAGCATTATTTTTAACTAGCAATGTTATTTCATATAACCTTGGTAATTCTAGCAAAAAACTTGCTGATAAGAAGATTATTGCAAAAAAAGATGATAATGAAAAGTCAAGTAAAAAAGTTAATGATAAATACGTATTAGAAAGAATAAATGAAGTAAAGCGTATGATAGATAAAAACTACTATAAGAAAGCTGATGATTACGACGTTCTTATAGGTATGCTAAAAGGAGCTGTAAATAGCTTAAAAGATCCATACTCATACTATATGACTGAAGATGAATACAAAAAATTCAACGAAGAGACTGATGGAGAGTTTGCTGGACTTGGCATATACGTCAGCGGATCCATAGATGACAACTTAATCACAGTTGTTGCTCCAATGAAAGGCACTCCAGCAGATAGAGCAGGATTAAAAACTGATGATAAGATTATAAAGATTAATGGAAAAGATTTTACTGCTGATAAGATGGATGATGCTGTTAAGATTATGAGAGGTAAACCTGGTGAAAAGGTTAAAATAACAGTACTTAGAAGAGATGAGAATGGCAAAGCTAAATTTATTGACTTTGAAATAGTTAGAGAGATTATAAAAGTACAAACTGTCTCATCAAAGCTTTTAAAATATAATATTGGCTATATAAGTATATCCGGTTTTGATACACCAACATATAATGATTTTGACAAGCAATACAAAGAGCTTAAAAAACAAGGCATGAAAAAACTTATACTTGATTTAAGAAACAATCCAGGAGGACTATTAACAACATCAACACAAGTAGTTAACACTTTTCTTGATGGCGGACTAATAATGTACACACTTGATAAGCAAAACAACAAGGAAACAATAAACGCAACTAAGGGCGCAGATGATATCAAGATAGTTGTTCTTGTCAACAAAGGCTCTGCATCAGCTTCAGAAATAGTTGCTGGGGCACTTAAAGACAGAAAGAGAGCTACTATAATCGGTACGCAAACATTTGGTAAAGGCATAGTTCAAACAGTTTTCAATATGCCGGATGGAGAAGGCTTAAAGCTAACAACAAGTGCATATTACACACCTAGTGGAGTTAATATACATGGTAAGGGCATAGCCCCAGATATTAAAGTAGAATTAAATAAAGAAGTAAAAACTATATCTATAGATAATCTTGCAAAAGATAATCAAATACAAAAAGCTATAGAAATATTAAATAAATAGGAGAGTTAAAATGGCAAAAGATTTTGAATACGAAATACTAGAACAATTAGGAGAATTTTCTAACAATGGCAGAGGCATGGTTAAAGAAGTGAATGTTATTTCATGGAACGGTGCTGACGGCAAGGTTGACATAAGAAACTGGAAAGAAGATCACAGCAGGATGGGAAAGGGCATATCCCTAACACACGCTGAAGCAAGAAAATTAAGAGACTTATTAAATGATATAGACTTAGGCTCAGATGATGAGTCTAGCGAAGACGAAGAAATATAAATTAATTAGATGAGAAAAAATATATCTTTATTAATTATATTTATCTCAATAATTTTATTAAGCGCTTGTTCAAACGGTCCACTATTTATCAAGGACAACGACAAGCGCTATAGCTTTGATGACATTGATTCTCCTATAGAAGAAGGAGAAGAGATTGAATTAAGTGAAAATAAAGAGCTTGCTTTTGTACTTAGAAAAATCAATTATTTAAAAGAGATTGATGTGCAAAATGACAGGGTTGAAATTGATAAAAACGATACTTCATTATTAAGCATGGTAATTAAGCCATGCTTAACTGATGATATAGAGGTTTCCTCTGTGGTTTATAAAAGTGGTAAGTTTCATATTACGCTTTCTTCTAAGAAAAGCTCTAAGAATGTTTGTGCACCATATATAAGCATTAAACTTCTTAAAAAGCTTCCACAAGACATTGAAGCGGATGACTTTGTTATTGACAAAGAAAATATTAAAACTATAGATATAAAATACACTAAGGATAATGCAATAAATTTTGTTAAGCAAAAGTATAATTTAATTACGAATCTACCAGATTCAGCGGAATTAGTTTATATAGATAAACCTATTTGGCAAATAAAGTATAAGTTTGTCTATGATAAGAGTGATTATGAGCATCCAATAAAAAATATTAGCATAGATTTTGATGCCAATGAAGGTAAAGTACTAGCTATAAATGAAGACGACATATCAAAATTTATTGACAATGGCAATATTTTCGCGATTAACACAGAAAAGGTGATTTATTACAACAAAAAA
>ERZ1673699.3087-NODE-3087-length-10188-cov-8.224021_pt1 | contig 10188 bp, 10 predicted proteins | sample MGYA00580229_ERZ1673699 | MGnify/ENA primary metagenome ERZ1673699 (study PRJEB41218, sample SAMN15661785) | gut metagenome | host: Homo sapiens | place: Canada: London | collected 2015-08-20/2019-03-30 | study: EMG produced TPA metagenomics assembly of... | reverse complement strand
CGTACATGTTGTTGATGATGGCGCGGGTGCCCTGGTCGCCGCCCTGGCCGCTGCAGTAGATGGCTGCCACGTTCTCGTAGCCTGCGTTGTACAGAGCGTCCACAGTGTTCAGGAAGCCCTCGGTGCTCCAGGTGTGCTTGTCGGTGTCGATGTACTTGTCAGCGCCCACTTCCTTGACCTTGGTCATGTTCACGGCCATGCAGTGTGCGGTCATGCACAGGGGGTACTCGTAGTAGTCACCCTTGTCGTTGCGGCAGGCAGACTCCACAGACTCGTAGATGTCCTTCTTGGCATCGTCGGTCCACAGGTCGTTCAGGGGAGCCATCACGCCCTTGGCGCCCCAGTTGGCAACCAGACGCTCGGGGCCTTCCATCACCAGGTCCGGTGCGCTGCCGCCCTCGATGGCGGTGTTCACCTGATCGTCGCCGTTGGTGTAATCCAAGTACTCCACAGTGACCTTGATGTCAGGGTACTTGGCGTTGAAGCTGGAGATCAGGTTCTGGACGGTGTCGTCGTTGCCCCAGCCGCCGATGGGGTAGGTCCACAGCTTGATGCTGGCACCGGTAGCAGCTGCACTGGCAGCAGAGGAAGCGGTGGAGGAAGCAGTGGTGGTGCTGGAAGAAGAACCGCCGCAGGCGGCCAGTGCACCGGCAGCGCCCAGGATACCGGCAGCCTTCAGGAACGAACGGCGGGAAATGCAGTTTTTCATGATAGATTCTCCTTGTTCTTCATCTTCGATCAGTGGGATCGAACCACGGATGTTGCGGCTGCTCGCTCCGCAGCCGTTGTTGTAGCTTCATTATAGAAAAATATTTTCATTTTGTCTATGCATGGTTTTCATAAATTTTCAGTCGGAGAGAGGGCAACCTGCACAAATATGTGGGATATCAGAAAAAACACAAATAAAATGTGAGGATTGCTTGTGGAAAAGGTTACAAAATGGTACAAGAGCCGGAATGCACATGAAAAGGTTTTTCGGCCTGGAAGGAGCAAAAATGAAAAGCATTTTCATAAAATGGAGCGGTTTTTCTCCGAAATCTGTGAGCTGTGCACAGAACCGGAGGCAAAAATGTGGGCAATGCGCCCCTTGCGGAGCCTGCGTTTTTTTCTTATACTTTTAATAAGAAGGTAAAAGAACAGCAGCGGCACCGGCTTTGCCCGGGGGCCGGGTTAGGAGAAGGAGAATGTCTACAAATTTTTGGGAGCTGCTGCAGCAGCACCAGGGGGACCTGACCAAATCCGGCCGCATGGTGGCCGATTACCTGGTGCAGCACGCAGCGGAGGCACAGTATCTGTCCATCTCGTCCTTGGCCAGAGAGTGCCAGGTGGCAGAGGCCACGGTGTTCCGGTTCTGTCGGTCCCTGGGCTTTGAGGGCTACCATGAGATGAGGATCGCCCTGGCCCAGGCCAACGCCACCGGGGTACTGGTAAATCAGCAGGCACCCAGCCCGGATGCCGACACCACCACCCTCTGCGAGCACGCATCGGCTCTTTTTATGACCGCCATCAACGGCACCCAGAACGCCCTGTCGCCGGAGGCAGTGGACCAGGCAGTGGCACTGCTGCGGCAGGCAAAGCAGGTGTACTGCATGGGCCAGGGCGGCAGCATGGTGGTGGCAGACGAGATCTGCGCCCGGTTTGCCTGTGTCACCAATAAGTTCCGTGCCACCGGGGACAGCCACATGCAGATCATGGCGGCCAGCCTTATGACCCCCCAGGACGTGGTCTTGTTCGTTTCCTACTCCGGTGCCACCCGGGATATGATGGAGACCCTGCGTGTGGTAAAGGAGACCGGGGCTAAGGTGATCCTCATCACTCATTACGAGGATTCTCCCGGTGCCAAGCTGGCCGACATCGTGCTGCTGTGCGGTGCCCAGGAAAGCCCCCTGGATTCCGGCAGCATCCCCATCAAGGTGGCGGTGCTGTATGTGGCAGAGGTGCTGGTGCTGCGGTTTTTGCTGGATGACAAGCAGCGCACCACCGAGGCCCAGGAGCGCACCACTGAGGCCTTGGCCGTGAAGATGCTGTAATTTCTCTGATCAAAAACACAGATGCCGCTCTGCGGCCGGGCATTCCGGCAGCCGGGCGGCGTTTTTTTGCAGCTGCACAGAAACAGAAAACAGACGTTCCGGAGCAATTTTTCTAAAAACGCAATCTTTTTGCAAATTGGGCTTGCAATCGGGCAGGATATCGTGTATAATCATCCCTGCACGAAAATGCAAACTGATTGCAATTTACTGGAATGAAGAAACCCGCTGTGGTTTTTGGGAGCGATATTTATGGAACTGTTTCTGGATGTTCTGGGCGAATCTCTGGTGGACACCGCCAAGATGCTGCCCTTTCTGTTTCTGGCCTATCTGCTGATCGAATACATCGAGCACCGCCACGGCGAGCGCATCGAAGCGCTGCTGGCCGGCGGCGGGCGCTGGGGCGCAGTGCCCGGTGCCCTGCTGGGCTGTGTGCCGCAGTGCGGCTTCTCGGCCATTGCGTCCAACTTCTATGCGTCCCGCGTCATTACGCTGGGCACCCTGATGGCCGTGTATCTGGCCACCAGCGATGAAGCCATCCCGCTGCTGGTGTCCATGCCGGCCTACTGGGACAAGCTGGTCGTGCTGATGGTCATCAAGGTGGTGTACGCTGTCATCGTTGGTTTCGTGCTGGACTTTGTGCTGCGCGGCATCCTGCCCAAGGGGCTGCGGGGCGGCTACACCGGCCATGCCGACGAGGTGGACTGCCACGAGGAGCACAACGATGAAGAAGGCAACGAGCGCCCCATCTGGCAGGCGGCTCTGCGCCACACGCTGGAGATCTTCGTGTTTATCTTTGCATTCAGTCTGGTGTTCGGCCTCATCGTGGAAGGCGTGGGCGAGGATGTGTTTGCCGACCTGCTGGGTCAGATGGGCTTCTTCCAGCCGGTGGTGGCGGCCCTGGTGGGCCTGATCCCCAACTGCGCCGCCAGCGTGTTGCTCACCCAGCTGTATGTGGAGGGTGCCCTGCGCTTTTCCAGCCTGGTGGCCGGTCTGTGCACCGGTGCCGGTGTAGGCCTGGCCGTGCTGTGGCGCACCAACCCTTCCTGGAAGCAGAACCTGTTCATCACCGGCCTCACTTGGGCCGCCGGTGCCTTTGTGGGCGTGGCCATGCAGGTGATCGTGGCGGTCTTTGCCTGATTCTGATGTGAAATGGGCTGTTGCAAAATAGCTCTCTGAAAAAATATGCACAAAACCCGGAACCTCTTCAGGGCCAAAAGGCTCAAAAAGGGTTCCGGGCTTCTGCTTTTGCACTGTTTTTTGTGCAAGTTGCTATCGCATTCTTATTTTGCAACAGCTCCTTTTGGCGTTCTCGGCGGCCGGGGGCGCACCAGCTCCTGCCTCCTATTGACAAGGCTTTATGCCTGTGCTATTTTTACAATAGGAAATGATGGCCTGTACGGCAGGAAAACATAGAATGTCTATAAAATAAGGAGCGTATCTGTATGAAACTGGCAATCGGCAACGACCACAGCGCGGTCGAAATGAAGAAGGAAATCAAGAAGTATCTGGAGGACAAGGGCATCGAGGTCATCGACGTCGGTACCAACAGCACTGAGAGCTTCAACTACCCCATCAGCGGTTACAAGGTGGGCAAGATGGTGGCCAACGGCGAAGTGGACGGCGGTGTGCTGATTTGCGGCACCGGCGTGGGCATCAGCCTGGCCGCCAACAAGGTCAAGGGCGTGCGTGCCTGCGTGTGCAGCGAGCCCTATTCTGCCCGCCTGAGCAAGCAGCACAACAACTCCAACATCATCGCCTTCGGTGCCCGCGTCATCGGCGTGGAGATGGCCAAGATGATCGTGGACGAGTGGGTGAACGCCAAGTATGAGGGCGGCCGCCATCAGGTGCGCGTGGATATGCTGGCTGAGATCGAGCAGACCCAGGGCCTGAAGGCTGTGGACGAGCAGGGTCAGTGAGTTTTCAGGCCGGGAATGCATTACGAAGCGCAGTGTGGTTCCGGTTTTTTGTTTCCGGCAGACAGAAAGAGCCGCCCCATCCGGGGCGGCTCTTTGCTGTTTTTACAGGGAAAATGAGATTTACACCCACTCGCCGTTGAATATGTATTTGTCCAGCCGGGCAAAGGCTTCCTGCACGCGGGAGAGCGGCAGGGCCGGATTCATGCGGATGGCGCAGGGGCCGTGGAACATCCGGCCGTCCTGCCAGGCGACGCCCACGTTCCAGCCGGCCTTTTCCAGCTGGCCGATGGTCTTGCCGTGGGCCTTGCACCAGCCGGTGCAGTCCTGGAACAGCATAAATGTGATGTGCCGGGGCTTCACAGGCGACCGTCTGCCACGGCACGCCGGTGTTCGGCCAGGGTCAGCTGCCGCAGCACCTGCAGGCAGGGGCGGGTGTCGTCCTTGCGGGTGAACAGGCAGGTGGGTGCCGGCGGAAAGGGGAAGCTCAGCGGGTGGAACCACTCGGGCGGGTAGCCGTGGCTCCGCACCGGGCTCAGGAACAGGCATTTTCCGGCCAGCATCCGGACGTATTCCTTTTCAAAGTCGGGCACCATGAGCCACCGCAGGGGAATGTCCTCCATGCAGCGCCGTAACATGGACACGAATACGGCGTCACAGCTTTCAAAGCAGATGGTCTGCCCGGCCAGCTGGTCGGGGGTCAGGGTGCCGCAGGCACTCAGCGGGCTGCCGGGGCTTGCCAGCAGATGGCATTTGGTGTCGAACAGGGGCAGGCAGTCGATGGCGTCGCTCACCGGTTCCAGCAGTATCTGTACCAGGGCATCCACGCCGCTCTGCAGAACCTCTTCCGGGGAGGTACAGGAGGTATCGGTGCGCACTTCCAGGTCACAGTCCGGCAGTGCCTGGCTCAGCGCCATCAGCAGATCGTGGTACACAAGATCCCGCGACGCCATGGTCAGCGGCACCTGCAGCACCAGTTTTTCGCGCCGGGCGGGCCCGGCGGCCAGTGCATGCTGGAACGCCTGATAGCTCTGCCGGACGTTCTGGGCAAAGGCGGCAAACAGCTGCCCGGCTTCGGTGGGCTCCACCCGGCAGGTGGTGCGGGTGAACAACGGGGTGCCCAGTTCTTCTTCCAGTGTGCGGATCTGGTAGCTCAGGGTGGGCTGGGTGAGAAACAGCTGCCGCGCGGCAGCCGAAAAATTCAGTGTTTCATAAAGAGCCAGAAAACAGCGGATCTGACGATCGGTCATGCAAAGCGGGCCTCCTTTCCGGCATTTCCTTCATTGTAACAAAACCGCTGGGGAAGGTCAATGAACTTATAGAAAAAATATATAACTGAAAACCGGAAATTGAATTTCTCTTTTGGTAAAAATTTCACTATAATAACATCGTCAAAAAAAGCGTCAAACTGCGCAAGGCAGAAACGCTTTGGAAGAAAAAGAAGAAAGAAATAGAAAGGGTTCCGCACTATGAACAAGATCTCGCGCAGAAACTTTATCCGTGCATCGGCTCTCAGCGCTCTGGGCGCTGCCGCTGCAGGCGCACTGTCCGGCTGCTCCAACAACGCAGCCAGCAGCGCCGCCGCTTCCTCCGTGGCAAGCTCTGCCGCTGCTTCCGAGCAGCCTGCAGCCGCTGCTTCCGCCATCACCTGGGATGACATCTTTGCCACCAGCTACTCGCAGGCCAACCGCCGCTCCAACCCGGACGCCAAGGCTCCTGAGACCCCGGAAGAGTACATCAACCAGAAGGGCAACGGCGACATCATGGGCTCCATGATGGTCGGTATGGTCGATTCCCTGAACATCCCGGAAGAGCAGTTCATGAACAACAAGCCCGCCTGGCTGGGCGATGAGCCCCAGCTGGCCGACAAGGTCGAGTACACCAAGGACTGCGAAGTTCTGGTCATCGGTGCCGGTCAGGCCGGTACTGCCGCCGCCCTGCGCTGCGCAGAAGAGGGCCTGAACACCATCTGCTGCGAAGTGCAGACCTGGGAAGAGTACGACAACTATGCCTGCGACCTGACCACCTACAACTCCAAGTTCTTCCTGGACAAGGGTGCCGAGAAGTACGACCCCATGGACATCTTTACCGAGTACATGGTCAAGGCTCTGGGCCACGCCAACCAGAAGATCGTCAAGGACTACGCCACCCGCTCTGGTGAGGCACTGGACTGGATGCTGGCTGAGCTGGACCCCGACTATGTTGCCAAGTACGCACACGCCGTGAACTACAAGGGCAACAAGCACTTCCAGAACCCCTGCAGCCACAGCTACTACTACGTTGGCATGACCCAGTGGCGTGATACCGGTACGGACACCAACACCAACAACAACATGTGGCCGTACACCGTCCGTCTGCTGCAGCAGAAGGCCGTGGAAAAGGGCTGCGAGTACATCTACGGCGCACAGGGTCTGACCCTGGTGCACGAGAACGGCAAGGTTACCGGTGCCATCTTCACCGACATCGACGGCAAGTACTTCCAGGTCAACGCCGATGCTGTCATCGTGGCAGCCGGCGACTTCGGCGGCAACCCGGATATGCGTCTGGATCTGTGCGACACCCTGCGCAACCTGGCATGGTCCTACGGCAAGGACCGCACCGATGTGAACAACGTTTCTTCCATGGGCCGTGACGGTTCCGGCATCCGCATGATGCTGTGGGCAGGCGCTACCATGGAGGCAGGCCCCCGTGCAGGTCAGGCAGCCGGCATCAACAGCCGCCCGTCCTTCCCCTTCGGCGGCATCTGGCCCATCTTCGGCAATGACGGCAAGCGTTTCTTCAACGAGACCATCACCCGCCACGGCTCCGTGGGCTACCTGGATATGATGCCGGAAGGCCAGAAGATGGTCTGCGTCACCGACTCCAACTGGGATGCTTACTGCGAGTATCAGGCATACGACCATCAGGCCATGGACCGCAGCAACGACTACATGCTGGAAAAGGTCCGCAAGGATATGGCCAACTACAAGACCGGCCCCGACGGCTTCTCCGTGCAGGCCTTTGCCCGCTACGGCAACGACCCCACCACCCTGTATGCTGCCGACACGCTGGAAGAGCTGGCCGACATCATGGGCTATGAGGGCGACGCAAAGCAGGGCTTCCTGGACGAGGTCAAGCACTGGAACGAGATGTGCGATGCCGGTTACGACTCCGACTGGGGCGCAGACGCATCCATGATGCACTTCAAGATCCAGGATCCTCCGTTCTTCGCAGCTTCCTCCGTCACCGGCGGCAACCCCTCCGGCGGCCTATGCCAGCACGCTGCAGTCTGCACCGATGGTGAGTACCGCGTCCTGACCGGTGCCAAGGCTCCCATCCCCGGCCTGTACGCTGTCGGCAACTGCTGCGGCCAGCGCTACGGTGTGCAGTACCACACCCCCACCGCAGGCAACAGCTGCGGCAGCGCGTTCGTGACCGGTTACCTGGCTGCCGAGTACGTCAAGAACGATCTGGACAACGGCATCGGCGGCGGTGAGAACAGCGCCGAGGAGCGCACCACCAACGGCCAGTACTATGCCGGCACCTACACCGCTTCCAAGAACTCCGGCTACAGCACCGTGACCGTCACCATGACCTTCAGCGAGGACGCCATCACCGACTGCAAGATCACCTCTTCCGGCAACGATGACCTGATGAAGGACGACCTGCGCAGCAGCATGGCCGCTGCCGTGGTGGACAGCCAGGGCGACACCAGCGTGGATGCCATCACCTCTTCCACCCTGAGCTTCTCGGTCAAGGCTGTGCAGGAGGCTGTGGCCGACTGCATCGCACAGGCAAAGGCCTGATCTTTTACTTGCCAAAACCGCACGCGCCCGGTAGAATAAGACCAGAACAGGGTTTGCTCTGACGGCACCGTGTGCGTTCCACACAATCGATTTTCTTTTTTTCTTCTCGGTGCCGCGCCGGGGCCGGGCATCTGCCTGCCCCGGCGCGGCATTGCTGTTATGCGGAGGTTTGAAACAAACATGGAGACGACAACGCTGCATCCGGTCGTGATGAAGCTCAATTTTCCCTTTATCACCCGCAAGCCTTCCTTCTGCGGGCGCACCCTCATCGAGGGCCACAACACCGAACTGCTGCACCGGTATGTGCTGGCCATGGCGCTGGAGCTCAAGGCCAACGCCGCCGACCTGGCCGACTGCGAGGTGCAGGCCATCCGTCTGGGCGGCGGTTCTGCCTCCATCATCAATGGCAGTGATCTGGACCACCTGCTGCGGCTCATCCGCAGCTGCTATCATGTGGCAGAGGACGCCCCGGTGACCATGCGCACCTGCCCGGCGGACATCAACGGCGCCAACATGCCCTTCTACAACCGCTCCCACCTCACCCGCTACGATCTGGAGCTGTACTCGCTGGAGCCGCTGGATTTCTGCACGCTGGACACCCTCAACTATTCCGAACAGATGCCCTACATCACCCACGGTTTCCTGCGGGCCGACCGCCGCGACAGCATGGGCTTTGTGCTGCTGTACGGCAAAAAGACGGTGTCCCGTTGGGGCTTCCGCCACTCGGTGCTGGAGGTGACGCGCCGGCCGGTGTGTCATGTGCTGCTGCAGCGCTGCGCCGGAGCGGATATGCTGGACGACGCGGAAGCCCAGGCCCAGCTGGACGAGGCAGCCCAGCTGCTTACCGAGGCGGGCTTTGTGCAGTACCTGCCCCGGCGTTGGGCAAAGCCCGGCTGTGAGGACAAATTCTGGCAGGGCGCGGCCAACGGTATGGATGTGCTGGCCTTCGGCCTGTCGGCCTACACCCGGCTGGACGGCATGATCACCACCAATACGTCCGACCTGAACACCTATCTGGCCCACAGCGCAGACTACGAACAGATCACCGTGTCCACGGTGCCGGTGCAGACGGCAGAATGAACAAAGGCAGCCCTTCCCGTGCGGAGGGGCTGCCTTTGTTTTTGATTCGCGGATCCTGTCTGGATAAAATGTGCAGGGACCCTTACGGTTTCTGCCGTGCGGCGATCTGGCTGGCCGTGGGGGGCATGTCACCCTGCGCGGCGTTTTCCAGCGCACCGATGCGGCGGTCCAGATCGCGGATGCGCTGGGCCACCACATCCGGCAGATCCTGCTGGTCCAGGTCGTCGGCGGGGTTCACGGCCTTGTTGTTGATGCGCACCACCTCGGCGGGCACGCCCACGGCCGTGCAGTTGGCGGGCAGGTTGCACAGCACCACGCTGCCCGCGCCGATGCGGGCGTTGTCGCCGATGTACACCGGGCCCAGCACCTTGGTGCCCGCGCCGATGAGCACGTTGTTGCCCAGGGTGGGGTGGCGCTTGCCGGTGTCCTTGCCGGTGCCGCCCAGCGTCACGCCGTGGTAGATGGTGCAGTTGTCGCCGATCTCGCAGGTCTCGCCGAATACGATGCCCATGCCGTGGTCGATGAACAGGCACCTGCCGATGGTGGCACCGGGGTGGATCTCGATGCCGGTGCGGCGGCGTCCGTGCTGGCTGACCCACCGGGCCAGAAAGAACCGCTTGTGCTGGTACAGCCAGTGCGCAATGCGGTGATAGACCAGAATATGAAAACCGGGGTACAGCAGAATGACCTCCAGCACGCTGCGTGCGGCGGGGTCCTTGCGCTGGATGTTCCGTGCATCTTCCAACAAACCCATGAGGAGTCCTCTCTTTCCTGCGTTCACATCGTTCCTATTATAATAGCACAGCCGGGCTGGAATGTACAGTGATATGCTAGGAATTGTTGCCGCTAACCCGCCCGCCGGGCACAAAAACCGTCTTTTGGGTAGAGTAGCTAAAAAATGCAGAGAGAAGCGCCAAACCTTTTTACAAACAAACCCGGCCGCAGGCATTGACACATTTCGCGTTTCTATGCTAAAATATTAAGAAGAAATTGCAAATGCCAAAAAGGAGACAATGCCATGGAGTGCAACGTGATGCGCCGGAAACTGAAAAAGCTGTCCGCGTCCGGTTTTGCCGTGGGTTCGTTGTTTCCTTTTTTTGTGAAGTGAGCTTTTCCCTTTGCGGGGAAAAGTTTTTTTTTGCCCGTTTGCGGCTTTTGGCCGCAGACCGTGCCGGACAGGAGAGGAGACCGCCATGCTGCTTGTAAACGCTGTGAACACCGAAGGACGACCGCTGGAGATCTTTGTGAAGGACGGCAGAATCGCCGCCGTGGGCCAGGAGCTGGAGGCTCTGGCCGGGGACAACGAGACGGTAGTGGATGCCGGGGGGCTGACCGTGCTGCCCGCCTTTGTGGACCTGCACTGCCACTGGCGCACCCCGG
>ERZ1673699.3073-NODE-3073-length-10232-cov-12.251646_pt1 | contig 10232 bp, 12 predicted proteins | sample MGYA00580229_ERZ1673699 | MGnify/ENA primary metagenome ERZ1673699 (study PRJEB41218, sample SAMN15661785) | gut metagenome | host: Homo sapiens | place: Canada: London | collected 2015-08-20/2019-03-30 | study: EMG produced TPA metagenomics assembly of... | reverse complement strand
ATTGTTTTACCCCATAATTCCCCCGAGTCGGAACATGGGCATGTACATGGATATAAGGATTACGGCGACCAACAGTCCGACGAGCATAATCAGGGCGGGTTCGAGGAGCGAGCCCATGCGGCGGATTAGGTATTCGAGTTCGTCGGTGAGGGCGTCGCCCTGGCGGCGGAGCATCTCGGGGAGTCGGTTGGTCTCCTCGCCGACACGGACCAGGGCCGTGAGTTTGCGGTCGTACAGCGCTGGAAAGCGCGCCACGCACGCCGAGAAAAGCTCGCCGTGCTCCAAGCCGCGGCAGATCGAGGCAAATGACTGCCGGTAGGGGTAGAAGCCGATCACGTCGGCCAGCATTCCGACACCCGAGAGCAGCGGAATTCCGGATGAGGAGAGCAGGTAAAGCAGTTTACAGAACTGCGCTTGGTGGTTTTTGCGGATAATCGCGCCCGCAACGGGCAGGCGCAGCATGAGTTCAGAAGTCCATCGTTGTACCTCCTTTCGGTTTCGGTTGGTGTATAGAATGATATATGCAGCGGTTCCGGCAACCGCGATTGCGGCGGCATAAGCGGGAAACGACTTCGAGAGCGAAATGATCCAGCGCGTCAGGGCCGGCAGTTCGCCGCCCATGCGGGCGTAGACCTGCTCGAACATCGGGACGATCACGGCCAGCATAAAGGCCACCACGGCTACGGCCGTGCAGAGGATCACCAGCGGATAGCTCACCGCCGAGGAGACCATCCGCCGCTGTGCGGTCCGCTTGCGGTAGTAATCGCGCAGGAAGTCGAGCGTCTCGGCGAGACGCCCCGTCTGTTCGCCGATGCGCACCACACCGCAGTCCAGGGGCCGGAACGCCCCGCTGCGCTCCATGGCCTGCCACAGGGCCGAGCCGCCCACGACACCATCGTAAAGCCCCTTCAGGAGCCCTTTCATCCGCGCATCCCGCTCACCCTCGATCAGCAGCGCAAAGGCGTGCGAGAAATCCAGTCCTGCGGTCAGCAGGGCGTGCAGTTCGGCGTAGAACACCTCCCGCCGCACATCCGTTATCTTATTCTTCGTAGTCATAGCCTTCTTCAATAATCGCCAGCGACCTCCTATACAGCTCTACCGGCGGGGATTCCACCGGGAATCGAACCGTAAACCCGTCCGCAAGGGCCACCTCCAGCGTATCGGGGTCGGTCCCGGAGAGCCGCAGTCCGGCGGCATCTGCCAGCAGCGTATCCCGGAACTCCCCGGTGCGGTAAACCAGCGACGAATCGCATAACACCAATGCCGATCGCCTGCCGCCGCGATAAACATCCAGCCCGTCGCGCCCGGTGCGAATACTATCGGCCTGCGCCGACAGCGATTCCAGCCGGAAATATCCGTCGCGGCGGCGGCCGTTCTCCAGTAGTGTCTCCGCACGCCGGACTTGCAGGCGGGTAAAAAGCGTCAGGCCGTCCATCACAGCAAGAAAGACGATCCCCGCCACAAGCATCATCACCAGCGTCTCGACTAGTGTCGAGCCTCGCAGCGTATGGTTCAGTCCCGGCATTCGACTAGTTGTTTGAGGGTTATCCGTTTCCGGCTGCCGTCGATACGCGCCGAGACCGTCACGGCCTGCATATCCGAAAACCCGCGATAGGCTTCGACCAGTACCGTAACTGCACCCCAGTCGTACGCCTCGGCATACTCGCCGCAGGGCCATAGCCCCGTGGCATACTTGTCGAAAGCCCGCCCGACGCGGTAGTCTGCTTCGGCCATGAGCAATGCATCGTCATCGCGCACCGTCAATCGCGGCAGCAGCTCCATCGCCACGACAAAGACCGTCAGGAACAGTACGGCAGCCACGATGGCTTCTAACAACGAGGCTCCTTTCAGTCTACGCATGCCGCCTCCTTTCTCCGCACGGATGCGAGCCAGAGCGGCTGCGCCGTTACGGAATTTTCGAGCAATGTCACATCGTAAAGCATATCCTTGTAGTAGCCTTGGGGCGAGAACCAGACCGCCTGTCGCAATGCCGCCCGCCCCGCGACGATGCCCTGCACCTGCGCCACGCCGTCGACCCAGAGCAATCCGCGGAGCCGTGCCGTGCGCGATTGGCGGTAAGAAGCCGTCACCTTTTTGCGGCGTACCGTGTCGCGGACGATCGCATAACCGTTGACTTCGGCCCGGTCGCCGACCTCGGCATACTGCCCGGCATAGATTCCCGAAGGGTATTCCAGCACGGCACGCGCTTCGACGACGACCGTATCGCGGGCGAACAACTGCGCCGCAATGCGCGCACCGCCGCCCACCGTGATCTTACGCGCCACGACGAGCAGGTGCTCCATGCGGCAGGTCGAGTCGATGCGCAGGCAGTCGGCGCAGAGCACGATGCGCCCACGGAGCAAACAATCGCCGACCTCGGCGCTACCGAGCCGGAAAACAGCGGCGGAATCGCGCAGGAAAGAGTGGGAAAGGCTGTCGGGAAGCGTATCCGGCGATAGTTCCGGCCGGGTAAACAGCGCGGCAATGCGCCGCAGGACGGCCGGATCGGGCTGTGGCAGTCCGCCCTCGGCATGCAGGATGGCCGTGTGCGGCAACTGCGGCCCGCGGTAGAAATCGGAACCTACGCGTCCGTAGACCACTCCGTTTTGGGGCAGGCGCAACGTTCCCTGCAAGCGGGTTTGCCCGGCAAGCGTCACCGCCGAACGGTTGTCGGCATAAAAAAGCGTATTCGGGGCGTCGGGTTCCGCGCCGTACAGGCGGCAGACATGCAGCAGCGAATCGGCAGTCCGGACCCGCACGGCCTCGTACAATCCCCACGGCTGTGTCCCGACGAAGACCCGCGACCGCGGCAGGGAGTCGTAGAGCCGGCAGCCTTCCGGGTCCATCAGCGACTTATCATCCGGATGCAGTTGCCAGAACGTATAAGCCGATTCGGCATCGGCCCGGGCTTGGCGCAGACGCTGACTGCGGACAAAAAGGAGTGTTTCCTGCTCCCACAGCGCTACAAGTCCTAGCATCGCCGTGAGCATCACGACCGATACGACGATGACGGTCGGCAATACGCTTCCCGGCAGGTATGTGCCCGGAGGTTTCACGGCCCGCACCGTTTTACGCCATACGTCACCCCGTCCTTACAGAGGTAAAGCGAATCCCCGTCGGCGGCCGTGAGCGCGAACCCTCCGGCGGCATCGCCGCGGGTCAGTTCATACTGGGTGTCTCCGACCGTCAGAATATAGAGCGGCCCGCCTGCCGAGGTGATGGTTCCCAGATGGACGATCTTCACCCGGTCGCGTTTGGGAGCGGCGGCTTTCGGCGCCGGGAGGCTCCGCACCGCAGGACGCACGGCAGCCACATGCCGCGGCGCGCCTTTCAGGAACGGGTCCGGGTAATCGAGCCGCAGGGTATCGGCGGCAGGCGGCGCGGCGGAGGCCTGCGCGGGCTTCGGGCGGGATGCCGGGGCACGGCCGCCGGCAGGAGCGAAGATTTTCCACGCCACGACGCCCCAGACCGCCGCAACAGCCGCCAGCAGCAGGCAGGTCGTCCAGCGCGACTTCATGGCTCCGGGATTTCGGCGTCCGCAGGGGCCGTAACGGTAAGGCGCCGGACCTCGGTGCGGGTTCTGTAACCGCCGTTGAACCCCGCGACGGACCATTCGTATTCGCCGGCCGTCAGTTCCACGCGGCAGCCGTAACTGCGCGCGAGCGAATCGGCGTAAAGCACCGTATCGGCCACGATGCGCCCGGCGGCGGCGAACGAAGGTGCGACCAGCGTAAATTCATAGCTGACGGCATACTGCGTGGCCGCCCAGCGAAAGTCGACGCTTCCGGCGGCGACCGAAACCCGGTCCGCAGGGGCGGTGATCCGCACCTGCGCGCCGGAAATATCTTCTTCGAGCACCTCGCAGCCGACGGCCAGCAGGGCAAATAAAAGGGGCAGCAGTTTGTTCATGGCACTATTTTTTAAGTACGATTTGCTGGATATAAAGCGTCAGCGTCAACCGGATTTTCCGCGTCCTCCGGTCCGGCACAGCCTGCCAGACGAGCGAACGCAGGCGGCAGGCGGGAAGCGCGCGTTCGAGCGTATCGACAACTTGCAGCAGGGAGACGTAGCCGCCCGTCAGGGTCAGCTGCGCGGTATGCACCGCCACGCCGTCGTGTTCCGCCGTGACGAGCGGTTCATAGCCCGCGACCTGCACCGAGCGTTCCGCGGCGGTGCGGCGCACCGTGTCGAGCAGTCCGCCCGAGAGGATCAGTTCGCGGGTGTCGGCCCCGACCGCCGCGGGCTGCGCAGTTTCGGGAGCGAAAGTTTCCAGCCGTGCGGTCATGTGCCGGCAAGCGCGCCACGCCGCGCAGGTATCGCGCAGGGCGAAATGCCATGCGACCCACGGCAGGACCACCGCCAGCCCGGCCAGCAGCAGGATTCCCCGGTATTTGTAAGGCAGCGTCATAAAGCAGTCTCGATGCGGAACGCCAACCGGTCGCCCTCGCGCTCCTTTTCCACATGCGTGAGCCGCACGTCGCGGCAGCAGGTCTCCTCCGAAAGCCGCCGCACGAATGCCGACACATCGGAAGCCTCCGGAGCCGTTCCGCAGACGACGACCCGGCCTTCGAGCCGTTGCAGCGGTTTGCGGGCTTCGAAGCGTTTGGCAGGCGGTTCGACCGCCAACTGTGTCAGCACGACCCGTTCGGGGACCGCTCCGGCGACCCGGTCGCACACAACGGCCCACGGCGCAGCCGGGCGTTTCGAGAACTCCGCCAGCAGTTCCCGCTGCCGGGTCCCGGATGAAGCGGCGTTGGAGGCCGTACGTTCCCGCGCCGTGATCTGCTGCTGCAACATCTGCCGCCGGGCGTTCAGGTCCGGGGAGAGCACCGCATTCGCGGCCAGCACGCACAGGAACAGGCCCAGTACCGGAAGCGCCGCGCGGCGCGCCAGAGCCTGTGCCGCCGCCGAGGACTCGGCGGTCGGGCGCACGAGCGAGCGCCAGCGCAGGTCCGCATAAACCTGCCGGGCAAACTCTTCCGCCAGGGTTTCGAAATCAGCCCCGGCGTCCGCACAGAAAATGCGCACCGGAACGATGCCCTCCCCGGCAAGTTCCTCCGAGAGGCTTCGCAGCCGTTCCCGCCGGACAAAGGAGGTCTGGCCACCGGCCGAGCTCCACAGGAAGGTCTCCGGATCGGCCTCGATGCGGGCGGCGATCTGCGAACCCTCGGGTTTCGTGACGACCCCGTGGCCGCATACGGCCACCGCCGCGAGCGCATTCTTCGCCGCACTCCGTTCGACCGGAACAATGCCGCCCGTCCGCCACAGGAAAACCTCCGTGCGGCAGCTTCCGTCGGCGGCGAACTCCGCCCGGACAAAAGCGATGCGGTTCAATATGCGGGAAAGCAGTTTCATTCGATAACCGTAGGTTTGATAAACACGTTGAGCGTACGTTCGACCTTGTTGCGTTTCTCCTTGCCGAAGAACCATTTGATGACCGGGACGCGCGCCAGGAACGGGATGCCCCGCGAGGACTTCTCCATCGAATTGCGGTCCAGGCCGCCCAGCAGGACCATCTCTTCGTTCTGCACCTTGACGATCGATTTGAAGCTCCGCGTGGCGGTTCCCGGAGGGGCGTTCTCCTGTTCGCGGCCCGTGAATTCGGTCTGTTCGAATTCGATTTCCAGCGTGATCTGCCGGTCGGTCGAGACGTAGGGCGTAACTTTGATCGACAGGTTCGCATCGACCGATTTCCACTGGTACGACTCCGACGAAATGGGGTTTTGCGTCCCGTAGTAGTTATTCTGGACCTCCTTGTAGTACTGCGTCTCGCCGCTGGTGAGCGTCGCCTCGTGGCCGTTGAGCGTCGAGAGTTTGGGCGTGGATTGCAGACGGATCGTGCCGTTCTCTTCGAGGGCCTGCAGGCTCAGGTAGAAATTCGGCGTCACACGCCCCAGGTTCACCGTACCCTGCATGCGTTGCAGCAGGTTGTTGACGGCTCCCGCGCTGTACATCATATCGACGCCCGGGCCCAGCGTTCCCGAAGTCTGAGCGGGCGATTTTCCGACACCGCCGCCGATGCCGATCTCCCGGATATTGCTTTTTGTGATGTCGGCGATGATGATCTCCATCGTGATCAGCGGAACGGGTTTGTCCACCGATTTGAGGAATGTCCCGACACGCACTACGTCCCTCCGGTCGCCCGAGAGGATCAGGCTGTTCAGGTCGGGAAAAGTTTTCACTTCGACACCCTGCTTCAGGACCGCGGGGATGATGGCCTCGACCTGCGAGACGGCCCGGAAAGCCAGCGGAACGATCGTCGCTGAAGCCAATCCGTCGCTCTGGGCGGCCCCGAACACATAGATACCCCGTTCGCAGTAGTAGGAATACGGCGAGCCTTTGAGCAGCACGGCCAACAGCGTCTCGAAATCCGTATCGTCGACCCAGATACCCGTGGTAAGGTTCACCGGGGATTTGAAGTAATAGTTCAGCTCCAACTGCTCGCAGAGGTCGAGGATAATATCCTGCACGCTGCCCCGGGCGATATGCGCCGTGATGCGCCCCAGCGAGTCGGCCAGCAGTTCGTTCTGCGAGAACTGCCGCCGCCGCGTGTACGACGGACCCGCTGCGCCGCCCTCCTGCGGCGCGGTCTGCTCGCGGTAAAGGGTCCACACCTCCTGCGCATCCCTCTCGGCTGTAAGGCCGTTGACTGAGGCCAGCGTATGAAGGGCCCCGTCGAAAGGCATGGCCCGCACATAACCCGAGACCTTGTAATCGTACAAAGGCTGCGGAACGATGATGTTGCGGCCCGAGAAAGTCGTGATCTTCTTCGCCACGTCGATCAGCCGCTCGCCCCGCAGGTCGTAGAACAGCGTCGTGTCGGCGGCGTTGTAAAAGACATCCGGGTCGGGCTGCGGAGCAGGGACGGGCGCGGCGGGGAAGACCGAGAGGATATTGCCCGTGGTCTCCACGTCGAGCCGGTACTCGCGGCAGAGGAACCGCACGAGGTCGTCGACACGCGCCCGGGTGAAGTTGCACGAAACGGGCACATTCTCGATGCTCCGCACCGAGAGGTTTACGCCGCTCGCACGCGCGATATTGCGCAGGAGTTCCGACAGCGGGAGCCGTCCGGTCGTAACGTCGACCGTGCGGGCAAAGGTCGAATCGCGCTCGACCAACGCCTCCAGTTTGCGGTCGACAGCCTCGAAACGGGCCGAGTCGCTTTGGGCGGCACAAAGGACAGGAAACAGCAGAATCAGCAGGGAGAGGTATTTCATAGGCTAATAATTCAACAGGGGAATCAATTCGTCGAGGGAGGTTTCGCCCCGCAGGAAAAGCCCTACGACCGCATCCTTCAACGACGGAATACCGCGCGCAGCAAGCAGCGGAGTTATGTCGGAGAGTCCGTCGCGCGCCGCAGCCGAGAGTTCGTCGTCCATCGGGATCACCTCATACACGGCGCGCCGGCCGCTGTAACCCGTATAGAAGCACCGTTCACAGCCCACAGCCTCGAAGTGCGGCCCGGCATCGGAAACCAGCCGCCGCACCTCGTCCGTCGCCGCGACCTCCCGTTTGCAATGCGGGCACAAGAGGCGCACCAGGCGCTGCGCGACGGTCATGACCAGCGTATTGGCCACCAGGTAGGGATGCACGCCCATGTCCGACAGGCGCGCTACGGCGCCCCACGCCGTATTGGTGTGGATCGTCGAGAACAGCAGGTGACCCGTCAGCGACGAGCGTACGGCCATCTGCGCCGTATCGCCGTCGCGGATCTCGCCCAGCATGATGATGTCGGGGTCCTGCCGCAGGAACGTGCGAAGCGCACTGCCGAACGTCAGCCCGATCTCCTCCTTCAACTGCGTCTGGTTGACCCCTTCGAGCGTATACTCGATCGGGTCCTCGATGGTGAGGATATTCTCCGAAACGGCGTTCAGCCGCCGCAGCGTGGCATAAAGCGTCGTACTCTTACCCGAACCCGTCGGTCCGCAGATCAGCACCATGCCGAACGGCCGAGCGATCGAGCGGCAATAGTCGTCGTACTGACGTTCAGAGAAACCCAGGTTTTTCAGTTCCAGCAGTTCGACATGGCGTGTCAGCAGGCGCAGAACGACTTTCTCGCCGTAGATTGTCGGAAGCGTCGAAACGCGCACGTCGAATTTGTGGCCGTCGCGATCATAGAGGATACGTCCGTCCTGCGGCAGCCGTTTCTCGGAGATATCGAGGTTTGCCAGGATTTTGATCTGGTTCACGAGCGGGGCATACTGCGTCCGCTCGACGACGTAGCGTTCCGCCAGCTTGCCGTCGATACGCAGGCGCACCCGGCAGCGGTTTTCATAGGGTTCGATATGGATGTCGCTGGCGTAATCGCGGAATGCCTCGCCGATGAGCGACATCAGGAAGCCTTGCCCCGACGAAATATCCGTCAGGCGGTTGCCCGCCGGGGTTTTAGGCCCCGTATCCGGACGGTAGTATTGCAGCAGGAGCCGCTGCAACTGCTCGTCGGCGACCGGCTCGACCGTGACATGCCAACCGTAGAGCACCTCCAGTTCCGCGCAGGCATTGTCATAATCCCGCCCTTCGGCTCCATAACAGCAAATCTCCGTGCCTTGCCTGCGAGCCGGGACAAGCTGGTATTCGGCCGCTTCGGAAGCTGTCAGGAGCTGAATAATCTCAGTGGGGATCGTACGCATCAGTTCCATAATCCGAAAGTTTTACACAAGGCATAAATGCCAAGTACGATAGCCATTATCCCTGCGAAAGGGATCGTCTCGGTGCGTTTCACCATCCACCAACCCAAAGCCGCGAGGCAGGAGACAAGCAGGAAACGCACATAGGAACCAGGTGCGAACAACGGAACGACCGCTATCATCATGACGACGTCCCCCAGTCCGAAGCTCTGCTCGAAAAAAGTCCGGACCGGCCGCTGGCGAAGCAGCTGGTATCCCAGCATGGCCCCGCTGAAGATTACCAGAATGCACGCATTGACACCTGCATGCAGCAACATCGGCCGAAATCCGAAAGAGGTCCATCCGACCGCGATAGCCGCACCCCAAAGAGCCGCCAGCCATCCGACCGATACACACCGCATTCGGAAATCGGTGTATACGAGCGGGGCCGCCGGAACCAGCAACAGCAGATAAGGCCAAAGGGGAGGCATGGCGGTCAGTCTTTGACGGTTTCTTTCAACTCCTTGTCCTGGTTGATCTCCCAGATGTTATACGTCCCGTCGCCGTCGAAATCAACGACAGCCGTAGCCGTAGCCCGGAATCCATGTTCCGTAGCCTCGACGATCTCGATCCGATAGTTAGCCTGACCGCCGTCCGGGACCAGCTTCGACTGCTCGAAACCCAGTTCATCCAGCGACGGCGAGTAGCGCGAATAGGTATAGAAATTACTCTTCTGAAGCGTATGCAGGTAGGTCAACTGCTGCTGTGCCTCGGTGGCTTTCGCTCGCGAAATCAATGGCATCAGGTTCGGCAACGCGATCAGTACCAGAATACCGATGATGACCAGAACGACCAAGAGTTCAGGAAGGGAAAAGGCTCGAAGCATTTTTTGTTTGATAAAAGAACTCATAAAATATGGCATATAAGTATCTGCAAATATACCTTCCTTCATTGGTGATTGTATTCAATATAGTGCTTTCAGTGCTAGTGTTATGTTGCTTATAACCAATATGTTATAAATGATAGAAGTTATACATTGCTATATCATTAATATGAATGTACAATGAAAGAAAATAGAAAGTTTAATTCTCTGTATATCAATTAAATAAATACACGCATGAAAGATCAACTTTCTATAAGATAATAGCTTGTAATCTGATGAGGCTGCTAATTTTGTATATATAAATAATCCCCTTGAGTAACCCTTAAAATGCATACTATGAAACAACCGTCTCTTTTCTTTTTCGGTATATTCTGGATTTTGGCTAGTTACGGTCAGGTACAGCCTAATATCGAGTATACACAACAACAAGTAAATAAAATCGTACCCATATCTCCTAATGCAGCTTCGCTTGGAATTTTTGGCAGTGTGCCTGTCGGACATTATACCGGTGTCCCTAATATAGATATTCCTCTGTATGAGATACAATCAGGAGATGCCAAGTTACCGATAAAGCTTTCATACCATGCTTCGGGAATAAAACTCGCACAAGAGGCAAGTGCCGTAGGTTTAGGATGGGCATTAAATGCAGGAGGGTGCATTGTCAGAAACATAAGACACTGGGGCGACTTTGGTTCGGATTATTGGACGGCAAACATTGGTTGGTCGGCTGATGGGTATTACTT
>ERZ1673699.3066-NODE-3066-length-10246-cov-9.202532_pt1 | contig 10246 bp, 7 predicted proteins | sample MGYA00580229_ERZ1673699 | MGnify/ENA primary metagenome ERZ1673699 (study PRJEB41218, sample SAMN15661785) | gut metagenome | host: Homo sapiens | place: Canada: London | collected 2015-08-20/2019-03-30 | study: EMG produced TPA metagenomics assembly of... | reverse complement strand
TTGGCCCCATTGGCCGTTAACTTGAAGGTTGCTCCCAGCATATCGGCAGCCCCGCGGCACATCAGCATCCGCTGCAGGAAAATCTCAAAATATTCGTACATGCTGCAAATATCGGTGTCGATTTGCAGATTCAGCGAGATGACTTTTTTCTCGGTGTTGATCTTCAGGGTCTGGTCTGTGACCGCATAGTTGACCCGGTCATGGATGTCGAAGGATGCTTTGGGCTTTTCCCGCACACGGCTGCGGCGCACATCAGTCTTGTCGCCGATGATGAGTGCTGCCGAGATGTGATCCACGGCCCCGCCGGTGGATTCATCGTGGTTGGAAATGGCGGACACGATGGTGATGCGGTCCGGGACGCTCAGGTCATATTGCTTCAGAATCTCGTTGGCCAGTAGCCCGCCGTATTCGGCGTGACGGCTGCGGTTGATGGCGTTTCCGATGTCGTGCATATAGCCTGCGATCCGGGCAAGCTCGATGTCGTGCTCCGGATAGCCGAATTTTTTCAGGATGTGGGCGGCGGTCTCTGCCACCCGGACACAATGGGCTTGTGAGTGCTCGGTGTAGCCCAGCAGGCCTAGATTCTGGTTGCCTTTTTTCAGCAGTTCGTTGACTTCCTCATTGTGTTTGATGTCTTTATACGTCATGGTTCTCTGCCCCCGATTCATATATTAAAAGAAAGTATCTACTATTGTAAGATGATTTCGAGGCGGTTGCAATCAAATTGCGGTAAAATCTGTGTGCAGAAGCGATTTTACATATTCCAGACACATTCCTGATTTCTGATTTTACATTTGCACGGTACAATAAAAACGTTTGTATCATGCAATCCGAAGCATTCCGGTCAGAGAAAAGGAAGAGGAATATGGAAAACACCTATCATTGCTATGCAAACCGTGAGCTTTCGTGGCTGCGGTTCAACGAACGCGTTCTGGAGGAGGCAGAGGATTCCCGTCTGCCGTTGTGTGAACGGCTGAGTTTTTTGTCGATTTTCCAGAGCAATCTGGATGAATTTTTCATGGTGCGCATCGGCAGCTTGCAAGACCAGATGCTGCTGGACAAAAACGCACGGGAAAATAAGACGAATATGACCAGCGGCGAACAGATCGATGCAGCGCTGGCTTTTATCCACAAGCTGACAGCCCGCCGGGACGCTGCTTATAATGGTCTGCTGGAACAGCTTGCAGAGCAGGGGATCCGTCTGCTGGACTTTGCCCATATGGAGGAAGAAAGCCGTACCGAACTGGAAAAGCTGTTCCGGCAGGACTACCTGCCGCTGCTGTCCAGTTTCATCATCAGCAAAAAGCAGGCATTTCCGTTCCTGAAAAACAAGGGCATCTATGCCGTTGCGGTGCTGAGCACCAAGGCAGAAAAGAAAAAGATCGGCATCGTGCCCTGCGGCAGCGAGATCTTCCCCCGGCTGGTGCCGGTGCCGGGCCGTACCGGCTGCTTTATTCTGTCGGAGGAACTGATCCTGCACTTCCTGCCGCTGCTGTATAAGGGCTATAAGGTCAGCAGCAAAACGCTGGCCCGCATCACCCGCAATGCGGATATTGACGCCGACCTGATCTACGACGAAGACCTGAACTACCGGGACCACATGGCCGAGGTGGTGAAAAAGCGCAAGAAGCTGGCACCTGTCCGTCTGGAACTGAGTCGTGAGATCGATGAAGAAATCATCCAATCCCTGTGCAAAAATCTGAAACTGGACCCCAAGCGGGTGTTTGAATACGATTCTCCGCTGGACCACTCCTTCCTGTTCCAGATCGAGGATCAGCTGCGCAGCCACACCGACCTGTTCTTTGCGCCCCGCCACCCGCAGCCCAGCCCTGCACTGGACGAGCGCAAGCCCATCATTCCGCAGATCCTGGAAGAGGACAAGTTGATTCACTATCCGTATGAGAGCATCCGTCCCTTCCTGCAGCTGCTGCACGAGGCCGCCTGCGACCCGGACGTGGTCTCCATCAAGATGACTCTTTATCGTCTGGCCAACCACAGCAAGGTGGTGGATGCACTGGTGGAAGCCGCCGAAAACGGCAAGCAGGTGGATGTTCTGGTGGAGCTGAAAGCCCGCTTTGATGAGGAAAACAACATCGAGTGGTCCCGCCTGCTGGAACGTGCCGGCTGTCATGTGGTGTATGGCATTGAAGGGCTGAAAGTCCACTCCAAGCTCTGCCTGATCACCCGTAAAACGAAGGAGGGTATTTCCTTCATCACCCAGATCGGCACCGGCAACTACAACGAAAAGACCAGCCGCCTGTACACCGACCTTTCTTTCCTGACCGCATCCAAGGAAATCGGTCTGGAAGCCACCGAAGTGTTCCGCGCACTGGATCAGGGCGAAACGGTGGATTCGGTCAAGAACCTGCTGGTGGCGCCTCATTGCTTACAGAACCGTCTGCTGAATCGGATAGACGGTGAGATCAAAGCTGCCGCCCGCGGCGAGGGCGGCTACATCGGCATCAAGATCAACAGCCTGACCGACAAGGTGCTCATCAACAAGCTCATCGAGGCAAGTCAGGCGGGCGTCTACATCGATATGGTGGTGCGCGGCATCTGCTGCCTGCGTGCCGGTGTCCCGGATGAGACCGAGAATATCCATATCATCAGCATCGTGGGCCGCTATCTGGAGCATTCCCGCATCTACATTTTCGGACAGGGAGAGCGTGCCCGGTACTACATCGGCTCGGCAGACTGGATGACCCGCTCTACGCTCCGCCGCGTGGAAATCGCGGCTCCGGTCACGGCTCCGGCTCTGAAGGCACGTTTGCAGCACATCTTTGACACGATGCTGGCCGACAACTGCAACGCCCGCGTGCAGCAGCCGGACGGCAGCTATGTCCGCCGGATGCCCGGTGCCGATGCCGTGGATTGTCAGGCACAGTTCTACGAGGAAGCCTATCAGGCCAACGTGCACTCCAGTCTGAAGTGAGATGCACTCGGATTTCACACAGATTTGACCGCAGCACGGTTTCTTCGACTGGATTTCGATGATACAATTTTATTGTAGAATGAAATCGCAGAAAGGGAGAATCCTATGGAAGATTTCTGGAAATCCGTGCAGACGATACAGGCAGAACGCGGGGCGGATTACCGCGCCTTCTCTTTGTTCAGTGCAACGCATTGGGCAGAATTGCTGGGAGCAGCGGCGGTCATTTTTCTCTGTGCGGTGATCTACTACCACTGCAGGGAAGTGACCCGGCATCAGATCCTTCGCGCTGTGTTTGTCCTGATGCTGGCCGATGAGTTTATGAAGCAGGCCGTCCTGCTGTACACCGGTCAATGGAACGTGACCTATCTGCCTCTCCACCTGTGCAGCATCAACATCTTTGTCTGCTGGTACGATGCCATACACCAGAGCCGCCGAAGCAAGGAAATCCTTTATGCGCTCTGTCTTCCGGGAGCGGTGGTCGCAATGCTGAGCCCCTCGTGGCAGCGGCTCCCGGTCTGGAATCTGCTGCACCTGCATTCCTACAGCATCCACGTTCTGCTGATCCTCTATCCGGTCCTTCTGCTTGCTGGCGGATTTCGCCCGCAGGTGCATCATATCCGCTGGGTACTGGCGTTTCTGTGTGCAATCGCAACGCCGATCTTTTTCCTGAATCGGCTGCTGAAAACAAACTTTTTCTTTCTCAATGATCCGCAGGGCAATGCGATTACTGCCTTTTTCGCCCACTGCTTTGGAGAACGTTTTTATCTACTGGGCTTTCTGCCGGTTCTTGCTGCAGTCCTGTTGCTTCTTTATCTGCCATGGTACAGGGCAGAGCGGCATCAACGTATGCTCTGTGCAAGAGATCAGGTTATAGCTTGAATGGCTCTGTGCATCAATTGAGTATCTTTCTTTTCTTCTTTCGTCCCGTCAAAGTCTGCTGCTTTGACGGGAATTTTTTATATCTGATTTTACAAAGGGTTTACACCGGAATGGTGGCTGTCACAGGACGGACGTGCTATGATAGAATTCGAATTTTTGAAGTGAAACGATATTTTTTGATTGACATAACAGAATCAAGAGGACAGATCATGCAGAAAAACTATGTGCAGGAAATTTTGAACATCATTCATGGCAATATACCTCAGGCTGAACTGGCCGAAAAACTGTCGGATTACCATGAAAAAGATCTGGCGGATGCTTTGGAAGCGCTCATGCCTGCAGAACGCAAGTCGCTTTATCCCATTTTGGGAGTAGACGAAGTGGCTGAGATCTTCGCCTATCTGGACGATGCAGAGCCGTATCTGAAAGAATTATCCAGAGATGAGGCTGCAAAAGTTATTTCCAACATGGACTCGGACGATGCGGCAGATGCGCTGGAAGACCTTGACGAGATAGACAAGGGTGAAATCGTCAACAAACTGGACAGAGATTCGATTGAAGACGTAAAGATGCTGCTTTCTTATAGCGAAGATGAGATCGGCAGCAAAATGACGACGAATTATATCCGCATCAAAAATGATATGACCATCCGGCAGGCTATGAGTGAGCTGGTCAAGCAGGCCGGGGAGAATGACAACATCTCTGTGTTGTACGTGGTGGATGAAAATGAACATTTCTATGGTGCAATCGACTTAAAAGATTTGATTATTGCACGTGCAGAAGATCCTCTTGCGGAACTCATCGTTGGGTCTTACCCCTACGTTACAGATCGGGAAAAAATCAGCGACTGTATCGAGCGCATTGTGGACTATGCGGAGCGCAGTCTGCCGGTGCTGAATGAGGCAGGCAAATTGATGGGTATCATAACATCGTCCGATGTGGTGGAACTGGTTGACGATGAGATGAGCGATGATTACGCAAAGCTGGGTGGTCTGACCGGCGAGGAAGATTTGAGGGAAAGCGTTTTTGAAAGTGTGAAAAAGCGTCTTCCGTGGCTGACCGCTCTGTTATTTCTTGGAATGCTGGTTTCCTCGGTCGTTGGCGCATTTGAATCGGTGGTAGCAGTGCTTCCGGTTGTGATCTGTTTTCAGTCTATGGTGCTGGGTATGGCGGGAAATGTCGGCACGCAGTCATTGGCCGTTACGATTCGAGTTCTGGTAGACGAAAATCTGACGGTATCCAAGAAATTTCAGCTGCTCTGGAAAGAAGTCAGAGTTGGATTGCTGAATGGTACGATTCTGGCCGTAATGGCGCTGAGTTTTCTGGGATGTTATATCCACTTTTTCAAAGGCTACGCTTGGAATACGGCACTTCTGCTGTCTGGCTGTGTAGGCGCATCACTTGTTGTCGCCATGGTCGTTTCCAGTCTGGTGGGCACATTGGTTCCGATGCTGTTCCATAAAATTCATATTGATCCGGCTGTTGCTTCCGGACCATTGATCACGACGATCAACGATTTGGTAGCGGTTGTCGTTTACTATGGCCTTGCAATGGTGGTGCTGATTGATCTGTTCCATCTTGCCTGACTTTCCTCTGGATGGGCTTATTTTCGGATATTTATATCTTCATGAAATCCCTGCTGGATCTTAAGGTTCAGCGGGGACTTTTTGTTGCCAAACTTTTACATGAGATTTACGCCACTGGGATAGTTTGCACAAATCCTTCGTGCTACCATAGAGCAGGTATCAAAAGTAGGAGTGTAAAATATGGAGATCAAGCTCGTTCATGTTACAAAATCCTTTGGCGCAAAGCAGGTGATCCAGCCTACCAGCTTTGTCATTCAAAGCGGCAGCCTGACCACATTGCTGGGACCTTCAGGTTGCGGCAAGACCACCCTGTTGCGGATGATCGCCGGACTGGAAACGCCGGACAGCGGTGAGATCTGGTTTGAGAATCGCTGTGTGTTCTCCTCGGAAAAGAAGATCAATATCCCGCCCGAAAAGCGCGGCCTTGGCTTTGTGTTTCAGGATTTTGCCCTCTGGCCGCACATGACTGTCTTTGAAAATGTGGCTTTTGGCCTGCGGGCGGCTGGCAAGACGGACAAATTGGACGAAAAGGTGAAAAATGCACTCCACGCTGTACAGCTGGATGATTTTGCCCAGCGGTATCCTCATCAGCTGTCCGGCGGTCAGCAGCAGCGTGTGGCATTTGCCCGCGCGATCGTCATTGAACCGGCCTGCATCCTGTTTGACGAGCCGCTTTCCGCACTGGACGCACTGCTGCGGGAAGAGATGCGCTCGGAACTGCGGACGCTGATCACCAAGTTGGGCATTACCGGCGTGTTTGTGACCCACGACCAGATTGAGGCCATGAGCATGAGCGATGCAATTGCGGTCTGTCACGCCGGAAAAATTGAGCAGTATGATACCCCGGAAAAAATCTATTCCCATCCGGCAACGGAGTTCGTGGCACGATTTGTAGGCTCTTCCAACTGGCTCGACCAGAATCATCTGTTCCGCCCGGAACAGGCACAGACGGTTCCCACCGAGCAGGCCGAAAAATACGATGCCGATGTCACGGCGGTGCAGTTCCTTGGCAGCAGCTACCAGCTACAGCTGAACCACAACGGACAGGACTGGACATATATCAGCCCCCGACGGGTCTCGGTGGGCGAAAAGATCTCGCTTTATCTGCCCCGTAGTGCCATCGTTGCCGTCTGAATCAGCTTCCTGCCGCAAGGTGCGGCTTGATGATACATCATTGGAAATGAAAAAGGAGAATCCTTATGCGTAATTATAAAATCAGCCGTCGTAATTTTCTTGCTGTGGCGGGTACTCTGACTGCCGCTGCCGCCTTGACCGCCTGCGGCGGCTCCGCAAGCAGCACGGTTGCTTCCAGCACAGCTTCTTCCAGCGTGGCAAGCGATAGCACTCCCGCTGCCGCATCCGGCACCGGCAAAGTGACGGTCTATATGCCTTCTCCGGCTGGTCTGGCCGATAAGCTGGCCGAGGGCTTTACGGCAAAGACTGGTATCGAGGTAGAGCAGTTTCAGGGCACTACCGGCGAGATCCTCGCTCGTCTGGAAGCCGAAGCAGCAAACCCTGTGGCCGATGTAGTGATTCTGGCTTCCTGGTCGGATGGTCTGTCCATGAAAGCAGATGACAAGCTGGAAAGCTACACCCCGGAAAACGCCGACCTCATCGTGGACGGCTGGCTGGATGACGACAGTGTGCTGTTTGGTTACAGTGCATCCGCTGTGGGCGTTATTTATAACACCACGGTGTTCTCCACGCTTGATGCCGACTGGAAAGACCTTGGCAACGCAGAGTATAAGGATCAGCTGGCCATCCCCGACCCGGAAAAGTCCGGTGCCTGCAAGGACTTTGTGGCAGGCTATGTGGTCAAGAATGGCTGGGATGATTTTCAGGCTATGGCCGACAACGGTATGACGGTCCCCGGCGCAAACAAGGCTGCACTGGAAGCTGTCACCACCGGCGAAGTGGGCATCCTTGTGGCCGGCGTGGACTACAACGCCTATTCTTCCAAGAATAAGGGCGAGCCGCTGGACATCTACTACCCGGCAGGCGGCACCATCGTGAACCCCCGCCCGGCAATGATCCTGAAAACGGCTCCCAACATGGACAATGCCAAGGCATTTGTTGATTATCTGTTCAGCGATGAGGCACAGCAGCTGGTGGCAAATGCTTATCTGCTGCCCGGCCGCACCGACATCAAGTGCGACAAGCGCAGCAATCTGGAGGATATTCCTCAGATCACGCCCGATTGGGACAAGATGATGGCGGAAGCCAGCGATGATGCCGCAAAAATCAACCAGATCTGCGGTGCCAGCAACGGGTAACGCTCCATGAAACAGACGAATCGTAAGGCGGATCTTCCGCTGCTGTTGCTGGCAGTGGTGTTGATCTTTCTGATCGTCTGTCCTGTGGGAATGATTTTTGCCAAGGCGGTCATGCAGAATGGCCGCCTTGACTTTTCTCCCGCTGTGCAGACGCTGTTGAACCCGGAAAACGCCCACATGATCGGCAATTCGCTGCTGTTGGGTGTGCTGGTGGTGCTGCTGTCTACTCTGATTGCCGCACCGCTGGCCTATCTGTTCTCCCGGACAAAGTTTGCCCGCTACCGTGTCTTTGACATCCTCTTTATGATCCCGTTCATGACGCCGCCCTACATTGCCTCCATGGGCTGGATCTTATTTATGCTGCAAAATTACATTACCACGCGCAAAAGTTACAATTTGGTCAGCGGCAAGGGTGCCCGCCGCGTAGAGCAGTCCATGGGCAAAGGAGCCACCGTCGCTGCGTGGGCATATATCGTTCTGGTGCTGCTGATTGCAGTTGGGGTTCCGTACTTCTCGGTCATTTCCACATCTCTCATCAATCTCCGCGGCTACGGTCTGGCACCGGGCAACTTTACCATCGCACATTATGTAGAACTGTTCACCGAGAACGAAAAGGGATTGAGTGCTCTGAAGAACAGCGTTTTTCTTGCGGTCACTTCGGCTACCATCTGTGCAGTGCTGGGCACTCTGCTGGTATTGGCGGTGCGGAAGTCGCACTCCAAACTGCGCAAGGTGGTAGAAGCCATTGGTCTGCTGCCGGAAATGCTGCCGGGTATTGTATTGGTCATTGGAATTATGCTATTCTGGAACCAAATCTACAACATCCTGCCGCTGTACAACACTATGGGCATCATGGTTCTGGCCTATGTGGTGCTGTTTCTTCCCTATACGGTGCAGTACGTCACTTCGTCCTTTACCCAAATCAGTGACAGCCTGATGGCGGCAGGACAGGTGTTCGGCGGAAGCCCGGTTTACATCCTGCGGCGTATCACCCTGCCGCTGATCCGGCAGGGCATCGCCACCGGCTGGATGATGACCTTCATCATCGCTTTCCGGGAACTGGTAACGGCAAGTCTGATCGCTCCGCCCAACACACTGGTGGTCGCCACCTTTATCGTGCGGGAATTTGAGCAGGGCAGCGTTTCGGTTGGCATGGCGATGGCGGTGCTGTGTGTGTTGTTTTCGACCACGGCACTGCTGATCTTGAACACGGTGATCGATCATCGGAAGGTGCATTGAGATGGAACTTTTTATTGCCGGGGGCTGCGGCGAACATGGCCGCAACTGCTTTTATGTGGAACAGAATAGTGCTGCTTTTCTGGTGGATTGCGGTCTGCTGGCTGGCGCAGAGGACGACCTGCCCCGGCTGAATGCAGAGCAGATTCAAAAACTGCGGGCTGTCTTTCTGACCCACAGCCACGCAGACCACACCGGGGCGCTGCCGTGGCTGGCGCAGCAGGGGTATCAGGGGCCGGTCTATGCTACGCTGCCTACTCTGACCCAACTGCCCTTTTCCTTGAATCATATCCAAACGTTGGAGAGTCTCTGCCCTTGCAAAGGCTCCGACTCTGTGCCGGAACTGCCCGGCCTGCAGGTCACATGGGGGCGTTCCGGGCACTGCGCAGGCAGCGTCTGGCTGCGATTTGAATGGAACGGAAAGAGCATTCTCTTTTCTGGCGACTATGCAGAGCACAGCCCGCTCTACCCCTGTGACCCGCTGCGGAGCCAGACGGCAGATCTGGCCGTTCTGGATGCGGCTTACGGCAGCACGGACGCAGACTGGAACACTTGCGTCAAAAAACTCTGTGTGGAGACCGTGCAGTGCCTGAAACAGACACAGCTCCTGTTCTTCCCGGTGCCGAAATATGGCCGAGGGCCGGAGATCCTTCTGTTGCTGAAACGCTTTGCACCGAATCTGAAATTTTACGGCGATGCGCATTTCCTTCGTCAGCTACAGCAGATCCAGCTGGGTGGACCGTGGCTGTTGCCTGTGCCGCCGCATTTTGCGGACTGGGTGCAGCCGGATGCTTTCCTCAGCCGGGAAAAAAGCGTTGTCTTTCTCAGCGGACCGCAGCTGGCAGGAAAAGCCGGGCAGCGCGCCCGCGAAATGGTGGCGCACGGAGCACACGGCATCATGACAGGCACCCCGGATGCGGGCAGCCTGAGCGCAGAAATGCTGAAAAACGGGCAGATGCTCTTCCTGCGGTATCCAGTGCATCTGGATGCAATGCAGTGCCGGGAGCTTGCGGAAAAGAATCAATTTGGCCGGGTAATCCCATATCACAGCCCGGAGATTGATTGCCCGTGTTTCTTTTTGCTATAATTGTTGCTATGATCGTACTGGCCGATTTGCTCCATCTTGTTTATTAAAAACAAAAAAACAGGGTGCGCCCACCCGGACGTACCCTGCCAAAAGCCACAGACAAGAATGATATGTACAGCAGGGAGTTCCCCAGCGGGAACTTCCTGCTTCTCTTTTCCAGCAAGATGAACCTGTTCCGCCTGCCATGCAGCAAACTCACGCTGGCCTTCCTCGCTGTTCCAGCAGGCAAGGATGGCTGGGTAGAATGCCCGTG
>ERZ1673699.3064-NODE-3064-length-10249-cov-5.627526_pt1 | contig 10249 bp, 9 predicted proteins | sample MGYA00580229_ERZ1673699 | MGnify/ENA primary metagenome ERZ1673699 (study PRJEB41218, sample SAMN15661785) | gut metagenome | host: Homo sapiens | place: Canada: London | collected 2015-08-20/2019-03-30 | study: EMG produced TPA metagenomics assembly of... | reverse complement strand
GTTGCTCATGCGCAGGGGGTTCTGCGCCGGGTCGTAATCCTTGCGCAGGGGATATCCCACCCAGTCGTCGCGCAGGAACAGACGCCGCATGTCGGGGTGGTTCAGGAACCGGATGCCGAAATAATCGAACACTTCGCGTTCGTTCAGCTCGGCGGCCTTCCACAAGTCGCACACCGAGGGCAGCACCGGATGCCCGCGCTCCTCCGTCAGCGTCCGCAGCACGACGTTTTCGCCCGTGGCGGTCGCTTCGAGGTGGTAGACCACGCCGAAACCTGCCTCGCCCCAGTCCATACCCGTGAGGCTGCGCAGGAAATCGAACCCGTCGGCCCGCAGGCGTCCGGCCAGGTCGTGAAAGCCGTCCGCCGGGACGGTGAACATCCCGTCGCCGCCTTCGGTCCGTACGGCGCGGGGCTCCCAGGCCGTAATCTTGTCTATGAGGTTGCTATTCATGCTTTTCTTCTCTTTCCACATTCAGATCGTTCCCTTCCGCCGTCAGGTCGCGCCGGAGCAGCTCTTCATACTCTTCCCGGCCCACCTGGCGGTTCACGCCGCCGAAGAACCTCTGCACCTTCACCTTGCGCTGGAGCTGCATCAGTCCGTAGAGCATCGCCTCGGGACGCGGCGGGCACCCGGGGATGTAGACATCGACGGGCAGGACCTTGTCCACGCCGTCGACCACGTGGTACGACCGTTTGAACGGCCCTCCGCTGATGGCGCAGCCGCCCACGGCGATCACGTATTTGGGATCGGCCATCTGGTCGTAGAGACGTTTGAGCACCGGGGCCATCTTGTGGGTGATGGTTCCGGCGACCATGATGAAGTCGGCCTGCCGCGGGGAGGCGCGGGCCACTTCGAACCCGAACCGGGCGAAATCGTAACGCGCGGCGCCGACGGCCATGAACTCGATGCCGCAGCAGCTCGTGGCGAACGTCAGGGGCCAGAGGCTGTTGCTGCGGCCCCACTCGATCAGCTCGTCCAGACACCCCACCAGCACGTTGGCGCCGCCCTCGCGCAGTTCGGCGACCATCCGTTCGATGTATTCGTTGTCGTTGAAGTCCCCGTACTTCATCGACCTGATTTTCGGTCTCTTTATTTCCATTCCAAAGCTCCTTTCCGCCATGCGTAGGCAAGGCCCAGAATCAGTACCAACAAGAAAAAGAGGATGCTCACCAGTCCGTAGACACCCAACTCCTGCACGACCACGGCCCACGAGAAGAGGAACACCGTCTCGACGTCGAACATCAGGAAGAGGATGGCGAAAAGGTAGTAACCTACTTTGAACTGCATCCACGAACGGCCGCGCGTCGGGATGCCGCATTCGTAGGCTTCCCCTTTCTGGGGATTGTACGAGCGCGGCGAGATGGCGCGGGCGATGCCCAGCGCGACTGCGACCAATGCAATGGCCGTAAGGATGACGACCACCAACAGCGTAAAATACATAAGCGATTGTTTTACGAATTATATTCCGGCGTCCCAAAACGCCGCAGATCCGGGAAGACGGCTCCCGGAAGAAACAGACAAAAGAGGAAAAGGGGGGGGGCTAAATCAGGATGCGCTCCAGCGAGTAGACGTAATACGCCACGGGATCGGCATGCAGGGCACGGGAATAGGTGCGCATCGCGGTACGGACCCCGAACGCGGCATCGACGGCGGTGCGCACGGCGGCGCGCTGCCGGACGACGGCCTTGTGGTCCGTCTGCACGACGGGGGCCTCGATCGAGGCGCTGCACGAACAGAGTGCGACGGAGAAATAGTTGCGGACGGCTCCCGGGGGACACGCCGCCACCGTTTGGTCGAGCGAAGGCTGTACGCCTCCCGCGTCCTGAAACGAGGTGTCTCCAAGATTTCCCGCCAAAGCGAAGAGCAGCAGGATCAAAACATATCGAAGTCTCTCCAGCATTCCGTCCGAATCGCAATTTATGCGGTGCGAAGATACGGTCTTTTGTGCAGAAAAAACACCCCGCGGACGAAAAAAGACGCAAAAAGGCGAATTTTGATTACATAAGCGCCATTCCGGACAACGAAAGATGCCGCCTCCCCGAAACGGGAAAGCGGCATCTTCACACAGCGCGTCCGGAGGGCTATTCCTTCGCGTAGCGGTCCTCCACGACACGCCAGTCGACGACGTCCCACAGTGCACCGACGGCGTCGGCGCGGCGGTTGCGGTAGTCGATGTAGTAGGCGTGCTCCCAGACGTCGACCGCCAGCAGCGGCTTCATGCCCCGGCACATCGGGTTGCCGGCGTTCTGTTCGCTGACGATCACCAACTCGCCCGGCTCGTTCTCGGCCAGCCACACCCAGCCCGACCCGAACAGCCCGGCGGCCGCCTGCCCCATCTGTGTTTTCAGTTCGTCGAACGAGCCGAAATTGCGGTTGATGGCCTCCAAAAGTTCGTTCGAAGGCTCCTTTTGCGGTTTCGGGGAGAGCTCTTCGAAGAAAAATTCGTGGTTCCAGGCCTGCGCGGCGTTGTTGAAGATCGCGCCGTCGGCCGAGAGGAGGATGTCCTCGAGCGGCTGGGTCGCATAGGGCGTGTCGAGGATCAGCTCGTTGAGCTTGGCGACATAGCCCGCATAGTGCTTGTCGTGGTGGTAGTGCATCGTCTCCTCGGAGATCGCCGGTTCGAGCGCATCGTATGCGTAGGGCAGTTCCTGCGGAACGAAGCGCGGTTCGGTTGCGGTATCGGTCGTTGCCATAATCAAAGGAATTATAAATAAGGTAATGAATGTCGTCATAACAAGTCGGTTTTCAGCTTATTCGGCCGTCGGTTCGAATGCCCATTTGCCCTCGCCGCAGACAGGGCATACCCAGTCGTCGGGCAGCGCCTCGAACGGCGTGTCGGGGCCGACGTCGCCTTCGGGGTCGCCCAGTGCGGGATCGTAAGTGTATCCGCAAACGGTACAGTCGTATTTTCCCATCGTTTCCAGGAATTAAAATTCACCGACATTCCCAACAAATAGGGTGCCTTTTTGAGAATTTCCGAATATTTTTCGTATTTTTGGACAAACCAACCTACAAATCGAAACCTAAAACCCCTGTTATGATGACACTCCCTTATGCAGAACCTTACAAGATCAAAATGACCGAGGCCATCCGCACCTCCACGCGCGAGGAGCGCGAAGCCTGGATTCGCGAAGCCCGTTACAACCTCTTCAAACTGCGCGCGGACGAGGTGACGATCGACCTGCTGACCGACTCGGGCACGGGCTCGATGTCCGACCGCCAGTGGGCCGCGATGATGACCGGCGACGAAAGCTACGCCGGGGCGTCGTCCTATTTCCGGCTCCGGGAAACCGTCACGAAGCTCTTCGGCATGCCATGGTTCCTGCCCACGCACCAGGGCCGTGCCGCCGAGAACGTGATCTTCTCCGCACTGCTCAAAGCGGGCGACATCGTCCCCGGCAACTCGCATTTCGACACCACGAAAGGCCACATCGAGTTCCGCCATTGCCACGCCGTGGACTGCACGATCGACGCCGCGGCCGACACCCAGCTGGAATTGCCGTTCAAAGGCGAGATGGACCTCGAAAAACTCGAAAAGGTGCTCCGCGAAAACCCGCGCGAGAAAGTGCCGTGCGTGGTGCTGACCGTCACCAACAACACGGCCGGCGGACAGCCCGTGTCGATGCGCAACATCCGTGAAACGGCCGAAGTGTGCCGCCGCCACGGAGTGCCCCTGCTGATGGATTCGGCGCGCTTCGCCGAGAACGCCTACTTCATCAAAACCCGCGAGGAGGGTTACGCCTCGAAGACAATCAAAGAGATCGTGCACGAGATGTTCACCTACGCCGACATCATGACCATCTCGGCCAAGAAAGACGGCGTCGTGAACATGGGCGGTTTCGTGGCGATGCGCTCCGAGGAGCTTTTCAAACAGGCCATGTCGTTCAGCATCATGTTCGAAGGCTACGTCACCTACGGCGGCATGTCGGGACGCGACATGGACGCGCTGGCCGTGGGGCTGGACGAGAATACGGAGTTCGGGCAGCTCGACGCCCGCATCCGGCAGGTGAAACTGCTGGGCGACCTGCTGGATGAATACGGCGTGCCCTACCAGCGGCCGGCCGGCGGACATGCGATCTTCGTCGACGCCAAAAAAGTGCTTCCTAATCTCCCCAAGGAACAGTTCATCGCCCAGACGCTGGCCGTGGAGCTCTATCTCGAGGCGGGCATCCGCGGCGTGGAGATCGGCTCGATCCTCGCCGACCGCGACCCCGACACCCACGAGAACCGCTACCCCGCGCTCGAACTGCTGCGGCTGGCCATCCCCCGCCGGGTCTACAGCGACAACCACATCCGCGTGATCGCCGCCGCCTGCCGCAACATCTACGAGCGCCGCGCAGAGATCACCACGGGTTACCGCATCACTTTCGAGGCGCCGATCCTGCGCCACTTCACCGTCGAACTCGATAAAATCCGATAACGAACCATGAAACGGCTCCTTCTCTCGCTGGCCGCGCTCGGCACGGCCCTCACGATGCAGGCGAAAGTCGTCCTGCCCGGGATTTTCGGCGACAACATGGTGCTCCAGCAGCAGTCCGAAGCGCAGTTCTGGGGCAAGGCCGCTCCCGGAAAGAAAGTCACCATCCGCCCCTCGTGGAGCGCAAAGCCCGTGACGGCCACCGCCGGCCGTGACGGTCGCTGGCAGGCCGCCGTGCCCACTCCGGAGGCCGGAGGCCCCTACACCGTCGAACTGAGCGACGGCGAGCCGCTGACGCTCCGCGACGTGCTGATCGGCGAAGTATGGCTCTGCTCCGGGCAGTCGAATATGGAGATGCCCATGCGCGGCTTCAACAACCAGCCCGTGGAGGGCTCGGCGGACGCGATCGTCCGGGCCAAAGCCGCAACGCCGATCCGCCTCTGCACCGTGAATCGCGCCACGGCCCGCACCCCGCAGGAGGAGTGCACGGCGCAATGGCAGCAGCACACCCCCGAAGCCGTCGCCGCAACGAGCGCCACGGCCTACTATTTCGCACGTTACCTGCAGGAGGTGCTGGAGGTTCCCGTGGGCATCATCGTCACCTGCTGGGGCGGCACGCCCGTCGAGGCGTGGATGGACCGCGAGTCGATGGGCGGCTTCAACGAGTTCGACCTCTCGTTCCTCGACGGCGAAGCCAGGATCGAGAAACCGGAAATGAAGCCCTGCGGGCTCTACAACGCCATGATCGCACCGCTCGTGCCCTATACCGTCAAAGGATTCCTCTGGTATCAGGGCGAATCGAACCGGCTGCGGCCCGCCCAGTACCGGGCGCTGATGCCGGCCTTCGTGAAGATGCTCCGCGAACGCTGGGCGCAGGGCGAACTGCCGTTCTACTACGTGCAGATCGCGCCCTACCGCTATGAAAATTCCAACGAAGCGGCGGGCTCGGTCCTGCTGCGCGAGGCCCAGCTGCGCAACCTCGGGGACATTCCTTCGAGCGGCATGGCCGTGACGCTGGACATCGGCAACGAGAACTGCATCCACCCGGCCAAAAAGGAACAGGTCGGCACACGCCTGGCGTGGCTCGCGCTGTCGAAAACCTACGGCATGAAAGGCATCGACGCCGACACGCCCGTCCTCGAGAAGATGGAGATCGACGGTAACAAAGCCTGCCTGACCTTCCGCACGGGCCGCGAGGGCCTCGCCCCGCTGGGCGACACGCTCACGGGCTTCGAGATCGCCGGCGCCGACCGCGTGTTCCACCCCGCCACGGCCCGGATCAGGAAGGGCAACGGCCGCCTGATCGTTACGAGCGACGCCGTCGCGGAACCCGTCGCCGTGCGCTACGCGTTCCGCAACTACGCCGAAGCGACCCTGTTCAACAGCTCCGGCATCCCCGTCTCCTCGTTCCGCACCGACGACTGGGAGGTGAAATGACAGCCGACGGGCCGGATTCCGAAAGAGTCCGGCCCGTTATCCGATCCGGTTCAACGCCGACAGGATTTTCCGGTTGGCGCAGTCGATCACCGAACTTTCCAGCGACGAGAGGTAAATCCGGGTCGTGCGCTCGGAGGTGTGTCCCATGCCCGCGCTGATGACCGTGATGGGTACCCGGTGGTTGCGCGCCGCCGTCGCCCAGCTGTGGCGCGATGTGTAGGACGAGAGATTGCCCTCGAACCCGAGGCGCTGCGAAAGCCGTTTCAGCAGGCGGTTGTAATAGTTCAGCGCCACCTGATACTGCGCATAGGCCCTGCCGGGCTCCTCGGCGGTCAGCAGCGGAAAGACGTAGGGGGTGTTCCGGGTGCGCCATTCGTACCGCCGGACGATCTCCCGCATACACGCCTCCAGACGTACGCTCATCTGCTGTCCCGTCTTGCGCCGCACATAATGAATCTCCCCGCCCGAAAGGTCGCGCTTCCGTAGGAAAGCCATGTCGATAAACGCCATGCCGCGCGTACAGTAACTGAAAATAAAGAGGTCGCGGGCCAGCGCCAGGGCGGCCGAGGCGCTCAGGTCGAGGTTCCGGAGACGCCCGATGAGCCGCTCGTCGACGGCCCGTTTCCGGGTGTGGTCGATGCCCGTGTAGACGCTGCCGAACGGGAAACGCTGCTCTGTAAGACGCTGCCGCACCGCTTTGTTATAGACGGCGCGGAGGTTGCGCATGTAGAACGACACGGTGTTGCGCACGACGCCGCGCCGCATGAGGTAGGCGTTGTACTCCTCGACCAGCGGCTCGGTGAAGGCTGCAAACGGAAGGTCCGCCCCGCCGAGAAAATCCGAGAAACTGTTGAGCGTACGCGTATAGTTGCGCGCCGTCCCCAGCCGCCCCTCGGAGGTCAGCCGGGTGATTTGTCCGCGCAGGAATGCCAACACGGAAATATCCCGGCGCGGCATCCGGAAGCGGGCGACGATCTCGTCCGCCGTGTACGAACGCCCCTCGAGCGTCAGGTCGCGGACGACGCGCTGCAGCAGGGCCACGTCGCCGTCGATGCGGAGCCGGAGCACGGACGCCTCGCCCGGAAGCGGCCGGATATGCCCGGCCCCGGCGTCCCACCACTCGGGGAGGATGCGGATGCGGGTGGCGATACAGCGGACCCGGCGGTCGTGCGCCACCTGATAATAGATACTCCCGGCCTTGCCCGGGACACGCGAAGTGCGGAATTTCACCTTTACGGAAGTTGTCATAATTTAAGAAAATTTGTTCCGAAAGGTCGCAATTATCATACATTTCGCATGCGGCGGAAAGTTGCGGGAATGAGAATAGCACGACAGGTCCCCCAAAGTTTTCGGTTTCCGGGGAGCCGGTTTGTGCTTAAACGGGATGCGGCGCAGATGGGACGTACTCAGTACTACCCATTTGCGCCGCAAGAGAGCAAGAGCAAAGATGCCCTGTAAGACCGAAACCTAAATCAGCGTTTCGAGTATCTGCACGGCATTGAGCGCCGCGCCTTTTTTGATCTGGTCGCTCACGCACCAGAACGTCAGTCCGTTGTCGCAGGTCAGGTCCTTGCGGATGCGGCCCACGTAGACGGGGTCCTTGCCGGCAATGAAGAGCGGCATCGGGTAGACCTTGCCGGCCGGCTCGTCCATCAGCACCACGCCGGGCTCTTTGGCGAAAGCCGCGCGGGCCTCCTCCACCGACACGGGGCGTTCGGTCTCGAGCCACACGCTCTCCGAATGGGCGCGCATCACCGGAACACGCACGCAGGTCGCCGACACGCGGATGTCCGAGTGCATGATCTTGCGCGTCTCGTGGAACATCTTCATCTCCTCCTTGGTGTAGTCGTTGTCGGTGAAGACGTCGATATGCGGAATCACGTTATAGGCCAGCTGGAAAGCGAATTTCGCCACCGTGGGCTCCTTGCCCGCACCGAGCTCGGCATACTGCGTCTCCAGCTCCGCCATGCCGGCGGCTCCGGCGCCGCTGGCCGACTGGTAGGTCGAGACATGCACACGGGTGATGTGCGAGACTTTCTCGACGGCGTTCAGCGCCACGACCATCTGGATCGTCGTGCAGTTGGGGTTGGCGATGATGCGGCGGGGCGCATTCTTCGCATCTTCGGGGTTGACCTCCGGCACCACCAGGGGCACGTCGGCATCCATGCGGAAAGCGCTCGAGTTGTCGATCATGATCGTGCCGTGTTTGGTGATCGTATCGGCGAACTCGCGCGAAGTTCCCGCCCCGGCCGAAGTCAGGGCGAAGTCGATTCCTTTGAAATCGTCGTTGTGTTGCAGCAGTTTGACCTCGATCTCTTTTCCGCGGAAGTTGTATTTTCGTCCTGCACTGCGCTGAGAACCGAACAGCACGAGTTCGTCCACCGGAAGCGTACGCTCCTCCAAAATCCGCAGAAATTCCTGGCCCACAGCACCGCTGACGCCCACAATAGCAATTTTCATCCTGATAAAGTTAAAAAAGTGATTCTCGTTCCCGCTCGGACGGACCGTACACGGAAGCTCCGGGGGCAAATATAACGAATTCAGCAGGAAATGCAAAAAAAATCGGCCGGCACAATGGCCGGCCGCAATCATCAGTTAAAGAAGTCGTCCTCGTCGGAGTTATCCGGTCCCTCGGGGTCGGCCTCGTCGTCGCAGTCGTAGCGGGGCATCATCGCCGGACGCAGGAACTGATCCCCGCGGCCGATGCCCAGGCGTCCGTCGTCGTAAACTTTCTTCATGAAGTCGCCGACGATCGGCAGGGCCATCACACTGCCCTCGCCGCCGCGGATAAAGTGCACCGACTGGTCCTCGCCGCCGACCCAGGCCCCCGCGACGAGCTTCGGGGCCACGCACATGAACCACGCGTCGCGGTTCTTGTTCGAAGTTCCGGTCTTGCCGCCGATCTCCACGTCGTTGAAACCGAACTGCCATTTCAGGCGCCCGGCCGTTCCCGAGTTGACCACGCCCTGCAGCATCGTGAGCATCGTGTAAGCCGTGCGCTCGCTGATGGCGTCCTGCGACTGGGGGATGAACGAGGCGATCAGGTTGCCCTGCCGGTCCTCGATGCGGGTCACGAAGATCGCATCCGTGTGCACACCCTGGTTGGCAAAGGTCGAGAAAGCGCTCACCAGCTCGTAGACGTTCGACTCCGAGGAGCCGAGGGCCAGCGCCGGCACGGGATCGATGTAACTGCGGATGCCCATGTTATGAATGAAGTCGGCCACGGCCGCAGGCTGCTTGGCCTGCTTCATGATCCACGCCGAATAGTTGTTGCGGCTGCGCGCAAGGCCCCAGCTCAGGGGATGCAGCACGCCGTCGTACTCGACGTTGCCGGCCTCCTTGGGCGACCACGCGGTGCCGTTGGCCGTTTCGATGGTCGTCGGCAGGTTCGGGACCATCGTGCAGGGGGTCATCCCCAGGTGGTCGATGGCGAAAGTATAGACGAAAGGTTTGATCGTCGAACCGATCTGCCGCTTGCCCTGCCGGGCCATGTCGTATTTGAAGTAACGGAAGTTAGGCCCTCCGACATAGGCTTTTACAAAACCCGTGCGGGGATCGAGCGCCACCATCGAGGCACGCATGATCCGTTTGTGGTGGAGGATCGAGTCGCGCGGGGTCATCAGCGTGTCGCGCTCGCCCTTGTAGGTGAAGACCTTCATGTCGCAGGGCTTGTCGAACGCGGCCTGTATCTGCTTTTCGCTCGCCCCGGCGTTCTTCATCTCGCGGTAGCGGTCCGAATAGCGGACGGCGCGGCGCATGATGCGCTCGCGCTCCTCGCGGTCGGCATCGATGAAGAGCGTCTTCGTATTGCGGTACTGCGCATCCATCTTCGGCTGGATTTCCTTCTCCATCTGCCGCTGCACGGCCTGTTCGGCATAGGCCTGCATTACGGAGTTGATCGTGGTGTAGATTTTCAGTCCGTCGCGGTAGATGTTATAGGGCGTGCCGTCGGCCTTGCGGTTTTTGAGGCACCAGCCGTAGAGCGGGTTCTCGTCGTACTCCTTCACCGCCTGGTCGTAGTCCCATTCGTTGTAGAACTGGCTGCGCCTGGGCCGCTCGGCGTTCATCACCAGACGCAGCATCTCGCGGAAATAGGTCGCCGAACCCTCGTTGTGCGATACGGGTTTGTAGTTCAGCACGATGGGCAGCGCCGCGATCGAGTCGCGCTGCCGGCGCGTCAGCGCCCCGGCGTCTTCCATGCGCGAGAGCACGAGGTTGCGGCGCGCAAGGGCGTTGTCCGGATTGCGCACGGGGGAATAGCGCGTCGGGGCGTTCACCACGCCCACCAGCACGGCCGCCTCCTGCACGTTCAACTCGTCGGGCTCCTTGTTGAAGAACGTATGGGCCGCCGATTTGATGCCGTAGGCGTTCGAGCCGAACTCCACGGTATTCAGG
>ERZ1673699.3057-NODE-3057-length-10266-cov-4.359612_pt1 | contig 10266 bp, 3 predicted proteins | sample MGYA00580229_ERZ1673699 | MGnify/ENA primary metagenome ERZ1673699 (study PRJEB41218, sample SAMN15661785) | gut metagenome | host: Homo sapiens | place: Canada: London | collected 2015-08-20/2019-03-30 | study: EMG produced TPA metagenomics assembly of... | reverse complement strand
TTTTTTTCATCGTTTCTGTATTCATTCTTTTTGCATTCATTCTTTCTTCCTTTCTTACTAACAAAACTCAAAACTAAGAGTATTAAAGCTATAATAGCAATTAAAATCATTATTATTTCATACAAACTAATTTTAAACTTACTTTTTTCTATTATACCATTAAACTTAACATTTTCACCAACGACTTGTATTCTTTTTGCACCGTCTATACTACAAGTTCTCAAGGTTACATAATCTTTGTCATTAAATTTTTTCAAAAAATCAATCTCTTCAGTTGGACTAACAGCTTGATTAATTATTACCTTGTATTCCTTAATTTGATTTTTGCTATCTTTAACATAGAACTTATCGTTTAATTTAAGATCTTTAATATTCATTAATAGAACATTATCAGCTAAACCATTGTGACTTGTCAAGACTTTGTTTCTTCCGAAATCATCAATCTCTCCAACACCATTAACCAATGCATTTTCGCTAACATTATCATAAATAGGTAATTTTACGTTAATTTCTGGTACATACAATACACCTTTAACTTCCAAAAGACCTTTTGCTATATCATTGGATTTGTTGCTATCATTAAGCTTAAATTTATTTTCAAAATTTTCAATAGCAATTTTATGTTTGTTAGCGTTATAAATTCTGATTTTATAGACTGGAGTGATAGTAAATAAAATTACCACCACTAAACCAAGTCTAACAAACCACTTTAAAAAACTATTTGCTAAGTTCTTTTTCTTCATCTTTTTTTGTCTTTTTGTAAATTACAGCTATTAAAGCCAAAGATCCACCAGCGATAGCTACAGTTTGCATTAAGTCTTCTTTACCAGTTACAACTAAGTTATCTTTAGTATTAACGATATTTTTCAAAGTACCATCTAAATGTGAATCATCCTTGACTTCAATAAAAGTGTCTGGATTAGTAGACAATCTATACCCTTCAGGTGCTTTGACTTCTTTAAGCATATAATTACCAGATTTTAAACCAACAACTGTAAATGTACCATCTTCACCAGTTACAAATTTATGAGCTTTTTCTTCATCGCTAGTAAATGTTGCAGTCTTTCCATTTTCACCATCTTTGAATCCTTCGAAATAATCTCCACTTTCATCTTGCAATATAAATTCTGCACCTTTAAGACCTTTAGAGTTCATTTCAAAAATCGTGTCATTTACTTTTTTTACTTTGAAGCCATAAGTTGTAAACTTAGTTTCTTTCTTTTCATATCTGTCTTTATTGTTATTAAATTTTGAGTTGTTGAATACAAAATCTACATGGTTTTTATAGTTACCATTAGCAACTATTGTAGTTACGTTCTTAAATTGTGCTTTATAACTTACAGTTACTTTATCTTTAAGTTTATCACTAGCTTTACCATTATTAATTAAGCTAAAATCAAATTCATTCTTAGTTTCATTGAATTTAATAGTATAATCTTTATCTTTTTCAAGTGTTACGTCACCACATTTAACAACGAATGAATTTTCCAAATATTCAAGATCATTAGTAGTCTTATCTTCTAACATCAATTTATCTTTAAAACCTAATTTAGAATAATCTTGAACATTCTTAGGTATTTCAACATCTACATTAAATTCAATATCTTCGAAAATCGCATAATTGTTTTTCTTAACTTTAGATAAATCTTTATCTTTAGTTTCATTTACAATTTTCTTGTCTGAATGAGGTCTTTCGTAGTTTACAAAGTGCTTAAATTCTTTTGAAGCTATAATATTACCAGAATCATCAACACTAAATGAAAGTTTGTTATTTTTGTCATATTGAGCATTTCCACTAACCAAATACTTTTCGTAACCTTCATCTTTTAGTAAATCATCTACTAAATCTTTTACTCCTAATTCAACTAAGAAATAGTCGCCTTTAACTAAGTTATTAAGATTAATTTTGCCGTCTTTGACTTCTAAAATTAAATCTTTATCGCCGTCTTTAATTACTTTAGCATTTGCAATATCATTAGCTTTACCATAATAAAGTTTAAATTTTGCACCATTTAATGGCTTTTCTTTATTTTCTTTGTTGTCTTGAGCATATTTAAAAAATTCTAAATTTAATTCTTCAATTTGGTTCTTAGGGTATAAATGAACAGGTTTAGTATAATCACGATATACCCCATTTTCCATAAATGGGAATTGGAAAAGAATTGGTTTAGCCTTTGTTTTAACAAATTTTGAAGAAGTTGTTTCAACTAATACAAAAACATTAGTTCCGAGACCAAAAATCTCATTTTTATCAATTGAAAAAGTTCCTATACCATTTTCATCAACTTTAAATTCTTTTCCGAATTGTCGAGCACCATAAGGTAACTCAGATTTCTTTAAAATTGCTTGCTCTATTTCACTTGCAACTTGTGCTGAAGTTTTTTTAGAAATCTTAGATTTATCAACAGAATATAAAGTAAAACCTACATCCCCATATTTAACTTTGTTATAAGGTTTAATATCCGGATCTTTAATTGTTAATTCTTCTCCAGTGTTTTTAATAAAATCTTCTTTAACATCCTTATTATTGTACATTAATTTATGAATTTTAAAAGTAAATGTATCTGACTGCTGATCTCTACCACCATTAGCTGGTTCTGTTGTTCCACCGCTACTACGATGATACGATCTAGAAGAAATTTGTTTGGTTGCAAAAGTCACTTGAGGTATCAACATGGCAACTGACAACGCAGAAACTGTCATAATCTTTAAAATCTTCTTATTTTTCATAATTAAAATTCCTTTCTCACTTTAATTTTTTTTCAACTTAATATCTTCGATTATGTTCTTAATTAGCAATATTAAAGCTATTATCAAAATAACTATCAAAAACACTTCAAATTTCGATAAGACAAATTTAGGTTCAGGTAATTTGTTGATTTCTTTAGTAAACTGACCTACTACATGAAGTCTATGAGAGTTTATACCTGTAGGTGTGCAAGTTCTTAAAGTAACATACTTTAAATCCTTATTAGGCTTTTTAACATAATCTAATTCGTTCGCAGGCGATACAACCTTTTTATCAATCACCAAATACTCTCTAATTTTCTTATCATTAGATTTAATGTAAAACTTATCGTTCACATTCATCTTTTCAAGATTTGTAAACAAATCTTTCACAGATGAACCATTATGACTTGTTAAAATCGTGTTCTGATTCTTAGTGTCTAATATATCTCCAGTTCCTTCAATAATCCCACAACCATTATTCAATGATTTCTCAAGAGAATTATCATAAATTGTAGTATTAAGACCTATTGACGGTATACTTAAAATTCCAACAGATTTGTTAAGCGAATTTGCCACAGATAATGAATTAGACTTTTTATCTTCAACCACCTTAATATCATCTAATTGTTTATTAAATTCTTCTATTTTAATCTTTTCTTGATTTTTAGCGATTATTTCAATATTTACTAAGTAGTAGCTACACAAAATAATTATAAACCCTAAAATCAAGCTAGATATTAAATTCGTTTTTTTTGTTTTCATATATGTTCTTTAGGAAGGGGCTAAATCGCCACTCACAATATTCTTAAGCATTAACTTCTTTTTTCTTCTTAGTTACAATAGCAACTCCTAATAAACCTACAGTTGCAACTACTGTATAACCCATAGCATCCAAACCTGTTACTGGAAGTGGAGTATCTTTACTGTTCTTAATATTAACAGCTGCGTTATTCGCTTCTTTTGATTTAGCATCTAATGTAAACTCAGTAATAGCATCGTCTCCATCAGGTAATCTAAATCCTTCAGGTGCTTTAGTTTCAACTAATCTATACTTACCTTCCTTTAATCCTTTGATTTCAAAAGAACCATCTTCTTTACTTACTACATCTTTAAATCTTTCAACAATTTCCCAGTTGCCTTTATTTTCTTTTTCAAGTCTAAAGTGAGCATCTTTCAATCCACCTTCACCTAATAATGTAGTTCCCCAAAGACCAGCATCTTTCTTAACAAATTTCTTACCATAAGATTCAATTTGTTCTTTATCTTGAATTTTATCAGTTGTAACACCATTGTTATAATTTAATTCGGCTGTATTTTCTAAAACTTTATTCATTTCAGCTTTGTCAGTAATTTTAGCTTTGTAATTAACTATAATTTCTTTACCTGCAATTTTTGTAGCTAATTCATTAGAAATTTTCAATTTAACTTCAAAAGCTTTGTTACCATCTAATTTTTCAGTAATCAACTCATAGTCTTTATCTTTTTCTAAAGTAGTTTCACCAACTTTAACATTAATTGTTGACTTATCTATTTCAACGCTTTTATCAGGAACATCACTAATCTTAAATTCTTGATAATCTTTGATGTCTTTTGGTACATATGTCTTTAAATCAAAAGGAATAGCTTCATCTTCATCATAATTATGAACTACTTGATTGATATCTTCAGGAAATCCTGTAATATCTTTTCTAAATTCTGGTTTTTCGTAGTTAACTACATTTTTATTATCTTTAAAGAATGATGTATCAGCAAATGTAATATTCGCATCATTTCCAACTTTAAATGTTAGTTTATTGTTAGCATCATTCAAATAATGTTTAGAAATCAATTTATCATTTGCTGATGATTTTTCAACAAAATAATAATCACCAACTTCTAAATCTACTACTTCAATTTTACCAGCATCATTTGATTTGATGTCTCCAGGAATCATTTTGCCTTTTCCAGGTTGACCTTTGTATAGATTAAATACTGCATCTTTTAAAGGTGAATTATCTTTATTTTTTTCAGCTTGCATTTTCACAAAATCAAACTTAATGGAAGTTGTCTTATTTTTAGGGTATAGATGAATATCTTTTTCATATCCATTACCTTCAGCATTTGTCATTGGAAGTGATAAGAAAATTGCTTTAGCCACTTGAGTTACTGCTGATGAATGTTTAGTTTCAATTATTACATAATCGCCTTTTTCCAAATCTTTTACAATTTTACCATTTTCGTCTACTACATCACTTGAAACTTTTTTAGCACCGTATTTGGTATTATCATCACTAACAGCTTTAGCAACAGCTTCAGGCGATTCTTCAGCATAACCTGCAACAGGTTTTGTTAACTTAAAAATACTAAACTCTACATCACCATACTTAGCTTTATTATAAGGAATTGCTCCTTGAAGATCTTTTAATTCCTTACCTGTGTTTTTAAGTTCAATGTCTTTTTCACTAATCAATTTGTGCAAAGTTACCTTATAAGTTTCTCCTGCTGCACCTGATTTAACTTGTGAAACAATCGGTTGTAGCATTAAAGATAATGCTAAAGTCGTCATTACTGCTTTTTTAATTGTGTTTTTCTTCATAAAATTTTACTCCTTTAATTTAATCGGTTAGGAGGAAATTATTCCTCCACCGATTTTCTTTTCTTTAATACGTAAGCTACTGATATTAATCCTAGTAAACTTACTGCCACTATCATTGATGAGTTAAGACCTGTTACAACAAGTTGTTGATGAGCATTAGTAAATATTATGTCATCAGTATTTACAACGCCTGTAATATGACCTTCCCCATCATCTTTGATTTCTACTTTTACTTTGTAAATCTTGTTATCGTATTTAATGTCTTTTTGTCTATCATTAGATTCAAAGATTTCATACTCATAAGTTTTACCAATATCTTCAAGAACTAGGGTAATATCCTTAAACAAGATTTCACCATCTTCGTTATTATATGCTTTTTGTATCAATTCACCGTCTTTAACCACTGTAAATGTGAATTTATACTTAGAAATATCTTCACCTAATAATTTCTTAGTACCTTTGAAGTTAAAACTACCAATTGGCTTGTATTCATTAACTAACTTAAGTTCAGATGTTTTGTCTTTAAGAATCTTCGTTTGAACTACTGAATTAGTATTTAATTCAAAACCTTTTGGCAAGATTTCTTCAATCTTTACATCAACATTTTCAGGTAATTTATTAATAGTCAATACTTCACCATTTTTAATAGTTAGAGTAGCACCATCTTTGACAATTTGTGTCAAGCCATTATTAGACTCTGCATTATATTCACCAGCTAATGGTTTGCTATCTTTAGTTAATGAAATCTTAAAGCTATATTCTTTGTTTTTAATACTATCAGTCAAATTAAGAACATTCTTACTAATCTTTAAGTTTCCAAAATTTTCTTCTTTAGGAATTTCAGGTTTATAATTATTCTTAAATACGGCACCATCAGTATCATAAGATACATTAACTTTCAAATTACCATTGTTTTCATCTACTGCATTTACTTTCACGATTTCTTCGTGAGTATCATAAACTATATCTTTTTGGCTATCGTTAATTTCTTTAATCTTATATGTGAAATTACCAGCTTTTTCGATGTCTACTAATCCAAAATCAATATTTCCGTTGGCATCATTGTTAGATTCAGCAACTGTCTTGTTGTTTTCGTCTAATAAGACAAACTTAAATTGACCTTGTTTTATGTCTTTGTTTTCAAGTAACTTTTTAGCTTTAATGTTAAAACTACCTTTAGCGTTGTACTCGTTAGTTGCAATTACATTAACCACTTCGTTAACGCCTATAATACCATTAGGTTTATCAATAGATTTTAAAGCATATCCATCAGGGATGTTTACTTCCTTGATTTCATAACGGCTATCAGCTTTCAAATTCGTAAACTCTTTAACTTCATTATTCTTCAAAATAACTTCTTGAACATTTCCATCAATGTTTACGCTAAATTTAAAGTTTTTAGTCTTATCATTAGTTCCTACAACTTGTTTCTTCAAAACTAACTTAGAAGGTTTAGTCTTGTTGTTGAAAACTACCCCATCACTATCATAAGTTATATCGGCTTTTAAGTTACCTTTTTCATCTTCACTAACAACTACTTTAACTTTTTCCTCATGCTCGTCATAGATAATGTTGTTGTCACTACCTTTGACTTCTTTTATAGTATAGTTAAATTCGCCTTTAGTGTTAAAATCAAGTTTCTTAAAGCCTATAAAACCACCTTCAGTAGATGTTTGAGTATCAACTACTTGATTATCTTTGATAAGGTTGAACGTATATCCTTTAGCACCTTGTCCGTCTAATAGTTTTCTACATTTGATATATGCGTTAGTTGACTTAGGATCATACTTATTAGTAAACGTTGAAACAATTTCTTCGTTAGATTTAATAACACCTTTGTCATTCTTAGCTTCAACTAATTGCCATCCTTCATCAGTTTCTTCATAGATTTCGTATTCCAATCCAGAAGGAAGATTGTCAAATGTCACTGATTCGTTAGCTCTTAAAGTAAATTCGCCCTCGCCATTCTTGATTTCAACTGAATTATCTTTATCTTTAAATATCGCATAAAGTGTAATAGTTTCACCAATATTAGCTAAGTTACTATAAGATTGACCTGCCTTATAACTTGTACCAGTTCCGTTAGGGCTTGTGTTCCACTCTACAAATTCTTTGTTGAACAGATACAATTTACTTGCAGTAGGCATTGTGAAAGTATCACCATACTTAACCTTCATGTCATCAATCAAGCCATTAGCACCATTACTGTTAAATTTGATGAAATAGTTTGTAATTTTTGCATCCCTAACCCACCAACCTGTCATAACTGAAGGATTGGCGTTGAACTTATCAGCAAACACATTATCTTGAATATTGGTATATGTTTTATCTTCTCTACTCCAAGAATTCAAATATTTTGAAGGATCATAATTCATATTGCCGCCAAAATTATGATTTCTTTTAAATTTAAAGTTCGAAGGAATATACAATTTAGTAATATTTGAGAAATCAAACATACCTTGCATTTCAGTTACATTAGAAGTATCAAATTTGTTCCCAAGATTAATCGAACTAGCTTGTAAACCTTGAAACATAAAATTCATATTAGTTACATTAGAAGTATCAAATTTATCCCCTAAGTTAATTGTCGTAGCTTTTGAATCGTAAAACATAGCTTGCATCTTAATAACTTGCGATGTGTCAAATTTATCACCAAGATTAATTGTAGTAGCTTGTGAATTCCAGAACATCAAATACATATCAGTCACTTCAGATGTATCAAAACCTTGCAGATTAATTTCTTTAGCTTGAGAATCCGTAAATAAACCTATATACTTTTTCTCTAACGTTCCAATAGGTTTCACTGTGCCTTCCACTCTAATCTTGTCAAAAGTTCCTTCATAATCATGCCAAGGAGGATAATTTCCATCATAATTATAAACAGCAAACTTACCAACACTACCTGAAGTAGGTCTTAATACAAGTTCTCTGTTGTCGAATATTTCCCAAGTAGTCGTGCCCATTGTTCCTAAATGAACAACTTTAGGTGCTGCTGCATAACTTGTCGTAGGTTTAATCAAACTTGCCAAAGCTGTTCTCGAAGATTTTAAAATCTTTCCAAAATCATTTACTAAATCATTTTTAGCGAACATTTTAGAAACATTGTTTAAAGCTTGATATGTGCCTCTGACGATTTTTGATGAGTCTAAACGACCTTTGTTAATCATCTTATCAATGGATGATTGGCTCACATTGTTACCGATATACACCTTAGAGGCTTGCAAACTATAAAACGATCTGTCCATGTCTTCTATATTAGAGACATCAAACTTATCTCCCAAATTGATTATAGTAGCCTTTGCGCTTTGGAACATGGCATTTATACTCTTCACATTAGATGTATCGAACTTATTACCTAAGTCGATCACAGTTGCTTTTGAATTATAAAACATGCGATGCATTGTAGACACGTTAGAAGTATCAAACTTATCTCCCAAATCTATCGTGATAGCCTTTGAATTATTGAACATATAATCAAAATTAGTCACTTTAGATGTGTCAAACTTGTGTCCGAGGTTGATTGTTTGAGATTCTGAATCGGTGAACATTCTACTCATATCAGTTACATTAGATGTATCAAACTTATCTCCGAGATTGATTGTTGTAGCTTTTGAATTAGCAAACATAGAACTCATGCCTATTACATTTGATGTGTCGAACTTGTCTCCGAGGTTGATTGTTTGAGCACTTGACCTATAGAACATAGAATCCATATTTATTACATTTGAGGTGTCAAATTTATCTCCGAGATTGATTGTTGTAGCTTTTGAATTAGAGAACATTGCGCTCATATCAGTTACTTTTGAGGTATCGAAATTGTTACCTAAGTTAATCGTTTGAGCTTGAGAATTCCAAAACATAGTTCCCATATTAGTTACATTAGATGTGTCGAACTTGTCTCCGAGATTGATAGAAGTTGCTTGTGAATCAGCGAACATAAAATACATATTTGTTACATTTGAGGTGTCGAATTTATCTCCGAGGTTGATCGTTTGAGCACTTGATTCTCGGAACATATGGCTCATATTAGTTACATTCGAGGTGTCAAAACCTTGCAAATCAATCTCCTTAGCTTGAGAATTATAAAAGAAAGTTTTAACAAAATCACCCATAGAAACATCAAACGATCCAGAGAATTTCAAATGACCTTGAGATGTAAATTTATCAATTTCGTTAATATCGTATGGAATACCAACTAAATTTCCAGCTTTAAATGTTCTGTCCAATGCGTCTGTGCTATCTTCACCCCAATAGATGTTATCCATATTATGAGATTTACCCTCAACACCGTTCGCAGGGTACATTATCATATCTTTTGAACCATTGTTATCTACAATTTTAACCAAGATTTTATCAGTAAACGCTTTAAAGATGATCTTATTATCTTTAACTACTAAGTCTTTATTATCAAAAGTAATATTACCTTTACTATCTACTGTATAGCTGAATGAAGTATCGGCTTTATAAATTTTACTATTATTTTGCCAATCGTAATACCATTTATCAGCCTTAGGAAGTTTGAAACTATGAGTTCCTTCTTCAAGACTTAATGTAATTGGTTCTGGAGCTTTTCCTTCACTCACTTCAAATACAGCTTGTAATGGAACTTTTAATTTATCTCTTGTCAAGTTAAATTTACCTGTCGGAATATCTTTTTCGTCACCCGTAAACTTAATTTTAAACTTAAATTCTTTATTAGGATCTCCATTTTGAATTCTCTTTTCGACTTTAAGTTTTCCAGGTAAATACTTGTTAACAAATACAGGTTCATTTTCCTTGTTGTTGATATCGTCAGTCTTTAAGTCTTTAGTTATTACATCAAGTGACAAATTACCATCGCCATTATCTACAACTTTAACAGTATATTGAATTTGTGAATTGTCATAGATTATATTTTTGTCATTGCCTTTGATTTCTTCTGCAATAAACTCAAAAGTTTTTCCGATATCTTTTTCAGTAAA
>ERZ1673699.3054-NODE-3054-length-10273-cov-9.040517_pt1 | contig 10273 bp, 5 predicted proteins | sample MGYA00580229_ERZ1673699 | MGnify/ENA primary metagenome ERZ1673699 (study PRJEB41218, sample SAMN15661785) | gut metagenome | host: Homo sapiens | place: Canada: London | collected 2015-08-20/2019-03-30 | study: EMG produced TPA metagenomics assembly of... | reverse complement strand
TTTGAGGATGGCACCACCCTTGCCATTGACTGCATCGCCGTCGAGGACGAGTACGGCAACACCCCGGCACAGCGGGCAGAGCTGAACTGGCTGCTCTACAATAAGCCCTTGGAGTACGCACAGATGGTGCTGAGAGGGGAGATAGATCACTACCTGTCGCTGGGGTGTGACCATGGCAGGCTGGAAGATTGATTGACAAAAACGCGCGGTAAAATCGCTAATCGCGCGGCGCGCGTTTTCTGTGCGATTCCGTCAATACAACGGCCTACATAGGGGGAAGAAAAGCTGCCGGAAGCAGGAAAGCTCAGACTTTGGCTTACTGAACAGCGACCCAGCGGCTGCCGAGTGCTCCCACGAGAATCGCAGCAGCTTCCGGGATGCTAGCCGCGCTGGGGTCTACCCCGTGCTTAACAAAACCGATCGCACAGTACAAAGCCAGCGACACCAGTACGGTCAAGTTTGTCTGATGGCTGATACGCGGGAGTGTGAGCTTACCCTTGAACAACTTGAAAGAACGCTCAGGCTGTGCTGTGGCAGCGTTGTCCGCGCGGATAAGGACCGGAGCAATGGCCAGAGCTCCCATCACGCGTACCAGGTCAATGTTCAGATCAATGCGGAACAACTGCAACACCATCAGGAACAGCCATACCGATCCGCCGCCGCACAAAGTAGCCATCAGCCAGCTGTGTAAACGACCATAATTCTGGTTATCGGCTGCGTAAAAGATCTGGTTCATTTCCTGGTTGTCAGCACCCATCAGACGTGCCGTGAGGTAAATACCCATCTCCGAGCCTACACTGACTACCAGCGCCATGCAGATGCCGACAGCCAGATAGGTCTGCTGCGAATAGCTGGAACCGCTGAAAAGGAGTGACAGGAATGAAAGAAACTTGTCCAGCGTCGTGTTGTTCTTCTGCTTCAGGCTGTCCATGTTGGTGTAGTCCAGCTGGGTCCGCACCTGACTGCGCTGGTTTTTTAGCCGCACCATGCGCTGTGCATGTTCGTTCTCAAACTCAGCTCTCTGCTCAGCAATTTTTCCGTTCAGTTCATCCAGGGCATCATCTACCCGTTTGTTATAGGTCAATTCATCCCAGCGCCCGATATGCTGCGCAGCTGCATCCAGTGCTTCATCATATTTCTGATAATAGGTTTCCAGAAATGCGTTCTGCTTAGGGTCGAATGTTTCCAGTTCGGCCTGTTCGATCTGGCTGTCCAGTTCTGCCAGCTTGAACTGCAACGCTGCGCGGTCTGCATCCGTCTGCTGGCTTGCGAACAGACTGTTTGCTGTAAAGATCAAAGTACAGATAAATGAGACCGTCACAAAAAAGGCGTACGCGAAACGCTGGAGTCCGACCGGGATCAGGGTACTCCCGCGGCGCCGAAGAAAGGCGAGAAATATCTTGGAGGACTCGAAAGCCCCGACGACAATAGCCGGAACCAGAAGGGACTGTCCGGCATTTTCGCCTGACAGAAGAATCGCCTTGAATACCTCGACTTCCATGTACGCCGATACGAAGATACAGGCAACGCCCAGTAAGAGCACGCAAAGAGCGAAGATCGGCCGAAGAACCAATGAAACGAAAGAACGGATCGTAGACATACAGCAACTCCTTAATTTGGGGGTGCAAAAACACAGCCAAACCAGAAACACCTGCGATTTTTTATCGATTCCAGAGAAAAACTCTTGACTTCTTTTAAAAAATCATTTAGAATATCTACTAATATTCAAAGCATTTGTTTTGGATATGCGTGCACCTGTTTTTGTTGAGAGAACATGTGCGATACCGCAGCCAGGAGTCCTGCCAGACTCTTGGCTGCTTTTTTCTTGGTTTTAATCTCCTTTCGTGTTGTTTTTCCAAAGAGTTCTTTTGCCCGGCACTGCCATACTGGAGCAAAAGAAAAAGGGCTGCAGCTTTTGCTGTCAGCCCTTCGTTTCCTTGAAAAACCACTCCTGCCTCCAAGAATGGCGGAGTATCCCTATCTGGATGGAACGGAGAGCGTTAATGCAAAAGGTCATAATCTTGATAACCATTGTACTGCCCTCCTCTCATTTCGATTCCCGTCGATTGGACGGAAGCTTTGGCAAAGAAGCTTATAATCCCCTGCCTTAGGTCAAAGGATACAACGGTTTCGTACACATGTCAACAATGATACGCCAATTTCTCTGTTTAATACTCCAATTTCTCCGTTTGTAACAATTGCGGCATAGGTACTTTTGTTGAATATTTACAGTGCTATTTCTACATCCACAATATTTTAAGAATCTTCGCAAAAAGTCGAGGTTCACACGTGGAACTACCGTTTTAGATGCAGGCAAAATCAGAAAAAGCAAATTTCAGAGATTCCGATGCTATTTAGATGGGAGTTCTGACTCTAAACTCCGTCTCTAGGGAATATGCTTTTTTCTTCATTTTATGTCCAATTAGCGCAACAGATATAGATAATTGATGCACATCTGAAGTTCTATCCGCTGCACATAACTCAAAAAGCTACCGGTCACAATTATCATACTGGTATGCAGCCAGTCTTTATGTTGTGCCAAAATGCAAAAAAGGGCACTGATTGCAAAGCAATTCAGCGCCCTACATAATCCGACACGAATCGTGCAAAGGCCGTGCAGAAATCGAGCAGCATCTTTCGTCCATTTGCCCATCTTACGAAGAATCGTCATTTTCATCGAAATGCCGTGATTTCAATATTGTTAATCTATTGTATTCCTTTGCATTGTTTGCGCTTCTTTGCACTCGTTATCCATCCTTGCGATGTACAAGAAAATAAGCCAGATTTTAACGATATTCAACGTGCAAAATATTCCAATTTTATCCAGACAACAATTCTTACCATGACACACCGGTTCTATGGCAGGGTTTAGGACATCCGAACAGACACTGTTTAATATAGAAACAAGGTTCACCATGGACAAACTGCTTTCTTACCGCTACAACATGGACACCAACCGAGTGGAAGCCCACTTTTCGGATGGCTCTACTATTGCCATTGACTGCATCGCTATCGAGGACGAGTACGGCAACACTCCAGCGCAGCGGGCGGAACTGGATTGGCTGCTGTACAACAAGCCACTGGAGTACGCGCAGATGGTGCTGAAAGGGGAGATGGCGCATTATCTGTCACTGGGATGTGACCATGGTAGGCTGGAAGATTGATTGACTGATTGCACGGTTAATCGCACGGCGTGCATTCACCGTGCGATTCAGTCAGCGCAAAGCCCAACAAACGAACGATATATCGTTCGTTTGCTGGGCTTTTTTCCGTGCATTCAATCACACGGCGCGCATTTCAGCATCACTTTTTCTCTTTCAGGTAGTACTTTCTCGCACAGCCTTGCCCTCGTCCTTCGATTATCCCCTCGCTGGAAAGCCTCTGAAGGATGCGATATGCCTGTCCTCTCGCATAGCCGCACAGCTCTTGTACCTTTTGGTTTGTGATCCACGGCTTATGCTTCAGATATTCAAGAATCCGATCCTTTGCCTGAATCTGGCTGACCGTCTTGTCCTGCACATAGGCCACATCGGTTTTCACCGTTTCGTAGACCTTGAGGGACAGCATATAGGTCTTGCCGTTGAGTTCCAGAAGCCCTTCGTCCCGGAGACTGTTCAGAACCTTGTGGGCATTGTCATCGGTTTCCTGAATCGTCTTTGCCGCCTGCTTCAGGGTGATTTTCTGGTGCTCCCGCAGATAGTGCAGAATCATCAGCTCCGACAGCGTGAACATCTTGGAACGCTTATCCTGCGTCTCTGCGATGAAACGCACGAAGTTCTGGTTCTCCATCGTGCTGCGAAGGGTCAGCCGGACAGAGTTGGGCGTGCTGGCATACTCCGGGTAGGGCTTGCCCTCAGTGAGCATACTCTGGAACATGATGTCCACGCCCTGCCCGGAACGCTGCACATACTTCAGGTGCTGAAGGGTCATGGCAATCAGCTTGTTCCGGGGAATGGACTGGTGGGTGATGATGTTGCTTTCGTTGATGTCCCCCGGAAAGCCGCCGGGGTTTTCAATCACGATCTTTGTGGGGTAATGCTTGACGTAGATCGGTGCCATATCCTCATAGGAGCGGTGCGCCAGCGCATTCAGCAACGCCTCCTGAAAAACCGCTTCGGAGAAATCATACACCTCCAGCCGGAACAACCCTACCTGCACATTGGTCAGGCGGTTATAGGTGCGGATGCGTTCGGTCAGCTTATCCAGAATCGAGATCACCGGCTCCTGCATATCCATGCGGTTGTCGTATTCCGTCTGCGCTTCGTCGCTGTAATGCAGGTAGATCACCTCTGCCTGAGGCAGCAGCCGTGCAAGGGAAGCCGCCTTGCCCACAAACAGCAGCCCTGCCACCGTCACACGCACTTCGTCCTTGTCCATTCGGATCAGGTTCAGGTTGTCCAGAAAGGTGGTATCTGCCAAATCCGGCAGGGCAGAGCCTGCATCCCGAATCCGCAGCTTCTCTTTCAGGCGGTACACTTCCAGCAGGTCAATGTCGTTTTCGGTTGCGCCCGCCACGATCTTTGCCGAAAAATCCGGGTTGTCAGCAGGGGAGTACACATCGTTTGCCGGGTAGTCGGGCTTTGTCACGTTCCCCAGCCTTCTGTAATAGATGCCGCCGGTGGTGGCAACATGAGAATTGGATTTCTCCACCGATACCACCAGCACCACACCGTCAGAGGTTTCCACCGGCTCGATTTCGGTAAACAGGCTGGGCCGGGTCATATCGTAGATGGCTTCCATCAGTGCCTGCGGGTTGCTCTTGGGGCAGCCTGTAATGGTGCCGTCATCTTCCACGCCAAACAGCAGAACGCCGCCCTTTGTGTTTGCCAGTGCAACCGCACTTTTCACCGCAAGGTCTTTGCGCTGCCGGTAGTCCTTGCACTTCACCCACGACTTAAACTCCTGCCGGGTGCTTTCCCCGGCAGCAATCATTTTGCGGAGTGCTTGTTCGGTCATAGTCGATCCTCCTTCCTTCAAAACCTTGTCGTAAAGCGGCTTTTTCATCAAACGCTCTTCCACCAATGTCCCTTAAACTCAAACTTTACACCCATGCCGCTTGCTTCTTCAACGACAGCATCCAGTTCGTGACCTCCCATTAGCCAGATTGCACCACTGGTCGCACGATTATCCGTGAACTTCACATGGTTGCTCTCCAAAAGCTCGATAATTGCCACATCTTCAATGCTAACCTGTTGAACAGCCTGTATTTCTTTTACCTTAGACTTCGTGGCTGATTTCGTGGATTTCTGTGTTAGCTTCTTAGCGGGCGATTTGGGAGCAGCAGTCTTTGTTTCGGATACATTTGCATTAACCTTGTGGTTCGTTGGTTGAGTGGCTTTTTCAACTTCCTCCATCGTAGCAACAGGCGTCTCTATTTTTGGTTCAGCCGCCATCGGCACAGATCGTTCTTCTGCACACTCTGCCTTTTCTACCGGAATCATCGTCTTGGGGTCAAGAGCAGCACGGATGGTTGCCATATCGAGATCCGGCTCTTTACCGCCCTGATTCTTTGCGATGATTTGTGCGGCACGGTTTTCCACGCGCTGAAGCAGTTCCGTATTGCGGTCGTTTGCATCAACCGTTTCATCTGCCGTGCTTTCCGGCTCGATACCAAATGCGCTCAACTCCGAAACAACACGCTCTATCGTCTTTTCAGGGCAACGGAAGTATTCGCTCCCTCGAATCCGGATAAACCGCCAACCGAGACGCTCCAAAATGGTCTGACGTTCCATATCTTCCCGGATTTTTTCTTCTCCGCTGTGCCACCGTTCGCCATCGCACTCGATTGCTACCGTTTTCTTGCCATATAGGGCAACCATGTCCAACCGATAGGCTCCAACTTTCCATTGTTGTACCAAATGGTATCCCTGGTCAGAGAGACTTTTGGCAACTGCGAATTCAACTGGCGATTCGGAATGTTTTTCCATTTCTTCATGCTGAAGCTCTGTTGCATGAGGATTGATAGCATACTCGATCAGCCGTTTCCGAATGTCACCGGGTTTCAGGTCATTGACCGGGTCAAGAGAACTTACCACCCAGAGTTGATCGCGGGCACGGCTTGCCGCGACATTGTAGCGTTTCCGGTACATATCGTTTGCACCGAAGTTCACCATCGACAGTGGCCCATCCCCTTCATTGCTATCCACAACGCTCAAAAAGATAACGTCTCGCTCATCACCTTGGAAGCTGGCAGAGTCACCGCACAAGATTTTCCGATCCGCAATCTCCTTACGACTGATTTTGCGGTCAATCTCCTGCTGAACCAGTTTTGCCTGTTCATTGCCCAGAAGCGAGATCACGCCAAAGGATTTTCCACAGTATTCCTCCTGTTCGATACACGCCGCAATCAAAGCAGCGATCGACTGCGCTTCTTTAGGATTCGTCTTGGCTGTTCCCATCCGCTGTCCGTCCCGCACACGATAGTTGACAACCGCTGGCAGAAGGTTGCTGTTGCTGGCATCACGAAGAGGCTTGATCTTATAATCATAGGAAAGCATATTGCTGAATCCGATGATTTCTGGGACACAGCGGAAATGCTCGCGCAGCATCAGCGGCTGGAAGGTCGTTGCGGCAATATCGTAAATCGAAGTCTTTACGTTGTACAGATGCGAATTGGGGATCTTGTCCCGGATATACGTCTGTTCCAGTGCAGCCATCTTATCTTCTTCTGCACCAATTCCCATTGGGCTGACCTGCTTGTCATCGCCAACCACGATAAATTTTTTGCCCATGTAGAGGATGGCGAGGGAGGAAATATCCGATTGACTGGCCTCATCAATGATAACAACGTCAAACTGATTCTCCTTGGGGTTTAGGCTGTCCAGCGCGCGGTTGATGGGCATGATCCAGCAGGGGACTGCTCCCTGACATTTTGACATCAGCTCTCTGGCTTTTGCTTTGAGCATCGGTGCGCTCTTACCCGTGCCTTTTCCGATGCGTTTCACAGTCTGTTTCCAGCCCTGCAAAGCCTGTTTCATGTCAAGGTCAGCTTCGGTCTTTTGCAGCAGGTGATACCAGCCACATTTTTCCGCATACTCTGCTGTGATTTCCCGATACTCCTTGCTCAATCTCAAGCTATCTGCCTGAAGCTGTTCAAATGGTTTCGCTGTAATTTCATCAATGACTGCCGAAAGCTGCTTCCATTTCCATGCATCCTGAATTGTCTCTGGTACAGTTTCGCCACCATGGACACCTTCCCGTTTCTGGATTGCATCTGCCCACTGCGGTGCAACCGCTCTGACTTTGTTCAGCAGCTCCACCCGGCTCCGTTGCAACGCATATTTTGCATACATCGCTTCCAATTCAGCAAAGCCATCCCGGTATTGTGGAACATCCCAGTTTTCCACTGCCTGTGCCAGTTTACTGCAAATCTGGCTTTGCACACGTTTATCCGACAGCAGCAGACTCTTTGTATTTCGGAGGTTTGCTTTTGCTGCGCTGCCATCACAGATGATCTGGCAGCACTCGCACAAATCGGGCAGAATCCGCTCTACCGCATTGAAAATTTTGGAGATTGCCAAAAAATCCGAATCAGTGTCACGGGTAGAAAAAATCAGCTCAGGCGGCATTCCCGCATGAAGCATTTTGTCCAGCAGTTCAGCATAGTCGGTTTTATACCAGTTCAGATAATGCTGAATCTGTGGAATCCAGTTATGCGCGATTCGCTCCGGAGCAAGAGAGTCGAGTTCAAAGAACTTAGGAGCATCCTGTGCGGCCATCAGTTCGTCCCAGTAACCTGCGCATTTTTCTCTGGATTCTTTCAGGTCGATTGCGTGCAGAACAATATCGCAGTCCTTGGCATTCTGCACCATTTTTCCATTGATCTTTACACTTTCCTGCGATTCGACGTATTCCTTGTGAAGCATTCTTTGGAGCACAGGAATTTTTCCGTTTGCCCCAATCACGCTGCGAAGTCCTTCAAAGGCTACTTTGTAGTCCGAGATGTGCCCTGCATCGGAAAATTCCAAATCAATGCCAAGTTGCTCCTCGACCACTGCTTGCGCACAGCCGTAAGTATCCTCGATTTGTTCAATCAGTTTTTCCCAACGGTGTGCATAAGCCCCTCCGTTTTTACCGTCAGATGCAGCCACTTTCATCCACGCTTCTACATCAGGAAACTGCCGGAGAGTTTCAATCAATTCATGCAGTGCATCCGGTTTCGGGTAAAAAAGCGTAAACTTAGCAAACGCCCCATCGAAATCGATCAGACGTTCGATTGAGCGGTCTGTTACACGCCAGACATTCCTCCGCTGAATTTCATCAAGATGCGTTTGTGCCTGTTCCAGCGTTTGTACATGGTGTTCAAATTCCAGGGGAGAAGGCAAATCTTCCGGTGCAGGCAGACTGACCTGAAGTTCTTCCTCATCCGTTTCCGAAACCAGTCCATTGCTGCGATACAATTCAAAAACTTCATCGTCTGAAAGGGGAAAGGGTGCATTCAAACGTACTTTTCCCGGAATATACGACAAGTTCTCCGTATGTTCTGCTACAAAACGTGCAGCTTCCGAAGGGGAGATTCCCTCTCCATTATAAACGATGGAACTACACTCCTGATTCAGAATCGCAAACAGCTTCCGACGTACATCCGCAAGTTCCTCGATTACTCGCTTGCGTTCCCGCTCCAGTTCCTGCATCCGACGAAACATTTCATGGGAGGTTGTTTTGGACATAAAATCGGTGATGCCATCCACCGACCGCTCCATATCCTGATTGGAGTCATCCAGAATAGACACGCAGAGGTTTTGCAATCCCGGTGCTACTTTGTCTTTCAGAACACTGAGGGCTTTCTTGGTATAACTTGTTACAAGGACGCTCTTACCTTGTGCAAGAAAATGTCCCATCAAGTTTGCAATGGTGTGCGTTTTGCCTGTTCCCGGAGGGCCTTGTACCAACACGGCATTGTACCGTTCTATGCGCTGTGCAATTTCCAGCTGCTCCTTGTTCGCTTCTTTCGAGAGAAGCACATCCACACTCTCGCCGCCGACCGCGGCAAGCTGTTCCTCAATACTTTCTTCCTTTGGTTCATCAGGGAGTTCGATTTTGCCGCCACTCACGAGGTCGATAATAGGGGCCGGAATTATGCCACTTTGCTGGATTTTTTCAATGATATTCTCGATGGCTTTCGGCGTGCCATCCAGCCGTTTCCGAATAATATAGCACGGGTCAAGATAGAGAAGAAGTCGATTCTGTTTCTCCCAGCCACTCGGAATCCCATCTACCGAAAAAACACTCTGGGCAGACAGCTGATGAACTAACGATTCCAGAAAGGCCGGTGTGTCTTTCCGGTCCAGTGGATGACAGTCGTTCGCTCGCAATTCATCCTTTATTGCACCGAGAGCGTCTTGATTGATGCCTTCCAGCGTTTGTAGCAGAACCGAATACAATTCCGATGTGCTTTCAGTGTCTTTGATAGACACAATATCTTCATTGGCATCGTAGCAAAGTTCAACCCGGTGGGTCAGAACAGGATGCTGAACCGCTTTATTCCGTGCGTCGCAGAGAATGCCGTTTGCAACGATCAGTTCTTCAGTTTCGGCCTCACGTTGCAACTCGTAATAGAGGTCATACAGCTTCGTAAAAAAAGCACGAGTGTTTTCAATGGATTTCTGTTTTGCCACCCATACCGAACGAACTTGCAGCCAGCTTTCATATGCTGCTGCTCTGGCGGTGTCATCTGTAAACTGCTGCACGGGAAGAGACACCGCATTATCTTCTTCCGTTTCCTGCATTACAGTTTCTAGCTGATGCTGAACTTCGGCCTCTTCATGCCAGTCATCCCAGCCCGGCAGAAGCCATTCTCCGAAAAGGACATCCGGTTCCGGGCAAGGCTGAAATTCAGGCTTGCGGACAGACAGCAACACATCGCTTGTGTCCTCCGTTTCTTCTTCCACACGGTCACGATAGAACACCTTGATATTTTCCGGGTCATCTGGAAGAGCGGAAAGCGAATAATGCCACGGATAATCCTTGACATTTAGCACCACTTTTTGCTTGATTTTGTTCAGTTCTTTAATAAACTCGAACAACGAGACCACTTTGTCTTGGTTCGAGAGAATTTCAACGTCCTTGTTGTCCTCCACACCAGTACCTCCGAATTTTCAATCTGAGGGAATTGACAGATAATATAAAATAAGTATAGCATGCTGGTCGGATTTCTACAATGATCTTCGATGTTCTTGCCACATCGAAAATATATTGCTCAACGACAGCATCCTGTTTTCAGGGCACCCCATTTTCCAGTGCCCTGCCGGGAAGAATCCAAAGAGCGGCGGAA
>ERZ1673699.3044-NODE-3044-length-10305-cov-4.200780_pt1 | contig 10305 bp, 5 predicted proteins | sample MGYA00580229_ERZ1673699 | MGnify/ENA primary metagenome ERZ1673699 (study PRJEB41218, sample SAMN15661785) | gut metagenome | host: Homo sapiens | place: Canada: London | collected 2015-08-20/2019-03-30 | study: EMG produced TPA metagenomics assembly of... | reverse complement strand
CGCAGTGTTTACGTGTGCAGAAACGGCAATCGTTTCATTAAACGACAATCAATTAGAAGAGATGGCAAAAAGGGATGAAGCAAAAGCAGCGCTTTTATCTGGATTTAAGGCAAAGCAGGAGCGTTTTTTAACAGCTATGCAGCTTGTTTCAATGGCAAGTGTATGCTTAGGAAGTGCATATGCGGCGCTTGTTTTTAGAAAACCGCTGGAAGATTTTATTGGAAAAAGCGGACAGGCAATAAATCCAAATGTATTGGATGGACTTTGTGTCACTGCAATTTCACTTGTATTATGTATTGTAACGATGATTTTTGGACGTATGGTGCCAAAACGTTTGGCAGCAGAAAAAGAAGAAGAGATGGCAGTTCGTTTTTCTTCTATTGTTTATGTGGTACAGATTGTCTTTTTTCCGCTAATTTGGCTTTTAATTGCCGCGTCACATACGCTTCTTCGTTTATGTGGTGTTGATCCACATCGTCAGACTCAAATTACGGAAGAAGAGATTCGCCTGATGGCAGAGTCTGGAAGTCAGAAGGGAACGATTGATACACAGGAAAATGAATTTATACAAAATGTGTTTGAGTTTAATGATGTTTCTGTCGATGAAATCTGTACGCATCGAAAAGATGTTGTCTGTGTGTATGCCGATGAGAGCCGTGAGGAATGGGAAAAAGTAATCTACGAAAACCGTCATAGCTTCTATGTTGTGTGCGGAGAGGATACTGATGATATTGTTGGTGTGCTCGATGCAAGAGAGTATTTAAGATCAAGAGACCATTCAAGGGAAGCCGTGATGAAAAACTGCGTGCGAAAGCCTTATTTTATTCCTGAAAATATGAAAGCTGCGTCATTGTTTTCAAATATGAAAAAGACAGGAAACTATTTTGCAGTCGCAATTGATGAGTATGGCGGAATGGCAGGAATAGTTACTATGCGAGATTTGCTTGAGCTGATCGTTGGTGAGTGGAAGGAACATGATGAAGAGCCTGAGCCAAGTGATATAGAAAAAATTGGTGATAGCCTGTGGCGCATTCAGGGTGCAGCTTCACTAGATGAGGTTGCAGAGGAACTTGATGTGGAACTTCCGCTTGATGAATATGATACCTTCGGCGGCTATGTGCTTGGTGAACTTTGTTATGTGCCAGATGATGGCACACAAGTTTCTGTTCTTACACCTGATCTTGAAATTATGGTTACTTCAATAAAAGATCACAGAGTAGAAGAGACTACGGTGCGAAAACGTATTGTACAAGAGGAACAAACTTAATTAGAAAAATGATTTCCCATTGAAATCCATATATTTATTCGATATAATGAGAGTACTGATGGCCGTGCATCAGTACTTTTATTAATTTACGAAAAAAGAAAGGGGAGAGATACTTATGGAACCAAATAAGAAAAAAGCCGGCAAGGCAGCGTTGATTTTCAGGTTTTTAAAACCATGCCTGCCGCTTATGCTGACAGGTCTTTTCTTTTCAGCAATGATTACTGTCTGTCAGGCATTTATCCCACAGGTTATTCGAATTAGTGTAGATGGTGTCTTAGGAAGTGACTTGTCTAAGATTCCAGAATGGGTGAAAGCCTTTTTATCAGAAGAAACGATTCGTGAAAATCCTGGAAAGATGCTTACGATTGCAGCGCTTGCCGTCATTTTGCTTGCAGCTATAAACATCGCTGCAAACTACTACTCAAAGGTATTTGCAGCAAAAGGTTCAGAAAGCTTTGTAAAGGGCATGAGAGATCAGTTGTATGATCATATTCAGAAGTTACCGTATAGCTGGCATGTAAAGAACCAGACAGGTGATATCATTCAGCGCTGTACATCAGACGTAGATGTTGTGCGAAATTTTGTAACTAATCAGTTGATGGAAGTATTTCGTATTATCTTCCTGATTGTATTCTACATGGTGATCATGTTTTCAATGAATGTTAAAATTTCATTGATCGCTGTGTCCTTTTTTCCAATTGTAATTTTGTACTCTGGATACTTCTTCTCAAAGATTGCACAGCATTTTCAGGAAGCAGATGAGGCAGAGGGAATTTTATCAAGCGTTGTTCAGGAAAACTTAACTGGTGTACGAGTGGTGCGCGCATTTGGAAGAGAATCATTTGAGCGCAAACGCTTCGATGAGAAAAATGAGCGTTTTGCAGGACTGTGGATTTATTTAGGTAAGTTTTTGAGTCTTTATTGGTCGATTGGTGATCTGATTACAGGTATTCAGATTCTTACAGTCATCTGCATGGGTGTGTTATTTACAGTAGATGGCAATCTGACTGTCGGTGAATTTATTGCCTTCGTATCATACAATTCCAGTATGGCATGGCCAGTCAGAAGTCTTGGACGAATCATATCCGAGATGAGTAAGGCAGGTGTGTCAATTGACCGTATTGCCTATATTCTTGATGAGAAGGAAGAAGATGATCGTCCTGGCGTGACAAAGCCTGCAATAAATAAGGATATCGTATTTGACAAGGTGAACTTTAAATATGAAGAGGGAGCTGCTGTCTTAAAGGATGTCAGCTTTACTGTTCCGGCAGGAAAGACATTTGCCATTCTTGGAAATACAGGAAGCGGAAAGAGTACACTTGTACATCTATTAAATCGTCTTTACGATCTGCCTGATGGCTGTGGAAAGATTACTATTGGCGGTGTTGATATTCGTGATATTGATCGTCAATATTTGAGAAGCCAGATTGGTATGGTGCTTCAAGAGCCATTCTTATATTCAGGAAGCATAAAGGAAAATGTTGGAATAACAAAGGAAAGTTCAGCATTTGATGATATTCGTGAGGCATGTGAGATTGCCTGTGTAGACAGTGCGATTGACAGTTTTACGGACGGTTATGAAACCATTGTTGGAGAGCGCGGTGTAACGCTTTCGGGCGGACAAAAACAGCGAGTTGCGATTGCACGTATGCTTGTAGAACATACACCTGTTATGATTTTTGATGATTCTCTTTCAGCAGTAGATGCGCAGACAGATGCAATGATACGTGAGGCACTCAAAAAGAGAATGGCAGGAACGACAGTTATTTTGATTGCACATAGAATCACGACTCTTATGCAGGCAGATTGCATTATGGTGCTCGAAGATGGTGCTGTGGCAGAGATGGGAAGCCATGAACAGCTTATGGAACATCACGGTATTTACCGCAGAATTTATGATATTCAGATGAATACTCAATTAGATGCTGATTCTGTGTAAGAAAGTTAAAAAAGTGTCTGCACATGTGGTGCGGGCACAGAAAGGCAGGATAAAAATAGTATGCAGATTGAAGAAAAAGAATATGACCAGTCGTTTGACTGGCGTATTTGGAAGAAACTGTTTCCATTTATGAAGCCGTTTCGAAAATATATGATTATTGCACTTGTTTTTAATACGCTGTGTGCACTTGTCGATATTGCGCTTCCATTGTTTCAGCAGTATGCAATCAATCATTTTATCAGCGGAAATACGACAGAAGGAATTGGAAGCTTTGCAGGAACTTATTTAGTTACCATTATATTTCAGACTGTCAGTGTTGTGATCTTTTGCCGCTGTGCTATGGTGATTGAGATGAATATGGCAAAAAATATGAAGAAGGCATGCTTTGATCATCTTCAGCAGCTTTCCTTTTCCTATTATAATACAACACCAGTCGGCTATATTTTGGCAAGAGTAATGAATGATACAGGACGAATCAGTGGTCTTGTAGCATGGAATCTTCTTGATATGCTGTGGGCGCTGTTTTATGTAGTGGGAATCTTTGGCATTATGCTTGCACTAAACTGGAAGCTGGCACTTTGGATTATGTTAATTGTGCCAGGTCTGGTGCTTCTTACAAGCTTTTTCCAGAAGCGTATCTTAAAATGGAACAGGCAGGTCAGAAAGAAAAATTCAATGATTACAGGTGCATATAATGAAGGAATTACAGGTGCGCAGACATCAAAAGCGCTTGTCATTGAGGAAAAAAACAGCCGTCATTTCAGGGGACTTACTGATGACATGAAAACAGCAGGTGTGAAGGCGGCACGTATGAATGGTCTTTATGTAGCGCTTGTTGTATTTTGTGGCTATATTGGTGTGGCACTTGCATTAAAGCAGGGCGGTGAGCTTGTGTTGGTACAGGCTCTTCAGCTTGGTACGTTATCAGCCTTTACCACATACGCTGTCAACATGTTTGAGCCAATTCGAAACATCGCGTCTAACTTGTCAGAGATTGTGGCAGCACAGGCTAATATCGAGCGTGTCACAGGACTTCTTGAGGAAGAACCGCAGATTAAGGATCGCCCTGATGTAATTGAAAAGTATGGCACAGCATTTGAGCAAAAGCGTGAAAATTGGGAGCCAATTAAGGGTGATATTACATTTGAAGATGTGACGTTCCATTATCCAGATGGAAATGAAAATATTTTAGAGCATTTTAACCTTCATGTTCCGGCAGGAACGACAGTTGCCATTGTCGGAGAGACAGGTGCTGGAAAGAGTACACTGGTAAATTTAGCTTGTCGTTTCTTTGAACCGACACAGGGTCGTATTTTAATCGATGGTGTGGATTATAGAGAGCGCAGTCAGTCATGGCTTCACAGTGCGCTTGGTTACGTGCTTCAAAGTCCTCATTTGTTTACAGGAACAATCATGGAAAATATCCGTTATGGAAAGCTGGAAGCTACAGATGAAGAGGTTATTGAGGCAGCAAAGATCGTATCAGCAGATCAGGTAGCAAAACGTCTTGAAAAGGGATGGCAAACAGATGTTGGAGAGGGTGGAGATTCCATGTCCACCGGAGAAAAGCAACTTATTTCATTTGCAAGAGCTGTGCTGGCAGATCCAGCGATTTTTGTTCTGGATGAAGCAACCTCTTCTATTGATACAGAGACAGAGCAGCTGATTCAGAATGCGATTTCTTATCTTTTAAAGGATCGTACTTCATTTATCATTGCCCATCGCCTCTCGACAATCCGCCAGGCAGATGTAATTCTTGTTGTTAAGGCCGGAAAGATCATCGAGCAGGGAACACACGACGAGCTGATGGCAATGAAGGGCTATTACCATGATCTGTACACACAGCAGTTTAAGGAAGAGATGATGGAAGAGTTGGTAAAGTAATTAAATCCATCCCCCATCCATTGTAATAATTTGTCCCGTGAGGTAGTCTGGTGCATCTGCAACCATGCAGATCATCTGGGCTGCCTCTTCTTTTGTACCCTCACGTCCAGCAGGTATTTCATCTGCGAGAGCCTCAGCCTCCTCCTTTGACAGCCAAGCATTCATCGGTGTTTCAATTGCACCAAAAGCGATGGCATTTACCTGAATATTACTAGGAGCCAGTTCTTTAGCGAGTGCTTTTGTAAAACTGTTAATTGCACCCTTGCTTGCAGAGTAGACAGCCTCACAAGAGGCACCGACATTGCCCCATACAGAGGAAATATTTATAATGCGTCCGTGGTGGCGATGTACCATGGAAGGGATGACAAGATGGCATAAATTCATGACAGAACCGATATTGACATTCATTACACGCTGCCACTCATCAGGTGTCATATCTTGGAAAAGACCGATGTGGGAGATTCCGGCATTGTTTATTAAAAGATCAATAGGACCAAAATGTTCATTTGCCTCTGTTAAAAGTGATTTGCATGATTCATAGTCTGATACATCAGCAGAAAAGGTCAAAACATCAGCGCCTTTTTCCTTTGCTTTTTTTGCTGTATTTTCTAAGCCTTCCTTATTTTTCATAGAAACAAGAATCAGGCAGTTATCAGTACTTGCAAGAGCCAGTGCAGCAGCCTGTCCAATGCCAGAGGATGCACCTGTAATTAAAATTGTTTTTGACATTATATTTATACCTCATAGAGCTGTTTATATTTTTTCCCAGCAGCAGGAAATCGCTAATTAGTATAGCACAAAGAAATAAAAAGTGCAAAAGGCACAAATAAACTTGCTTGACAAGCGATTTCTATGTGATATAATCAGAATGGAGTTGTAATAATATTGTAACAATTTAACTGATATTATGTTTTTGTACCTGCAGGCAAGATGGCAGGCTACGGGAAGGTACAGGTTTTTGAGATATGAATAAATTATGCAGGAATGCGCTGGCATCCTGTCTGGCTGCGACATTTGCAGTTGGAGGAGGCATTGCAGTACCGGCAGCATCAGGCGCGTCGCTTGAACAGGATACAGCTGTGGCAGGCATGGCGGTTTCTCTCGATAACTACTATGCAAGCAGCCAAACGCCTGAAGCAGATATTATGGATTATATTCGTTATATAGTTGCTTCAGCACAGGAGAAAAAGATCATCCCAGTTTTTACTGTAAATGCGACGACGAAAGAAGATGGTTCCGTTGTATTTGGAACTAGCTTGGTATCAAAGGATGCCAGCGAAAAGGAAGAAGGACTTGTCAGTGTAATGGCAAGCTTAAATGTTAGAAATAAGCCATCTGTATCAAGCAATGTGATTGGATATTTATACAGCAATTGTGTTGTTTCTATTTATGATACTGTTGATAACAGTGAAGGCAGCTGGTATCTGATCAAAAGTGGAGATGTAGAGGGTTATGTGTCATCTGATTATGTATTAACAGGTGCAGCTGCAAAGGCGAGCGATGAGGATCTTACAAACCGTTATGCAAAGGTAAAAGCCAATACAGCGGTTGTTTACAGTTCAGCATCAAGCGGTGCCGATAGTGTTGGCAACGTTTACAAGGATGGTGATTATAAGGTTCTTGCAATTCAGAACGGATTTGTAAAGATTGCAGTTAACGAAGAATTTGCCGGATTTGTTAAAGCAAAGGATGTTTCTTTATATACACGTCATGCAGAGGCAGTAGCAATCACTGATCAGATGGTAAAAAATCAGTTGGACAGCTATCTTGTAGATATTCGCGATGCAGAGGCAATTTTTGAAAAGCGTATGGCAGCAGCAGATTATCAGGCAGCTTACAACGCAAGTACATATGCATATCAGCTTTGGGAATATTACATAAATGATGCTTCTAACGCAGGTTATACAGACTTAGTAACAACAGCAAAGAGCGAGCAGAAAAAGACAGCCGACATGGTAGCGCGTGCGACAGCAGCGTTAAATGGTGAGACAGTTACAGAGACGTCAACAGAGGTACCTACTACTACTACGACAGTGGCAGCTACGTCTGCTGAGAAAACGACAACAAGCTCACAGGCACAGACTTCATCAAGCGAAGCAGAAGAAACGCAGCCAGATCAGACAGCACCAACTACAGTAGAGGATACCACAACTACGACAGCTGAGCAGACAACGCCAACTACAGTAGAGGATACCACGACTACAACAGCTGAGCAGACAACACCAACTACAGTAGAGGATACCACAACTACAACAGCTGAGCAGACAGCACCAACTACAGTAGAAGATACTACAACTACAACAGCTGATAATACCACTCCTTCAGAGACTGTAAAAGCAATTCAGGGTATTGAGGCATTTTATACTGGAAGCAGTAAGACAGAAGGACAGGTACTCAGTGCAAGTGAGCTGTATATTGTTGTTACTTACACAGATGGAACAACACAAACAGTAACAGAAGGCTTAAGCTGTGAGCAGGTTGGCATGATGTTAAGTGCAGGCTGGAATACTGTTACTGTAAGCTATCAGGGATTCTCTTCTTCATTTGATTTAAATGTGGCAACAGTTGAGGCTTCTTCAGAAACACAGCCGTCAGATGTTCCATCATCAGAGACAGTACCTGATGAGACAACCACTACAGTTGAAGAAACTGTTCCATCATCAGAGACAGTACCTGATGAGACAACCACCACAGTTGAGGAAACAGTTCCATCATCAGAGACAGAGACAACAACCACAACAGCGGCAGAAACTACTACCACAACAGTTGAAGCGACAACAACAACTACAGCGGAAGAGACTACTACCACACAGGAAATTACAACTCCATCAAACAACTCAACACCGCTTCGTGATTCAATTGTTAATTATGCATTAGGCTGGGTAGGTCAGTGCAATTATGTATACGGCGGCACCGATCTTTCTATTGGCGGTTCCGTAGACTGCTCTGGATTTACTATGCAGGTATACAGCAGAGTGGCAGGTGTAAGCCTTCCGCATCACTCCATGTCACAGATGAATTGTGGTTCAGCTATCACTTACGATCAGCTTAGACCAGGTGATCTTGTATTTTACAATAATCCGAACCATGTGGCAATTTACATCGGTAACGGTGCAATTGTTCATGCAGGTTCACCAGAGACTGGAATTAATGTAACATCTGTATTCTTTAAGACACCAATAGGATATCGTACATATTTGCCGTAAAGAATACTAAAGTAAGGCGACACCCGAAAGGGTGTCGTTTTTATTTATAGAGAGAATATCCTTGCACTTTTTTATATTTGTGTTATCATAATATAATGACTAATTATATGTAATTATTCGAACATGAAAGGTGAAGGGTATGAAAATAATAATTGCGGGCGTCGGAAAGGTTGGATCAACGCTGACTAGACAGCTGAGCGCCTCAGGTTATGATATTACGCTTATTGATGTAAAGCAGCAGGTATTGGAAGCAAACGTAGAAAAATATGATGTAATGGCAGTTTTAGGAAATTGTGCCACTATGGAGACATTGCTTCAGGCAGGTGTAAAAGATGCGGATCTTTTAATTGCAATGACTGGTGCAGATGAGTTAAATCTTCTGTGCAGCATGACTGCTCATGGAATCAATCCAAACATCCATACAATTGCAAGAATCTGTAATCCTGATTATACAGATCAGGTTTACAAAATGCAGAAAACATTTGCGCTGTCATTGACAGTAAATCCGGAAAAGCAGGCTGCAATCGAGATTGAACGACTGCTTAAATTCCCAGGCTTCTTAAAGAGAGACAGCTTTGCAAAGGGAAGAGTAGAGATCGTAGAGCTGCGTGTTGATGAAAGAAGCCGTTTGTGCAATGTTGCTCTTAGTGAATTGAATCGTGTAATAAAGTGTCGTGTTCTTGTATGTGCCGTGCTTAGAAGAGGTGATGTTGTAGCACCGGATGGAAGCTTTGTGCTTAGAGAGGGCGACAGAATCTTTGTTACGGCATCAACAGAAATCTTGGCGACACTTCTTGATAATCTTGGAATTATAACAAAAAAGGTCAATCATGTTATGATCTGCGGCGGCGGACGTGTAAGCTATTATCTTGCTCAGCAGCTTGAAAAAGATGGCATGACGGTACGTTTGATCGAGAAGGATCCAAAGCATTGTGAGGAACTTGCAGCGCTTCTTCCTAAAACAGAGATTATCAATGATGATGCGAGCAATACATTTGTGCTGAAGCGTGAAAATCTTGAAAGCTGTGACGCACTTGTCACGGCAACTGGTATGGACGAGTTAAATATGATTATTTCTCTGTATGGAACTAAGCATGGTGTATCTCAGGTTATCACAAAGCTTGGTCATATGGAAAATGGCAGCATGATTGATCAGCTTCCGATTGGAAGTACGATCTGGCCGAAGGATCTTTGCTGTAACGGTATTGTGCGTTATATACGTGCAATGCACAATCAGACAGGAGCAGCCGTATCAGTTCATTCCATAGCAGATGGAAAGGCAGAGGCAATTGAGTTTCATGTTGAAGAGAAAAAGCCGTATTGTGATAAGCCGTTAAAGAACATGAAAGTGAAGCAAAATATTCTTGTAGCCTGTATTACACACGGCGGCGTTACAGAGCTTCCGGGAGGAGATTCTGTCATTCGAGAGGGTGATACAGTTGTTGTTGTCACAACAAGAAATGATATTATCTATAAGCTTGACGATATTTTTGAAGCATAACAAATACAGTTTCTGCAAAAAAGGAGTTTTTTAATTATGAACTATAAAATGATGGGGCGGCTGATTGCGCAGATTCTGTTGGCGGAGGCGGCATTTATGGTGCCGGCACTGATTATAAGTCTGGCTGGTCAGGATAGTCAGGCAATTTTAGGATTTGCTTTAAGTATCCTTGTGATTTTAGCAGTGGCAGGTGTGCTTATGTTTTTTGCAAGAAAAGCCAAAAAAGGCTTTTATGCAAGAGAAGGTATGGTTTGTGTCGGACTCGCGTGGATCGTAATGAGTCTTTTGGGCTGTCTTCCATTTTGGATTTCACGTGAAATTCCGTCTTATCTTGATGGATTATTTGAGATTGTATCTGGTTTTACGACAACAGGTGCATCTATTTTATCGAATGTAGAAGGTCTTTCAAATGGAATGCTTTACTGGAGAAGCTTTAGCCACTGGGTTGGCGGTATGGGTGTTCTTGTATTTTTACTTGCAGTTGTTCCTGTCAGCGGCCGAAATGATG
>ERZ1673699.3043-NODE-3043-length-10309-cov-4.221182_pt1 | contig 10309 bp, 10 predicted proteins | sample MGYA00580229_ERZ1673699 | MGnify/ENA primary metagenome ERZ1673699 (study PRJEB41218, sample SAMN15661785) | gut metagenome | host: Homo sapiens | place: Canada: London | collected 2015-08-20/2019-03-30 | study: EMG produced TPA metagenomics assembly of... | reverse complement strand
TTTATGTTGTCAACCTCATTCATGTTCTCGTCATAAATTTTATTTATGGTAAATTTATCATAAAATTTTGGTCCAAATATCTCTACTTCGTCTCCGATGGAGAATTTATTTCTCTCTTGAACCTTCATAAGCTTTTTATCTTCATCGTAGTCTAAAACTCTTGCAATGAAGTCATACAGCCTAATATATGAAGAGTTGTCATAAGTTAGTGACGCTTCCTTAACATCTCCAAAGAAGAATGCTGTAGTAAAGTCTCTATGACTAACCTTCATTATCTCTTCTAAATAAATGTTATTATCTCTATTGAATTTATATTTTTCAATATCTTCATAGTAATCATCTATAGCCCTTCTATATTGATTAATAACTGTAGCAACATAGTATTCAGACTTTACTCTACCCTCGATTTTGAATGAATCAACCCCAGCTTCAACTAGCTCTGGAATGTAGTTAATCATGCAAAGATCCTTTGAGTTCATGATGTATGAACCTTTCTCATCTTCTGTTATAGGATAGTACTCTCCAGGTCTTGTCTCTTCCATAAGATAATATTTATATCTGCATGGATGGGCGCAGTCGCCCATGTTAGCGCTTCTACCTGTCATGAAGTTTGATAAAAGGCATCTGCCTGAGTAACTCATGCACATTGCTCCATGAACAAAGGTCTCAATCATGATGCTATCTTTTACTTCATTTTTTATTTCTTTTATTTCCTCTAAACTTAATTCTCTAGCAAGTATAACTCTATCTGCTCCAAGACTCTTCCAAAACTCAACTGTAGCAGTATTTGTGATATTAGCTTGAGTGCTTATATGAATTTCTTTACTTGGTGCAAGTGTTTTAACTTTTTGAAAAATACCTGGGTCTGAGACTATAAAAGCGTCTACGCCTGCCTCGTCTAAACTTTGTATATACTCATCTACACCTTCAAGATCTTTGTTGTGTGATATAACATTTAGTGTTAAATAAACTTTTTTATCTAAATCATGAGCAATTTTAGTTGCTTCTTTTATATCATCTAAACTAAAATTTTTAGAAGCAGTTCTCAAGCCTAGCTTGTCCCCAGCTAAGTAAACAGCATCAGCTCCATATTGTATCGCAGTTTTAAACTTTTCTAAATCACCTGCTGGTGCTAGTAATTCTACTTTTTTCATCTTACTCCTTCCTTAAAAGCAATAAGCCGTCGTGAACAGTAAGTAAACTTGCTGTGAATCTCTTATCGCTTTTAACATCTTCTATAAATTTTTTTAAATTCTTTATTATAGTTCTATATCTTTTATTATCTTCATCTTTTGCTACATAGCCTCTAAATAAAATATTATCTATAAGTATGAGAGCATTGTCTCTTGTTAAATCATATACTAAGTTTAAATACTCTTCATATTGTGATTTATTGGCATCAATGAAGCAAAAATCAAATTTTACTTCTTTATCCATAGATTTCAACGTGTTTATAGCATCATCATTGATAGCTTTTATTTTATTATCCGTATCATATTTCTTAAGATTTTCTTTTAATACCTTAAAAGTTTCCTCATCTTTTTCTATGGTTAATATATTAGCATCTGATGCTTTGGACATAATTAAAGATGAATAGCCTATAGCTGAACCTATCTCTAAAATATTTTTAGGATTAATAATTTTAAGCAAGAGCTCTATAAATCTTGCCACATCTTGTGAAACAATAGGCACTCTATTAGTTTCAGCATAATCAACAAGCTCTTTAAAATTCTCTCTTTCAGAGGAAAAATTTTCTATATATTTAAAAACATCCTCATCTATAAATCTGCTAATCATTGTTGCTCTTGTAGTCCTTTTTATCATTTAAGAACTTATTATAATCAGAAGAAAAATTATGTGCGCCGTCTGAGCCAGGTTTAACTACGAAGTATAAGTAGTCAACATCAGCTGGATGAAGACTTGCAACAATCGATGCTTCGCCAGGATTGCATATAGGTGCAGGAGGGAGGCCATCGTGTGTATATGTGTTGTATGGTGAGTCAATCTTTAAGTCTTCATTTGAAAGCTTTGGCTTTCTCTCGCCAAGCGCGTATTGAATTGTAGCGCATGATTGAAGCCTAATGTTTTTATCAATTCTATTTAAAAATACCTTTGCTATGATAGGTCTTTCTTCTTCAAGTTTAGCTTCTCTCTCTACAATTGAAGCTAAAGTGATTAGCTTATTTAAATCATCAACTTCAGAGCTAATCTTGCTATAAATATTATTAAAAGCATTAAGCATCATAGTGATAATTTCTTCGCTGCTTGATCCCATAGCAATGTCATAAGTTGCTGGAAATAAAAATCCTTCTAGGGTATCATTATTTATATTTGATAAAAATTCATACTTTTCTTTATATTTATCAACATTTTTGCATTCATTTAAAAATTCTTCACTAGATACCAAGCCTTTTTCTTCAAGTCTTTGTGCAATACGAGTAAGTTCAAAACCTTCTGGTATAGTTACCTTGATAGTTTCGCCCTTAGCTTCTTCTCCTTCGCCAGCTATTACATTTGCAATTTCAAGCAAAGTCATAGATTTTTTCACCTTAAAAGTACCGCTCTTTATATGCTTTTCTAGGTCATTGTCCTTAAGCACATCTTTAAAAGCAGTTCCATTTCTAATTATTTTTTTATCATAAAGCTCTCTAGCAACAGCTGATGCACCGCTGCCTTCTGGTATCTCTATAGTATATTCAGTGTCGTCATTAGGGTCATAAGGCTTATACATCCATGATACACATGAGTTTATCTTCCATATAATCGCAATAAGTATAAGTACTAGTATAGTTATTGTAATTATTCTTCTTTTTTTCATTAAATCACCTTTTTAATTCTTTTATCGTAAATATAATAAATTAATGATCCAAATACTGCAACACTTATTGCTTCTCCGCCCATGATTCCTAAAACTGTAGTGAAATATGGTATATTTGAGAAATATGATACCCAGATTGATACTAAAAATCCATTTAATATAATAGGTGGTAGCATTGCTAAGTATTTAGATTTTGATTTTCTTGTTAAATAAGCTGCAAGTAATGTTACTAAGCTTCCGCATATAATATCTATCATGCCATAACCTGACATAAATGATAAAAATATGTTAGAAATTAAGCATCCTACGAAAAGTCCAGGTACAGCTGCAGCCTCCATTAGAGGAAGAACTGTAAGTCCTTCAGCTAATCTTAATTGTATTGGTCCAAATGTCAATTGTTGAAATGGTAATACTGTTTGTAAAAGTATTAGTATTGTGTAAAGTGTGGCGATTATCGCCGCTTTTGTAATTGTGTTTGTTTTTGTTTTCATTTAATAGCTCCCTTGCTGAAAAATTATGTAAATGAGTAAACCTATAAGCCGTGTTCTGTATTAGATGGTTATCTATCTAGTTTTAGTGTTACCACTAAAATCAAGCAACTTACCTTACAGGAGGTTACGAGCAATAACCTTTGACCCTTGTTTGTTTTGCTCCGAATGGGGTTTACATGTCACCTTTAGTCGCCTAAAAGTAGGTAGTCTCTTACACTGCCTTTCCACCCTTACCAATAATGGCGGTTTATTTCTGTTGCACTATCCTTGAAGTCGCCTTCACTGGACGTTATCCAGCATTCTGCTCTGTGGAGCACGGACTTTCCTCATGCCTAAGCACGCAACCATCTGGTTTACTCATTACAAATTTAATTATACTACAAAAATTATAAAAATTCTATAATATTTCTATAAAATTTCAATATTATCAGTAAATGATGAGAAATTTTTAATTATTTCAATGTCTTTAAAATTCTTTTTAAGAATATCTTCCATAATGTTTACAAAAGCAGATTCGCTGCTATTGTGATCTTGCATGATTAGATTAATCTTTGCATTTCTTAGTGCCTGTACATCATGATAGCCTAAATCTGATGTAACAAGTGTATCTGGCATAGACTCAAGAACATTGTCTAAAAAGTCTTTGCCGCTGCCATTTAAAATCATTATTTTAGTATTTTTATCGTTATTCTTATAAACTTGTACATACTTTGCCTTATTAATATTTTTTATTTTTTCTGCTAATTCTTTTAAAGATAAATCGCTAATTTCTCCTCTTATACCATAACCTAAATCATCATCTACTTTTATGGCAAAATCTGTATTTTTCATTTTTAATTCATCTTCATAAAATTTATAAAAGCCTACTCTTTGTATATCAAAAGAAGTGTGAGCACTATAATAAACTATGTCATTCTTAACCATCTTTTTAATAAGCTTAGAGCTAGCGCTCATGTCAATCTCTTTTATGCCCTTAAAAATTAAAGGATGATGCGTTATGACCATATCCACATCATCCAGTTCATTAATATTATCATATAAGAGATCAACGCTTAAATAAATTTTATTAATATCTTCTTTGTCAGCATCTATAATCAATCCTGAATTATCCCAAGGCTCTGCGTGCTCCTTTGGGAAGATGCTTTCTATTGTATGAATAATTTTATCTTTTTTCATCAATCTTCTCCATGTATTGTATAATTTTATTTAATTCTTCGTTTAGTTCATTATATTTTATTAAGTTTTTATCTTTATTAATATTTTTTAAAATATTCTTAATGTTTTTGACTTCATTGTCATAATAAACTTTTAAAAAATGAACGTCATTAACATCAAAGTTTACAGGAAACTTATAGTCTATAATATTGGTTTCCTTGTTACTTATCTCATAGAGCCTATAGTACTTATCTTTTTCTATAAAAAGACGCTCCTTTTTTATAAAAAAGCCATTTTCTTTAAAATATTTTCTAATATTTGAGCCTTCGCCCATAGCTTGCAAAATGATATTACTAAAGAATCTTACTTTTTCAATGCTTGTATCAAGTATAGATATTATAGTTTCTTCACCCATGCCAGCGATTAAAAGAGTATCGTACTCACTTGTATCAATATTAGCTAGTCCATCGCTTACAATGAATTTAACTTTGTCTTTATACTTTTCTCCTGATAAAAGCATCTGAGCCTTCTCTAGTGATTTTTCACTAATATCGCTCTCTATAACTTTATCAATTGTATTTGAGTCTAAAAGCATCTTAGCAATATAGCCGTGGTCACAGCCAACATCCACTAGTGACGAGCCTTTTTTAACTGATTTTGCAATCTCAATTAATCTATATGAATAATTCATTATAGTTCAAGGAAGTCTCTAAGTTTTTTAGATCTACTTGGATGTTTTAGCTTTCTTAGTGCCTTAGCTTCAATCTGTCTAATTCTTTCTCTTGTGACATCAAAGGCTTGACCAACTTCTTCAAGTGTTCTTGTTCTGCCATCGTCAAGACCAAATCTTAAAGCTAATACTTTTCTTTCTCTATCTGTAAGAGTATCTAAAACTGTGATTAATTGCTCTCTAAGCATAGTGTTTGTCGCCGCGTCCGATGGTGAAAGTATTTCTTCGTCTGGGATAAAATCACCTAAATGAGAATCTTCTTCTTCGCCAATAGGTGTTTCAAGCGAAACTGGCTCTTGAGCAATCTTTTGAACTTCTCTTACCTTTTCTACATCCATGTTCATAAGTTCAGCAACTTCTTCTGGAAGTGGGTCTCTACCAAGTTCTTGAACCAATTGTCTTTGTGCTCTAACAAGTTTATTTATAGTCTCTACCATGTGAACAGGTATTCTAATTGTTCTTGCTTGGTCAGCTATGGCTCTTGTTATTGCTTGTCTAATCCACCAAGTAGCATAAGTACTAAACTTAAAGCCTTTTTTATGCTCGAATTTATCAACTGCCTTAATTAAACCCATGTTTCCTTCTTGAATTAAATCCAAAAATTGCATGCCTCTACCAACATATCTCTTAGCAATACTTACCACTAGTCTAAGATTTGCTTCTGCCAATTGATCTTTGGCTCTTTCATCGCCTTCTTCAATCCTCTTAGCAAGATCTACTTCCTCTTCAAATGTAAGTAATGGTATACGGCCTATCTCTTTAAGGTATGTCCTTACTGGATCATCAGTTATGATGACTTTATTTTTCCCTTTTTCTTTAATTGCCTCAAGTTTTTCTTCTTTACTTAATTCTTCTTCAAAAGATCTTATCTCGTCTAAATCAATATTTTCATCATCATCTTCTTCATCTATATCAAAATCTTCATCTATAAGAATGTCTTCGTCCTCATTTTCTTTTGAATCAATAATACTTACTTGAGCCGCATCCAATGCATCATAGAAAGATATTACCTCATCCTCTGTTACATCGAATTTATCAAGGCCATCTTCAATATCTTTGTAGTTAACAAATCCCTTTTGTCTTCCTTCATTAAGAAGATCATACATTGCCTGTCTTTTTTCTTCACCCACGTTATCATCAATGATCTTTATTGCTTCATCATTTAGATTTTCTTCTTGAATTTTATTTGCCTTAGTATTCTTCGCTTTTTTCATAAGAACACTTCCCTTCATCATTCATTATCACGGTGCTTTTTTATTAATTTTAAAAGCTCCATGGCATCACCTTTGCCATCACTAATTTGACTCAATAAATCGCTTACATAGTTCTTTGATTTTAGCTTTTCTCTTTTTTCTAATAATTCTTTGAGATTAGTATAAGTAGATTCTTCAGATTTCTTTCTAATACTATCAATCTCCAAAAGCGCATTTTCTTTATCAGCTATATCAAAGTCATCAAGCTCTATATCGGCATTGCCCTCGTATTTGGACTTCAGTAGTGGCATATTAATTTTAAACACTTTACTATAATTATCTATAGAAATTTCCTTATTTATATATTTAAAATATTTGATATCTGCTAAAGCATATATCAAAAGATTCTCATCGATAATTTCTATATCTAATTTTTTAATTTTTGGTACCTCTGGTACAGTATATTTCTCTTTATACTTGTTAACGTATTTTGTTTTTGAGACTTGATTTGTCAAAAGACTTTTATCTATAGAGTAGACTCTTGAAATATAGTCTATGTAAATCTCTCTTTCGATCTTATCACTTATCTTTGACAATAGATTTGAAATTTCATTTATAAGCTGAAGAAGACTTTCTGGGTCGTTGACATCATAAAGCTCCATAAGCTCAGAAACTTCATACTCTACTGAATTTTTTGCTTCATTTAATTTTGCAGTAAATCCTGCAAGGCCATATTTTTTAATAAAATCATCTGGATCAAGGCCCTCTGGTAATGTGACCACATTTGACTTTGCGTCTATGGATCTAAGTATCTCTATCGCCTTGTGAGTCGCATTCTTGCCTGCTTTATCACCATCGTAGCAAATGTAAATCTTTTTTGCATTTCTCTTAAGTAAATTAGCTTGGTTAATGGTAAAGGCTGTACCAAGATTAGCTACAGCATAATTAACACCTGCTTGATAAAGACTCATTACATCGATATTTCCTTCAACTAATAATATCTTGTCTCTATCCGCTTCTTTTTTATATATATTATATCCAAATAATAATTCTCTCTTCTTAAACACAATATTTTCGCTTGTGTTTAGATATTTAGGCATACTATTATCAAGGCTTCTAGCACTAAAGCCAAGAACGTGGTTATGTGAATCAACTATAGGAAATACTAGTCTATTTCTAAAAGTGTCATAAGAGCTGTCTTTGCCTTCTTTTCTCTTAGCAAGGCCTGCTCTTATAATAAAGTCTTCATTATATCCTTTGCTTAATAAATAATCTTTAAGCGCTGTCCACTCGTTTGGTGCATAGCCTAGTTGATATTTTAAAACAGTATCTTTATTTAATTTTCTCTTCATCAAATAGTCAATAGCAATTTTTGACTTAAGTATTTGATTTTGAAAGAAATCAAGAGCTGTTTTATTGATATCATAAAATTTCTCTATGAGATCATTTTCAGTTTTTTTTTAACTGAAGCTTCTTGAAGAGTTATATTTGCTCTATCTGCAAGATATTCAACTGCTTCTTGAAAAGAATAATTTTTGTACTTTTCTATGAAAGTAATAACGTCCCCAGCTTCTCCGCAGCCAAAACATTTGTAGTAGCCGTCTTTGCTATTAACATGAAAAGAAGGAGTCTTTTCCTTGTGAAATGGGCACAAGCCAGTATAAGATGCACCTTTTTTCTCAAGTTTAATATTTTCTCCGATTACATCTTCTATGTTATTAAATTCTTTAATTTTATCAATGACCGCTGCATTAATTACTTTCATTTTATAACCTCACTCTTCCAAGTTTGTGGTACATATATCTTGTTAAACTCATTAATTGCGTATATATCAGACATTCCTGCGATGTAGTCACAAATTTGTTGATTTACGCTTGCTTGTATCTCTTTAATATTGTCAGGTAATTTATCAGGATGCTCTTCGTAGTAATCATATAGCATTGATATTAAATTTTTGGCTTTATTATGCTCTTTAGTAGTAAGCGGGCTGAAATAAACCTCTTTGAACATAAAAGCTCTTAAAGCTTCCATCGCCTCGCCTATCTCATTAGACATGGCAATATGATTTTGTCCGTAGCTTTCCTTTAGTATATCTGTAATAAGTGTATTTATTCTTTTTGAGTGTGAATCACCTAAAATTTCTATTAAATCTTTTGGTATATCTTTTTCCGCTAGTATTCCTGCTCTAATAGCATCATCTATGTCATGATTGATATAAGCGATTCTGTCTGCAAATTTAACCAATTTTCCTTCAAGTGTAAAAGCTTCATTTTGACCGCTGTGATTAAGTATACCATCTCTTACTTCTTCACAAAGATTTAGGCCAAACTTACCATTTCTCTTCTCAAGCACATCAATTACTCTTAAGCTTTGCTCATAGTGCTTGAATCCTCCAAATTCCTTACATCTTTCATTAAGAGCGCTCTCGCCAGCATGACCAAATGGTGTATGGCCTAAGTCGTGTCCTAAAGAAATGGCTTCAACAAGATCTTCGTTTAGTCTTAAAGCTCTCGCTATGGTCCTAGCTATTTGGCTTACTTCAAGTGTATGTGTAAGTCTAGTTCTAAAGTGATCACCTTGTGGCGCTAAGAATACTTGTGTTTTATGTTTAAGTCTTCTAAACGCTTTTGAGTGAAGTATTCTGTCTCTGTCTCTTTGAAAATCAGTTCTAATATTGCACTTTTCTTCTTTAATTTTTCTTCCCTTTGTGTCTGAGCACTTACAAGCATATTCAGAAAGATAAGAATTTTGAAAAGCCTCGTAATTTTCTCTAAAATTAATCATCAATCTCACCAAAGTCCCTAGTTAAGCTATCAATAATGATAGAAGCTGTTTCTTCTATAGCTTTATTTGTAACGTCAATAACTTGGCATCCAAGCTTGCCCATGATTTCCTTAGAATATCTAAGCTCTTCATTAATTCTGTCTGTACAAGCATAGTTGCCTATGTCTTCGATTCCTAAGGACTTCATTCTCTCGATTCTAATTTCATTAATCTTTCTATCAGAAGCTATTAAACCGAAAATTCTTCTTTTGTCCTTATCATATAAAAATTCGCTCGGTTCTATCTCAGGAAGTAGCGGAACATTGGCAACTTTGTAATTTTTATTTGCTAAATACATAGAAAGCGGTGTTTTAGACGTTCTAGATATGCCTAGTAAAACCACATCCGCTAAGATTATACCTCTTGGGTCCTTGCCGTCATCATATTTAACTGCAAATTCTATGGCAGAAACTTTGTCAAAATACTCTTGATCGAGTCTTCTGATTAGTCCTGCTTCTCTAATAGGCGCTTGATGCAATACTGATTCAATAGATTCCAAAACTTTACTCATTACATTAACTGTAGGTATATTGTACTTTTTTCCTAAAGCTTCAATATATTGAGCGTGCTCTTCAAGTACAGTAGTAAAAATAACTACTGAAGGAACAAGTTTTGCCTTTTCAAAAACATTAAATATCTTGTCTTTGCTATCAACATAAGGGAATCTCTTAATCTCGTAAGCATCTGGAGAAAATTGCTTAATACATGATCTTGCAATCTTACCAGCTGTTTCGCCTATAGAGTCTGAAATTACAAATATAGTTATATCGTTCAATTAAATCTCCTCTATTTCTTTAAAATCTAATACAGAGTTAAATTCATTAAGAACTAGTGATATCAATGAAAGTCTGTTATTTTTTATAAGTTTGTTGTCAACTAAGACCATAGTTGAGTCAAGGAACTTATCGATGCTAGACTTAAAGTTTGCAAGAACCTTAATTGCTTCAACTATATCTATCTCGGTTAAATTAATATTTTTAGACTTTAAATCTAAATATAAATTAAATAATTCTTTTTCGCTCTCTTCCATGATATCTTGATTAGGGTCAACTTTTTCGAATTCTTTACCTTTAGATATTTGATATATTCTTCTAAATGC
>ERZ1673699.3030-NODE-3030-length-10351-cov-12.756896_pt1 | contig 10351 bp, 8 predicted proteins | sample MGYA00580229_ERZ1673699 | MGnify/ENA primary metagenome ERZ1673699 (study PRJEB41218, sample SAMN15661785) | gut metagenome | host: Homo sapiens | place: Canada: London | collected 2015-08-20/2019-03-30 | study: EMG produced TPA metagenomics assembly of... | reverse complement strand
GCCGTGGCGGGCGTTATGGCCATGAAGCCCCGTATCCTCGTTCTGGACGAGCCTGCGGCCGGCCTCGACCCCGAGGGACGGGATGAGATCCTGTCCGAGGTGAAGGACTACCACAAAAAGACCGGCACCACGGTGCTTCTGGTCTCCCACAGCATGGAGGACATTGCCAAGTACGCCGACAAGGTGCTGGTGATGAGCCGGAAGAAGATCGCCATGTATGATACGGTGGAGAAGGTCTTTGCCCGCGCTCCCGAGCTGCTGGAACTAGGCCTCTCCGTGCCGCAGGTGACGAAGATCTTCCTCAAGCTGCGGGAGATGGGCGTGGACGTCCCGGCGGACGTCTACACCATCCCCTACGCCGTCAAGATGATCCTGGCGGCAAAAGCCCGGCGGGATGCAGGGGAGCCCCTCGTCTTACCCCGGAATGATGATCAGAAAGGGGGTGCAGCCGAATGCTGAGAGATATTACCATCGGCCAGCACTTCCCCGGCAACAGCCTCGTCCATCGTTTTGACCCCCGGCTCAAGCTGGTGCTGACCATCCTGTATATCGTGCTGCTCTTTGCGGCGTCCAACCCGCTGGGCCTTGCGCTTTCGCTGATTTTCCTCGCCGTGATGTACGCGGTGGCGAAAATTCCCTTCAAGCTCATCCTCAAGAGCCTGAAGCCCATCTTCCCCATCATCGTCTTTACGGCGGTGCTGAACCTCTTCTTTGTCTCGGGCGAGGGCGACCCGGTGTTCAAGCTCGGATTTCTGACCGTTTACGCGGAGGGCATCCGGTATGCTGTACTGATGGCGGTGCGCGTCATGGCCCTCATCGCAGGCACGAGCCTTTTGACCTACACCACCAGTCCCATCGTCCTGACGGACGCCATCGAGCAGCTGCTCAAGCCTCTTGGCAGGCTCCACTTCCCGGTGCATGAACTGGCCATGATGATGAGCATCGCGCTGCGGTTCATTCCTACCCTCATCGAGGAGACCGACAAGATCATGAACGCCCAGAAAGCCCGTGGTGCGCAGCTGGACAACGGCAAGATGACCGAGCGCATCAAGGCGCTGGTCCCGGTGCTGGTGCCGCTGTTCATCTCGGCTTTCCGCCGCGCCGACGAGCTGGCCATGGCTATGGAGTGCCGCTGCTATCGCGGCGGCGACGGACGCACCCGCCTCAAGGTGCTGCGGTGCGAAAAGCAGGATTATATCGACCTTGCAGTGTGCATTGCGTGTTTTGCGGTGATCCTCGCTTCGAGATTGGTGTTCCCGAATTTTTGAGAGGGATAACCTCTCCGTCACGGCTATCGCCGTGCCACCTCCCCTAATAGGGGAGGCTTTGGCATTTCGTAAAGCTTTCCCTCTTCGCCAGAGGCTCCCCTACTAGGGGAGCTGTCGAGCGAAGCGAGACTGAGAGGTTGGACTATATGAATTATCTCTTAAAACTATCCTACGACGGCACGAACTACTGCGGGTTTCAGGTGCAGCCCAACGGGCGGAGCGTAGCTGCTGTGTTTCAGGACGCCCTGGAGGCGGTGCTGGGCTGTCGGCCCGACATCAAGGGCTGCAGCCGCACCGACGCCGGCGTCCACGCGCTGGGCTTCATGCTCAACTTCCACGCCGACACCCGCATCCCGGCGGCAAAGCTGCCGCTGGCGCTGAACCAGCATCTGCCCCCGGACATCCGGGCGCTGGAAGCGCGGGTGGTGCCGGACGATTTCCACGCCCGCTATGCGGCCCACACCAAGACCTATCTCTACCGCATCCACAACAGTCCGATCGACTCGCCCTTTGCAGCGCGGTATTACACCAAAGTGCCGGGGCGGCTGGACGCGGACAAGATGCAGCAGGCGGCGCAGTATTTTGTGGGAAAGCACGATTTCCTCGCCCTCTGCGCCTCGGGCAGTTCGGCTGCGGCTCACGGCGACACCGTGCGCACCATCACGGCCTGTGACGTTCAGCGCCGGGGCGACGACATCGACATCACGGTGACGGCGGACGGCTACCTCTACAACATGGTGCGCATCCTCGCAGGCACCCTCTGTGAGGCCGGCGTGGGGCGTCTTGCGCCTGAGGCCGTGCCGGGCATCCTCGCCAGCCGCGACCGCAAAAACGCCGGGCCGACGCTGGCGGCGAAAGGACTTTTCCTCAAGAGCGTGGACTACGACACGCCCATAGAATAACGCAAACATGACCGATGCTCCCGGAGGGGAAACGCCCCTTTGGGAGCACTGTCATTGCACAAAGGGGACAGGAGAGTATGAGAAAAAGACAGCGCGGCACCCGGCCTGTGTCGGACGAGCCGCTTTCGGCGGGACGGGTCGAATACCTCGAGCAGGCCCGCGAGCGGGTGCGGAACCGGCGCATCCGCCGCACGGCACTCATCGTCGTGGCATTGACGCTGGTGGTGCTGTTCACCACCGGCATCGTGGGCAGCTCTGTTGCCATGGCCAAGGATTGGGCCGATACCGCCCGCATCCTGCTCTTCCCCGGCACGGGCTGGCCCCAGCAGACCGGCGTTATGGAGGTGAAACAGATTGCCGCCATGAACAGCAGCTTTGTGGAGCTGGGCGAGGAAGGGTGCGTGGTCTGGTCCCGCACCGGCACCCGGCTCAACTCCATCCAGAGCGGCTACGCCCGCCCGGCGCTGGCTGTGGGCAAGAACCGCTTTGTGCTCTACAACCGCTCGGGCAATGAGCTGCGGGTGGAGAGCCGAACCCAGAACCTCTACACCAAGACGATGGAGAGCAGCATCACCCTCTGTGCCATGGCCGACAACGGCACACTGGCCGTCGTCACAGAGGACCCCGGCAGCGCGGCCCGGCTTCGGGTCTACTCGTCCTCAATGGAGCAGCTGCTGAGCTGGAGCCTCACCATCACCGACGGCACCCCGCTGCGGCTGGCCTTTTCGCCAGATGGGCGGCGGCTGGCAGTGGCGGCTGTGACGGTAAACGGCGGCCAGATGGTCACGAATTTCTATGTCGTCACCCTGGCGCAGGGCGACCCCCTGCTGGTGGGCAGCGGAAGCGGCGCGGCTCAGTGGCTGAGCTGGACCGGTTCCCAGAGCATCCTGGCCGTCTGCGACAGCCGCGCTGTCCTCTACAACGCATCGGGCGGAGAGCGGGCAGCCTATGACTTTACCGGGCAGACCCTCCGCGACATCTCGGTGGACGCTTCGGGCAATACTGCCCTTCTGCTGGCCTCCGGCCAGCTCTGTCAGGCCGTGATGCTGGGCCGTGACCTCGGCGTCGAGAACACCACGCAGGTGCAGGCGTCCAACCGCATCGTCCGGGCAGGAGACACCTTTTATCTGCTCACCGATACAGGGGTGGAGTGCCTTTCCACCGACGGCACCTCCCAGTGGACCCAGAGCCTTTCGGCCCGCCCGCAGGGTCTGCTGGCCGACCGCAGGCAGCTGCTGGTATTCTGCGGCAATACGGTGCAGGTATTGACCCCGCCTGCGGCGGAAAACAACGCTCAAAGCAATACATAATAAGGAAAACAAGGTATGTTCAAGAATCCGTCATTTCTTTTTGATATAGTATGTACCGTGGTCTGGCTGCTTCTGGCTGTGCGCTATGCCCGCAAGGGCTTTCTCGCAGCCAGTGTCCAGCTGGGCGGGAATGTCTTCAGCCTCGTGGGCGCCCGGGTCTTTTCGGGCTGGGCCGCTGCCGAGGTGTTCCAGCGCTTTCTGGCCGGGAGCTTCCGTACCCAGATCGCGGAGAGCATCTCGGCCGGAGGGGTCGTGGACCTGACCGGCATCGCGGACAAGTACGCGGGCTTTCTGCCCGAGAGCTTCCGCGCCTCCATCGTGGAGACCTGCGAGCGCTCCATCTCGGCTGTGCTCAGCGACAACGCCGTGGTGCTGGCGGACGCCATCGTCCAGAAGGTGCTGGCTCCGCTGCTCACGCCGGTCATTTCGGTCGTGCTCTTTTTCGTGGCCTTTGCCCTGTTGCGGATGCTGGTGAGTATGCTGGTCACCGTGCTGGGCCTCGTCAACCGGCTGCCGGTCATCGGCACCGTCAACCGCTGGCTGGGCTGGGTCACCGGCTGTGTCGCCAGCACCATGGACATCTATCTGGTGCTCTGTGTGGTGTGGGCCGTCATCGTCATCACCGGCGGCAATCTGACCGTCCTGAACGATACGGTCATGAGCAGCAGCCTTTACTATAAAGCATTCAATCTGTTCAACCCCTTCCTGTAAAGGGGAGCTTTAGGAGGAACCTATATGGTCTGCAATCGCTGTCAGAAACGTCCGGCCATCATCTTCGTCCAGCGGATGGAGAACGGCCAGATGAAAAATGAGGGCTTTTGCCTGCACTGTGCGCGTGAGCTGCACATCAAGCCGGTGGAAGACCTGATGAAGCAGTTCGGTATGTCCGACGAGGACATGGATAACATGGAAAACCGGATGGAGAGCATGATGGATGAGATGGGGGACGCGAACCCCCTCTCCCTCATGATGAATATGGGCCAGCCCATGGGCGGCGAGGAGAACGAAGGGGACGACGACCTTGTCCCCGGCTCCAGCGCTACCTTCCCGCTGGGCGTCAAGGCGGAGGGCGATGCCGGAAACAGCAAAAAGGCCCAGAAGAACGGCAAAAAGCCGCCCCGCCGCAAATTCCTCGACACCTACTGCGAGAACCTGACCAGCAAAGCCCGGGAGGGCAAGCTCGACGACATCGTGGGCCGCGACCGCGAGATTTACCGCACCATCCAGATTTTGAGCCGCCGCCAGAAGAACAACCCCTGCCTCATCGGTGAGGCGGGCGTCGGTAAGACGGCCATCGCCGAGGGCCTCGCGGAGCGCATCGCCAGGGGCAATGTCCCTGTGGGTCTGAAGGATAAGGAGATCTTCCTGCTGGATCTGACCAGCCTCGTGGCCGGCACCCAGTTCCGCGGCCAGTTCGAGCAGCGGGTCAAGGGCCTGCTGAGCGAGGTCAAGGCCGCTGGCAACATCATCCTGTTCATTGACGAGATCCACACCATCACCTCCGCCGGTGAGAGCGAGGGTGCCATGAACGCGGGCAACATCCTCAAGCCTGCCCTCTCCCGCGGTGAGATACAGGTCATCGGCGCCACCACCTTCAACGAGTACCGCAAGTATATCGAGAAGGACCAGGCCCTTGAGCGCCGCTTCCAGCCTGTCCGCGTGGAAGAGCCCAGCGTGGCTGACACGCTGGCCGTCATGAACGGCATCAAGAAGTATTACGAGGAGCACCACCATGTGCAGGTGGATGCCGATGTGCTGAGCGCCATCGTCACCCTCAGTGAGCGGTATATCACGGACCGCTACCTGCCCGATAAGGCCATCGACCTGCTGGACGAAGCCTGCGCCTGCTGCAATCTGGCCCACCCGGTCATCTCGGAATATCTCGAGATGCAGAAGGAGCTGGACGGCCTCAGGCAGGAAGAGGCAGACATGGAGTCCTCCGACGTCAATGAGGCCATCGACTATGAGCAGGTGGCCGAGCGGAAGACCCGCATCGCCAAGCTCGAGGCAGAGCTGCCCGCAAAGCAGGCTGCTGCCAGCGAGATAAAAGTGACCATGGACGATGTGGCAAAGGTCATTGAGCTGTGGACGGGCATCCCGGCGGTGAAGATCCAGGAGACGGAGTTCGTCAAACTGGCCGGGCTGGAAGCCGAGCTGAAAAAGAAGATCATCGGTCAGGACGAGGCCGTCCATCTGGTGGCACAGGCCGTCAAGCGGAGCCGCGCCGACCTGTCGGGCCGCCGCCGTCCCGCAAGCTTCATCTTCGTCGGCCCCACCGGCGTCGGCAAGACGGAGCTGGTCAAGCAGCTGGCAAACCAGCTCTTCGACGGCCCCGACCCGCTCATCCGTCTCGACATGAGCGAGTATATGGAGAAATATGCGGTGTCCCGCATGATCGGTTCGCCTCCGGGCTATGTGGGCTACGAAGAGGCCGGCCAGCTCACCGAAAAGGTGCGCCGCCGCCCCTACAGCGTGGTGCTGTTCGATGAGATCGAAAAGGCCCACCCCGACGTTATGAACATCCTGCTCCAGATCCTCGACGAGGGCAAGATCAACGATGCACAGGGCCGGACGGTGGACTTCTCCAATACGGTCATCTGCATGACCTCCAACGCCGGTAGCGGCGACAAGACGACCTCCGGCCTCGGCTTCAACAAGAGCGAGGAACAGCTGAGTGAGGAAAAGACCCGCAAGGCTCTGAGCCAGTTCCTGCGGCCTGAGTTCCTTGGCCGTGTGGATGAGGTCATCGCCTTCAAACCGCTGAGCCAACAGACGCTGGAAGGCATCGCGGCTCTCATGCTGGATGAGTACAAGCCCAGCATGGAAGCCAAGGGCATCGCCTACAGCTACACCCAGGCGGCTCTCTCTGCCCTCGTGGCCAAGAGTCAGGGCGGCAAGTTCGGCGCCCGCGACCTGCGCCGCGTCATCCGCAAGGCTGTGGAGGACCCCGCCGCCGAGCGCATCATCGACGGCACCCTGAAAGCGGGCGGCAGCCTGACGGTGGATGCCGAAAATGGTGAAGTCATCTTAAAGTAAAGCAAACAGAAACGGCACTCCGAAGCAGTTCGGAGTGCCGTTTGTCATAGGCAGACTTAGTCGAGGGAGACCGGGAATTCGGGCTTGTTGGCCATACGGGCATTGGTGCGGCCCTCGGGGATGATCTCGCCGGCGGCGGTCAGCGCCAGCTGGTTGAGCGCGAAGCCCGCCGCAGCGCCCAGACCCATTTTCAGGCGGCAAAATTGAAGATTCCTTAACAAATGACCGAAAAAAGCAAAAAAACAGGGCCGCCGCCGATGCAGTAGCCCTGTTGTATGCAACAATCGTGAATTTAGTTGAACTTGAAGATCTTCCGTGCGATGCGGTAGCCGCCCACCACGATGGCGTCGCCCTTGGGGAAGGGCAGGTTGGTCACGCCGCCGAAGCCGAAGCGGATGGAGCGGTAGACTGCGGCGCTGGTGTGTTCGCGCAGATACTGCCACAGGCCCTTCTGCTTTTCTTTCGCCTCGGCGCTGCCGTCCAGCAGCAGGAAGATGTCGCTGACGGCCATCATCATGGAGAGGTAGTGGAGCATATAGGCCCGCAGTTTCTTCTCGCCCTTGAGGGCGTCGAGGTCCTGACAGTCGATCATATGCTTGGTGACGCGGAGCTGCTGGTCCACGCGCTTGACCATGATGCTCTCGTTGACGCTCTGGTCGGCACGGCCGATGAAGTAGCGGTAGAGGTCAAGGTCCATATAATACATGGTCTTGACGAAAGGCAGAGGCTGGTAGACGAAGATGTTGTCCACGTAGAAGGTATGCTTGGGCAGCACCATGCCGCACTTGCGCAGCACCTCAGTGCGGTACATGACCGAGTGCATCAGCAGGTTCTGGTCGGGGCGGAAGTGGCCGACGTGCATCCAGGTGAACAGACGCTCCTGCGGGAAGATGTTGGTGTACCGCACAGTGTGGCTGGTGCCGTCCTCGGTGTGCTCGTAGACATAGTTGCAGATCATGAGGTCGGGGGCGGTGCCGCGGGTCACGAGGGTGTGCAGGCGGGCCAGCACCTTCTGGAGGGCGTCGGTGTCCAGCCAGTCGTCGCTGTCCACGACTTTGTAGTAGAGGCCGGTGGCGTTGCGGATGCCCTGGTTGACGCCCTCGCCGTGGCCACCGTTCTCCTGGTGGATGGCCTTGACGATAGTGGGGTACTTGGCAGCGTACTCGTCGCAGATGGCCGGGGTCTCGTCCTTCACGGAACCGTCGTCCACGAGGATGATCTCGGCCTGCTCCCCGGCGGAGAGCAGCGTTTCGATGCAGTGGCGCATATATGCCGCCGAGTTGTAGCACGGGACGGCAAAGGTGATGAGTTTCTGTTGCATAAAAATAAGCTCCTTATCGTGCTTGCCCGGCCATGTTCAGAACAAAATGGGCCGGAGATGGAGATATGTATTCTTATTATAGCATTTTCGCGCACAAAAAGCTAGGAACACCAGCAAATACCTGCCCAAAAACGACGACAGAAGAGCGATCTGATACCATTTCGGGCCGGGCTGTGCTATAATAATACGGATACAGATTTGAAAAACGCAGGAGGCACCCATGTCAGACCCGCATTCTATCTTGAAAAAAGTTTTTGGCTACGACAGTTTCCGCCCGGGGCAGGAGGACATCGTCCGGCGGCTGCTGGACGGGCAGGATGTGCTGGCGGTGATGCCCACCGGTGCGGGCAAATCCATCTGCTATCAGGTGCCGGCGCTGCTTCTGCCGGGCATCACCATCGTGGTGTCGCCGCTGGTCAGCCTGATGAAAGACCAGGTGGGGGCGCTGGTGCAGGCCGGTGTGGCGGCGGCTTTCCTCAACAACAGCCTCACCGACAACCAGAAGGCCCTCATGCTCCGCCGCGCCCGGGAGGGCTGGTATAAGATCATCTATGTGGCCCCGGAGCGGCTGGAAATGCCGGGCTTCCAGCGCTTCGCGCAGGAAAAGCTCATCAGCATGGTGACGGTGGACGAGGCCCACTGCATCAGCCAGTGGGGGCAGGACTTCCGCCCCAGCTATCTGCGCATCAAGGAGTTCGTGGACAGCCTGCCGAATCGCCCGGTGGTGGGCGCGTTCACGGCCACGGCGACGGCCCGGGTGCGGGACGACATCCGCAGCCACCTCGAGCTCCATCAGCCCTATGAGGTGACGACCGGCTTCGACCGGCCCAACCTCTACTTCGAGACGCGCCGCGCCCTGCCCAGCCAGAAGCCCAAGGAGCTGCTGGACCTTGTGCTCCGGGAGGGCGACAACGCGGGCATCGTCTATTGCAGCACTACGAAGCAGGTGGACGAGACGGCCCGCCTGCTCCAGAGCCGGGGTATCCGGGCAGCGGCCTACCACGCCAAGCTGGACGCCGAGGTGCGCCGGAAGAATCAGGACGACTTCCTCTACGACCGCGTTCAAATCATGGTGGCGACCAACGCCTTCGGCATGGGCATCGACAAGCCCAACGTCCGGTTCGTCATCCATTACAATATGCCCAAGGATCTGGAAAGCTACTATCAGGAGGCGGGCCGCGCGGGCCGCGACGGTCTGCCGTCCCGCTGCATCCTGCTCTATTCCGGTACGGATGTGCGAACCATCCGCTTCTTCATCGACAAAGAGATGGAGGCGGACAACGGCCTGCCCGCCGACGTCAAGGCCGAGGCGGCCCGCAAGGCGGAAGAGCGGCTCAAGTATATGACTTTCTACTCCACCACCCAGAAGTGCCTGCGGCGGTTCATGCTGAACTATTTCGGCGAGGCCGCACCTGAAAAGTGCGGCAACTGTTCCTGCTGCCTCTTTGCCGAGCAGAACGCGCAGGAGGTGGAACAGCGCGCTGCCGCCGCAAAGCAGAGGGCCGCGGCCAACTCCCGGCGGCTGTCGGCCCGCCGTGCTGCTGCCGGCGGCGACCTCAGCGAGGCAGACGAGAAGCTGCTGGCCGCGCTCTACGCCCTCCGCAAGCGTCTTGCGGCAAAGCAGAATGTTCCGGCCTACATGGTGTTCAGCGACGCTACCCTCCGCGAGATGGTCCAGAGCAAGCCCCTGAGCATGGATGAGTTTTTAAACATCACCGGCGTCGGCGAAAAGAAAGCCGCCCGCTATGGCATGGCGTTCCTGCGGGCCATTGAGGATATGGTGGGAAGCAGAGAATAAGAAAAGGCGCAGATCTTCCACGAGCGGAGAGGCTCGTTGTGGAAAATCTGCGCTTTTTATCGCAAGTCAAGAAAATAACGCAACAGGATAACAGCATATTTGCGATATGCAATTCAACGCTGTTGCTGTTGCATTAAAAAGTTGAATTGCTATGTTTTATCGTTCCATCGTATGGGTGGAGAATACTTTTTCGTCCTGCCACCACACCGGCTGCCCGGCGGCGAGGGACTTGGGAACATCCAGCAGACGCTGGTTCCGGCTGCCCCGGAAGCGGAGGGAGATGTCGTGCTCAGCCTCCACGAAGCGGCCATCCACCAGCACATCCAGCAGACTCAGCAGCTCGTCGGTGACTTCGCACCGCGCGTGGCAGGGGACTTTGCCGGTCAGCTGCTCCCAGGTGTAGCCGGAGTAGCACCAGACCGTTTTCTTCGGGTAAAGGGCTTTGAAATTTTGCACGAAGGTCACCAGTTCCCGCTGGTTCTCCGGCTCCATTGGCTCGCCGCCCAGCAGGGAGAGGCCCGTGATATAGTCCGGCTTGCAAGAGGCGAATACCTCGTTGCGGACGGGCTTGTCGAAGGGCTGGCCATAGCCGAAATCCCATGCCACCTCATTGAAGCAGCCGGGGCAGTGGTGGCGGCAGCCGGAAACGAAGACGCTGGTGCGGACGCCCGGCCCGTTGGCGATGTCGTAATATTTAATAGTCGCGTAGTTCATAA
>ERZ1673699.3018-NODE-3018-length-10390-cov-4.008224_pt1 | contig 10390 bp, 8 predicted proteins | sample MGYA00580229_ERZ1673699 | MGnify/ENA primary metagenome ERZ1673699 (study PRJEB41218, sample SAMN15661785) | gut metagenome | host: Homo sapiens | place: Canada: London | collected 2015-08-20/2019-03-30 | study: EMG produced TPA metagenomics assembly of... | reverse complement strand
GCCGCCCGTGTGGAGCGCGCGATGGAAATTTTGGGTGACGACGTGCCCGAGCACCTCGCAGATGCGGGTCGCCTGCGCGTCCAGTATCGCGAGGCCTCCTTGGAGGAGCTAGGCCGCTTGGCGGATCCTCCAATGACTAAGGATGCTGTTGCCGGACGTATCCGGCGCTTGCTTTCCATGGCAGATAAGCGCGCCGAGGAGCTTGATATTCCGGACACCAACGATTCGATCACAGAGGATCTTTTTGACGAGTCGTAGACTTTCTACGTTAAAAAGTTTCTGATTTTTAAGACTTCGATCAAAGCCTTAGCCGCCAGCCGCCTTGTCCGATCGGACGGGGCGGTTTTGTTCGGGCAAAACAGGCACATTCGGGAGTAGGCGGATACTTAACGCCGAGTATTGCTGCGTCTGGTACCTGCTGGATATGTTTGGTAATCTGCGCTGAGCTGGGGGGAGTGATATATCCCACCCCAGGCAACATAAACCAACACATACAGACAAACTCGGGAGTAGTGCAGGGTATTTTCGGTGCGGATTAGTCATGTGGGCGAAAAATTGTACGCCTGTTTTTACCGTACGTCACTACCTGGTTATAGAAAGCCTCGGGGTGGCCCTTTGGCCGCTGCATGCTTGGTGTTTGCTCGGTAGTATCGGCCGTGTTGGGAAAACTCACCGAGGTTCTTCGCACCAAAGACGAACTAGAGGAGATGCCTCGGAGCCCACATAACTTTTACTCGATTTTATAGAGGAGAAAAACAGTGACCATCCGCGTAGGCATCAATGGCTTTGGCCGCATTGGCCGCAACTTCTTCCGTGCAGTTGCCCAGGGCGACTCCGACCTCGAGGTGGTTGCAGTCAACGACCTCACCGACAACGGCAGCCTGGCAAATCTTCTCAAGTACGATTCCGTTCTCGGCCGCTTCGACGGCGAGATCACTCATGATGACGAGTCCATCACCGTCAACGGCCACCGCATCGCAGTTTCTGCTGAGCGCGATCCAAAGAACTTGAACTGGTCCGAGCACAACGTTGACATCGTTATCGAGTCCACCGGCTTCTTTACCGATGGCGAGGCAGCAAAGGCTCACATCGAGGCTGGCGCCAAGAAGGTCATCATCTCTGCACCGGGCAAGAACGTTGACGGCACCTTCGTCTACGGCGTCAACTCCGACGAATACGACGCTGCAAAGCACAACGTTATTTCCGCAGCATCCTGCACAACCAACTGCCTGGCACCGATGGCAAAGGTCCTCAATGACAAGTTCGGCATCGAAAAGGGCCTAATGACCACCGTTCACTCCTACACCGGTGACCAGCGCATCCAGGATGCACCACACAAGGACCCACGCCGTGCACGCGCTGCAGCGGTCAACATGGTTCCGACCTCCACCGGCGCTGCAAAGGCAGTTGCACTGGTTCTTCCGGAGCTTAAAGGCAAGCTGGACGGCTACGCAATGCGCGTTCCGACCATCACCGGTTCCGCAACCGACCTGACTTTCACCGCTTCCCGCGACGTCACCGTTGAGGAAATCAACGCTGCAATCAAGGAAGCTGCTGTTGGCGAGTTCGGCGAGACCCTCGCATACACCGAAGACCCAATCGTTTCCACCGACATCATCACCGACCCACACGGTTGCATCTTCGACGCCGGCATGACCAAGGTCTCCAACGGCAACCTCGTCAAGGTCCTTGGCTGGTACGACAACGAGTGGGGCTACACCAACCAGCTCGTGCGCACCACCTCCTTGGTCGCTTCCAAGCTTTAAGCTCGGCGCTTGCAAGTCCTAACTAGAGGCTTGGCTTAGATGTTCTACCGGCTCACGTAATTTCCCGCCCAAGGGTCATGCGTGGGCCGGTAGTCTTGTATAGAACGCTTTTAAAAATTTCAATGAAGGAGAATCCAATGGCTTTCAAGACCCTTGATGACCTCATCGCAGAGGGTGTGGAGTCCCGCCACGTCCTCGTACGTTCCGACTTCAATGTGCCGCTCGACGAGGAAGGCAACATTACTGACTCCGGACGTATCACCGCATCCCTGCCAACCATCAAGGCACTCGTTGAAGGCGGCGCCAAGATCATCCTTTCCGCACACTTGGGCCGACCAAAGGGCGAGGTAAACGAGAAGTACTCCCTGGCACCGGTAGCAGAGGCTCTTTCTGAGGCACTGGGTCAATACGTAGCGCTTGCTGGCGACGTAACCGGTGAGGACGCACACGAGCGCGCAAACGGTCTTAACGACGGTGACGTCATGCTGATCGAGAACGTGCGTTTCGATGCTCGCGAGACCTCCAAGGATGAGGCTGAGCGCGGCGCTTTCGCTGATGAGCTCGCTGCCTTGGCTGCGGATAACGGCGCCTTCGTCTCCGACGGTTTTGGCGTTGTCCACCGCGCGCAGGCTTCCGTATACGACGTCGCTAAGCGCCTGCCGGCGTTTGCAGGCAAACTTGTGCAGAAGGAAGTCGAGACTCTCGCAGCTGTCGCTGAAAAGCCAGAGCACCCATACGTGGTTGTCCTCGGCGGCGCGAAGGTCTCTGACAAGCTCGGCGTCATCGAAGCGCTGGCAGATAAGGCTGACAAGGTCATCATTGGTGGAGGCATGTGCTACACCCTGCTCGCGGCAAAGGGCTACAACGTTCAGAACTCTCTGCTGCAGGAAGACCAGATCGACAACTGCAAGGACTTGCTCGAGCGCTTCGGTGACAAGCTCGTTCTGCCGGTAGACCTCATCGCTGCTACCGAGTTCAACGCTGATGCGGAAAACAAGGTTGTCGCCCTCGACGGCATCCCAGAGGGCTGGATGTCCCTGGACATTGGACCTGAGTCCGTCAAGGTATTCGACGAGGTTATTGCATCCTCTAAGACCGTATTCTGGAATGGTCCGATGGGCGTATTCGAGATGGAGGCATTCTCTAAGGGCACCGAAGGCGTGGCTAAGTCCATCATCTCTGCCACCGAAAACAACGGATCCTTCACCGTCGTCGGCGGTGGCGACTCCGCTGCTTCGGTTCGCTTGCTTGGTCTGAATGAAGAGGGCTTTTCCCACATCTCCACCGGCGGCGGCGCATCCCTTGAGTTCCTCGAGGGTAAGGAACTGCCGGGCGTATCTGTTCTGCAGGCATAAGCGCCGCGGTTACACAGGCCAACGCACAATAAAACCTGAAAGGAAAATTTTCCATGGCACGTAAACCACTGATTGCCGGTAACTGGAAGATGAACCTGGACCACAAGGAAGCAATCGCCTCCATCCAGAAGTTCGACTTCTCTCTGCCGAAGGACTACTACGACAAGGTCGACGTCGCCTTCATGGTGCCGTTTACTGACTTGCGCACCATGCAGACCCTCTCCGAGGGCGACAAGCTGCTTTTGACCTACGGCGCACAGGACATCTCCAAGCACGATTCTGGCGCCTACACCGGTGAGGTCTCAGGCAAGATGCTCGCATCCTTGGGCTGCAAGTGGGCCGTAGTTGGCCACTCTGAGCGCCGCGAGTACCACGGCGAGACCGACGAGCTCGTATCGGAAAAGGCTGCTGCAGCACTTAAGCACGGCCTGAGCCCGATCGTCTGCGTCGGCGAGCCCCTCGACGTTCGCGAGTCCGGCACCCACGTTGACTACGTGGTCAACCAGACCCGCAATTCCCTCGCAGGCCTGTCCGCTGAGGACTTGTCTAAGACCGTCGTTGCCTATGAGCCTGTCTGGGCCATCGGCACCGGCAAGGTTGCTTCCGCTGACGACGCCCAGGAGGTTTGCGCTGCAATCCGTGCTCTCGTGCGCGAACTTGCGGGTGAAGAGGTGGCGGAAGGCATTCGTATTCTTTACGGCGGTTCCGTCAAGGTTGACTCCGTCGCCGAGATCGTGGGCAAGCCCGACGTCGATGGCGGGCTAGTCGGCGGAGCTTCCTTGGTAGGCGACGAATTTGCCAAGCTCGCTGCAAACGCATCCACCGTTGCCTAAGCACCGGGTCAAGGAATAGGTACTGGATAACCAGCGCTACGCACGTGGGTCGAAGTATTCTTCGGCCCACTTCGTGGTGTAGAGTAGTCCGGAGTTAATTAATAAACTCTGAGAGGAACGATCCTATGATCTTGGCACTGGAAATCATCTTGGTGATTGCCGCGATCCTCATGTCCATCTTCGTGTTGCTGCACAAGGGCAAGGGCGGCGGACTTTCCAGCCTCTTCGGCGGCGGCGTCCAGTCCAACCTTTCTGGCTCCACCGTCGTGGAGAAGAACTTGGACCGCTACACCATCGTGATGGTTATCATCTGGTTGGCCTGCATCGTAGCGCTCAACCTGATCCAGGCATACGCCGTTTAAAGCCTAAGCAGGCTTAAAGAAAGGCCGCGCTTCCTTTACTTTTAAGGAAGCGCGGCCTTTTACTTTTCTGCTTTTTATTCGTTTCTTATTCTTCGATTACCGTCGCGGCGTCGTCGCTTAAGAAAAGAATGGTTTCGCTAGTGCCATGCGCACCGGCTGCAGGCCATTCGATGGCGGGGGAGCCGGCCACGATGTGGGAGGCCGCCTCAGCCTTTTCCTCACCGGAGACCAAGAACCACACACGCTCGGAGCGGTTAACCGCAGGTAGCGTCAGCGTGACGCGCTCTGCTGGTGGCTTGGGAGAGTCGGGGACTGCTACAACGAGGTCTTCTTGTTCCATTACTGCCTCAGAACGCGGGAACATGGAGTTGATGTGGCCCTCGCCGCCCATGCCGAGCAGGTGAAGGTCGAAGCCGTTAGGTGCGAACTCCGAAATCTCGCCCGCATAGGCCTTCGCCGCATGCTCCATGGCGATAGCGCCCAAGTCGAGACCGTGAATGTGTTCTTCCGGAACGCCCGCTGCGTGCAGGAGTGCCGCACGGGCTTGGCCCTCGTTGGAGTCAGGATCGGAGACTGGAACATTGCGCTCATCACCAAAGAAGACGTGCACGCGGGTCCAATCGATGGCCAAGGCTGGGTAATCCTCACTCTGCTGCTTCGCAGCGGCATCGAGGCGAGCTAGCTCGCGCAGAGTTCCGATGCCGGCACCACCGCCGGTGAGAACAACGCGCGCCACGCCGTCTTCGTGAAGGCCGCCGCCCGGGGCCTGGACCGACGTGACTACGTCGATGAATTTGCGGGCGGCAGAGGATATGAGTTCGTCTACATCGCTTACGCGGTGAAGAGTGACCATGTGTGTTTGATCCTTAAAAGGGGTGTAAAAAATAAAGATGTACGACTAACTGTAGTCCACGCGCGACAGTGCGCGAAGCGAGTGCGCATATGTCTTGTCAGAGTCGAGGTGGCGCAGGTCCTCGGAGAGGATTTCTGCCTGCGAACGCACGCTCAACGAGACCAGGGAATCCGGGGAACCCGGAACCTGTACGCGGACGGTGCTAGCGTCGACGACGTCGACTGTTACGTGTGAGGATACGCGGTTAAAGAGCAGGGAGTGGATAGGAAACGCCCCCGGCTCTGGAGCCGCCGTTGTTTTCCTGGTTACCGGAACACCCAGGGCGTCGACAAGCCAGCCCGCAGCAAAGTCAGCGGCAGGGCTTTCTGCCGCTCCGCAGATCTCCACGGACTCGACCGGCTCATGTGGGTGGCGGTCAAGCGCCGATGCTACGATGCCGCGCCACAAGGTAATGGCTGCCCAAGACATATCTGAGTCCCCCGGGGTATAGCCGCGGGAGAGCTGCATGAGCTCCTCATGGCTCGCCCCATCCCCGTAGGCCACGTTGGTGATCCGGCGCTGCGCCAGCTTGCCGATTGGGCTCTGCGCTGGATTAGCTGGGCACTTGGTGGGCCACCAAGCAACCAGTGGCGTATCCGGAAGCAGCAGTGGGATAACCACGGACTCGGACTGCTCAGCTAGGTCGCCGTGCAGGTGCATGACGACGATCTCCGAGGCGCCAGCCTCACCGCCGACGCGCAGCTCGGCATCGAGGTGGGTTTCCTTGTCGCCGGAGCCGGCGATGACGACGAGCACGCGGGAGGGGTGCTCGTGCGAAGCGTCGCGAATGGAGGCTAGGATTCCCTCGATATCGTCGCCCTCGTTAGCGGCAACAATAAGCGTGAGCACGCGGCCAGTGGTCAGCGTGTAGTGCTCCTGCGCCTCAACGAGCTTCTTGGAGATCTCGCGGGTCGTGGTATCAGGCAATGGAATAATCATCGCTGTGGCCTCCTTAAGGGCGACGCCAGGTATGGCCCCGGCGGCGCAGCATCGTGTTGGCGGATTCAGGGCCCCAAGTGCCCGCTGGGTATTCTTCCGGCTGCCCGGCCTTGGCCCAATAGTCAAGAATTGGGTCGAGGATGGACCAGGAGAGCTCGACTTCCTCGTTGGTCGGGAAAAGTGAGGACTCGTCGAGCAAAGCATCGAGGATGAGGCGCTCATAAGCCTCAGGAGATTCCTCGGTGAAGGCCTCTGCGTAGGCGAAGTCCATGTTGACATCGCGGACTTCCATGGTGGAACCCGGCACCTTTGAACCGAAGCGCATTGTTACGCCCTCGTCTGGTTGGACGCGAATGACCACGGCATTCTGGCCGAGAGCCTCTGCCTGACCGTTGTTGAACGGCTGGTGCGGGGCGGTCTTGAATACCAGTGCGATCTCGGTGACGCGGCGGCCGAGGCGCTTGCCGGTGCGCAGGTAGAAAGGCACACCGGCCCAGCGACGGGAGTTGACCTCAAGGGTGCAGGCCGCATAGGTCTCAGTGGTAGAAGCAGGATCGAATCCGTCCTCCTCACGCAGGCCCCGCACGTACTCGGAGCCCTGCCAACCTGCAGAATACTGGCCGCGGGCGGTGGTCTTGTTCAACGGGTGAACCGCCTGGGTCGCGCGCAAGACCTTGATCTTTTCCGCCTGTAGTGCCTCCGGTTCAAAGGAAGAAGGCTCTTCCATAGCTACGAGGGCGAGCAGCTGCAACAGGTGGTTCTGGATAACATCGCGGGCGGCGCCGATGCCGTCGTAGTAGCCGGCGCGGCCTCCCAAGCCGATGTCCTCTGCCATAGTGATCTGCACATGGTCGATGTAGTGCGCATTCCACATCGGCTCGAAGATCTGGTTGGCAAAGCGCAGCGCCATAATGTTCTGGACGGTTTCCTTGCCAAGGTAGTGGTCAATGCGGAAGACGGAAGACTCCGGAAAGACCGCGTTGACAATCTCATTGAGCTCACGAGCAGATGCTTGGTCGTGGCCGAAAGGCTTTTCAATGATGACGCGGCGCCAAGAATCGTCAGCGCTGTTGGCCATGCCAACGCGCTCAAGCTGGTGGCAGATGCTGGAGAAGAACTCGGGTGGAACAGAAAGGTAATAAGCCCAGTTGCCGCCTGTACCGCGGGAGGAATCTAGCTCCGCCAATCGTGCGGACAGGGCGTCGAAGCCGGCGTCATCAAAAGCACCGTGCACGAACTCGATGCCCTGCGCCAGGTGCTGCCAGACGTGCTCGTTGAACTTGGTACGGGCGCCTGCCTTGACTGCGCCCATCACGTAGTCGCAGAACTCTTGTTTGTTCCAGTCACGGCGGCCATAGCCCACCAAGGTGAAACCAGCGGGAAGGAGGCCGCGGTGCGCAAGGTCGTAGATGGCGGGTAGCAGTTTCTTATAAGCGAGGTCACCGGTTACACCGAAAATCACCATGCCCGAGGGGCCGGCGATGCGCGGTAAGCGCTTGTCCTTCGCGTTGCGCAGTGGATTTACCCAGGCGCTCGATTCCGTCACAGGGGGTTCCTTTCCCAACTTAATTCTCCAGCGACACATTCTAGCGACAAGCGCCCCGCCGAGGTTAGTCAGCGGGGCGCGCGGCCAAATAGGCGGCCGCAGCTACAGGCGAGCTGCCATCGATTCCAGAAGTTCTTCCCAAGCGGCGACGAACTTATCGACGCCCTCTTTTTCCAGGAGCGCGAAGACATCGTCGAAGTCGATACCGAGTTCTGCTAGCTCGGCGAAGACGGCTTCTGCCTGCTCGGCGGAATCGCTTAGGGTATCACCGTGCAAGTTGCCTTCTGCTAGCACTGCGTCGATAGTTTTTTCCGGCATGGTGTTGACCGTGTGCGGGCCAGCCAACTCGGAAACGTACAAGGTAGCGGGGTAGTCGGGGTTTTTAACGCCCGTCGACGCCCACAGCGGGCGCTGCACATTCGCGCCTGCGGGAAGATCGCCTGCCTCCAGCAGCTCCTTCTTGAATAGGGCGTAGGCGCGCTGGGCATTGGCGACGCCCGCCTTGCCGCGCGCTGCCAAGGCAGCATCGCTTCCGATTGCCTCGAGGCGCTTGTCGACTTCGCTGTCCAAACGGGAGACGAAGAAGGAAGCCACGGAGTGAATCTTGGAAACGTCGTGGCCGGCCTCCTCGGCGCGGTGCAGGCCCTTCTTGAAGGTGTCGATGACTTCACCGTAGCGCTCGACGGAGAAGATCAAGGTGACGTTGACGGAGATGCCGTCGGCAAGCGCGTCAGCGATGGCCGGAAGGGAACCCTCGGTGGCCGGAATCTTGATCATCAGGTTCGGACGGTTAACGCGCGCCCACAGCTCACGTGCCTGCTGGATGGTGGCCTCGGCATCGGCAGAAATGCGGGGATCGACCTCGATGGAAACGCGCCCGTCGCGACCTAAAGATGCCTCGTAGATTCCTGCGAACATATCGCATGCGCGGGCGACATCCTCGATGGCAAGGGCGTAGACGGCGTCGTCAGCCTTTGCTCCCTCTTCCTTAAGCTGCGCAATCGCGGCATCGTAAGCGGTGCCTTTGGACATCGCAGCGGCGAAGATGGCCGGGTTTGTGGTGACACCCACGATGGACTTGGAGGAGATGATCTCCTCGAGGTTGCCGGAGTCTAGGCGCTCGCGGGAAAGATCGTCCAACCAGGTAGAGGTACCGAGTTGAGCAAGTTCATCAATATGCGACATGGTTTCCTTATTTGCTAGCGGTGATGGATTCGTGGGCGGCGTTGACTACGGCTTCGGTGGTGATGCCAAACTTCTCGAAGAGCTCGCCGGCTGGGGCAGAAGCGCCGAAGTGCTCGAGGGAGACATTGCGGCCGAAGGTACCGGTGTACTTATACCAAGGCATTGCGAGAGCAGCCTCGACGGAGACGCGGGCGCGGACTGCGGAAGGCAGCACGGACTCGCGGTAGGCATCGTCCTGTTCGTCGAACCATTCCAGGCATGGCGCAGAGACAACTCGGGTGGCGGTGCCTTCTGCTTCGAGCTGCTTCGCGGCCTCGACAGCCAGCTGCACCTCGGAGCCGGTGGCCAGCAGGATGACGTCTGGGGTTTCCTTGGATGCTTCTACCAAGACGTAGGCGCCACGACGTACGCCCTCGGCTGCCTTTTCCTTGGTTCCGGCAAGCACCGGCAGGTTCTGGCGGGAAAGCGCAAAGCCCTTTGGAGCTGCCTTGTACTCGAAGGCGGCGGCCCAAGCCTGCGCAGTCTCGTTGGCGTCAGCTGGGCGGATGACCGAGAGATTTGGGATAGCACGAAGGGCAGTCAAGGTCTCGACCGGCTGGTGGGTTGGGCCATCCTCGCCCAAGCCGATGGAGTCGTGGGTCCAGACGTAGTAGGTATCGGTGGACATCAAGGCACCGAGACGGACGGCCGGGTACTGATACTCGGAGAAGATCAGGAAGGTGCCGCCGTAAACGCGGGTGTTGCCGTGCAGCGCGATGCCGTTCATGATTGCGGACATCGCGTGCTCGCGAATACCGAAGTGGAGGTTGCGGCCGTAAGGCTTAGCATCCCAAGCTCCGGTGGTGATGGACTCAGGGCCGAAGGAGTGGGCGCCCTTGATGACGGTGTTGTTGGAACCAGCCAGGTCGGCGGAACCGCCCCACATCTCCGGAACTGCAGCAGCCAATGCCTGGATGGTGGCCTCAGAGGCCTTTCGGGTAGCGATGGAATCGCCCTCATCCCATTCCGGTAATTCTGATGCGAAGTTCTCCGGCAGCTTACGTGCCTGCATGCGGTCGAAGAGCGCCTTGCCCTCTGGGTTTGCGGCAGCCCAAGCGTCGAACTTTTCCTGCCACTTAGCGTGCGCCTCGGCGCCGCGCTCACGCAGCTTGCGGGTGTGGGCTATTACCTCGTCGGAGACCTCGAAAGTCTTTTCTGGATCGAAGCCCAGAACTTCCTTGGTGGCGGCAACCTCTTCATCACCCAGCGCAGCGCCGTGCACGCCGCCGGTGTTCATTTTGTTTGGTGCCGGATAACCGATGACGGTCTTGACGCGGATGAAAGATGGGCGCTCGGTTTCCTCGCGGGCGGCCTGTGCAGCGGCTTCGAGTGCTACGACGTCTTCACCGGACTCGACGGTCTGGACGTGCCAGCCGTAGGCCTCGTAGCGCGCTACGACGTCCTCGTTGAAGGCGATGTTCGTATCGTCCTCGATGGAGATGCGGTTGTCATCCCAGAACACGATGAGGTTGC
>ERZ1673699.3015-NODE-3015-length-10396-cov-6.072237_pt1 | contig 10396 bp, 5 predicted proteins | sample MGYA00580229_ERZ1673699 | MGnify/ENA primary metagenome ERZ1673699 (study PRJEB41218, sample SAMN15661785) | gut metagenome | host: Homo sapiens | place: Canada: London | collected 2015-08-20/2019-03-30 | study: EMG produced TPA metagenomics assembly of... | reverse complement strand
AGGGCGAGATCAAGTACAACCGCATCGCCTACGCCAAGGTCTACACCAAGCTCACTCCCACCAACGCCTACACCCAGGGCAGTGGTGGAGAGAGAGTAGTGGCCTCAGCTGACGAATTCACCAAGGAGCAGAGCTATATTGTGGATATTTCCAAGGAGCTCTATGACAAGCTGCATAACGATCCGGCATATCGCGACCATGTTTCAAGCGGCGTTGAGTTTATTCCGGGTGAGAGTGGTGGTCGTATGGTCTATATGCTTAATGTGACTGACAAGCCCGGCACATTCTATGAGGGCGTTGACGATGGTCTCCTCTACCTCCGAATGAGAGATGCACTTATGCTGGGTAAGAATACTGCTGTCCGCAAGTACGACGAGGGACGGATGGTCTATCTCGTTCCGATGAATAGGCAGCTCGACCCCGCCAAGGGCTTCGTCAACTACTGCGACACACGACGCAACAACATCTACGACCTCACCGTCACCGGTATCTCCGGCATCGGGCACAACTATGACCCCGTCGATCCCGATGACCCCAATGTCCCCAAGCCTGAGGACAACCCATTCGAGCCCCCGACGGATCCGCAGATCCCGGTAGAGCCGGCTGACTACCTCATGCGCATCACCGCTAAGGTCATTAAGTGGAACCTTGTGGAGAAGCACTACGCTCTGTGGAACTAATCCCTCCGCTACCTAACGAAATAGTATGATGAAGAGACAACTGACATACTTCCTCGCCTCCCTTGCGGGGATGCTCCTCCTCTCCGGATGCCACCCTTGCGTCTATGAGGACTTAAGCGACTGCCCCCAGGGTGTCGACTTCGGTTTCTACGTCCAGTCGCCCTGTGCCGAAGAGCCAAGCTACCCGTCAGAGATACGGCAGGCACGACTCTTCGCCTTCGATGAGCAGGGACGCCTCGTACGCGAGATCCCTGTGCCGGAGTTGAAGCTCTCCAAGGACTTCCTCCTCCGTACGGACTACTATCGCGTCGGCAAGAGCGACTTCATCGTCTGGGCAGGGAGCGACCTGTCGCTCCTCGACTTTGGCTCCTTCACCCCCGGCACTACCACTAAGGAGCAGATGATTGTCGCACTCAAGCGTCAGGCTGAGAGCTTCGCCGGGCTGATCCCCCCGATCTACGTCGGACGACCCGACAAGGGGACGCTGACACAGGAGGATCGCTCCGCTCTCGGTACCTTCTATGACCGGGTCGACATCCACCTTGAGCAGATCACCAATAGGCTCCGTATCACCCTCACCGGCCTCGACCCCGAGCACAAGTACTCCGTCCGGGTGGAGGACAGTAACAGCAAGTATCACATCGACGGCACCTTCGCCCCCGATACGCGCTTCAGCTACCTCCCCGAGGATCTCGCGATGGAGGGGCGAACTGTCACCGCCACCATCGACGTGATGCGGCTTGCCACGGGACGCGGCGCCCTCCTCATCGTCACCGATGAGACCGACGGCAGGGAGATCATGAGGAAGAACCTTGTCGAGGATCTCCTCCTCGCTCGGACCCCCGACGCCGCCGCACGACCCTACTCGCTCGAGTGCGACCACCTCTTCGACATCCGGATCGACTTCGATCTCGACCTCGACAAGGATACCTATGTCGCCGTGCGCGCTACGATCAATAAGTGGAACATCGTCTTCCGGGACGTAATACTCGGGTAATGACTTATGAAGAATAGTATGAGACATACCACTCGGCTCCTACTCCTGAGCCTCCTCGTCCTCAGCCTCGCCGGCTGCCACCAGAGCGTGGTGCCGTCGGCGGAGGAGCAGCAGGCTGACGGCTGCGAGCGTCCGGTCCGTATCACTGCGAGGATCCTCCCGAGCGATGCTCCCCTCCGTGCTAACGACGGTGATGTGAAGGATGATATCGATGATGATCCGGACACCCCCTTCGACCCTGAGGTTGGAGATCCAATACGTAATTCAGACGAGGCTCGTGTTGATCACGTGATGCTCTATGTCTACGACAAGGACAAGCTGATCCGGACGATCTTCTACCGCAAACCGCGCATTGCAGGTATGCCCGAAGCCACTGGTGAACTTGATGTGAAGGAATTTGGTACCGAGGCAGGGGGGATCTTTACCTTCGACCTGATGCTCTCCCCCGGGCGCTACCGCTTCGTCATGCTCGTCAATGACCCGAAGTCCTACGAGGAGGCGAAGAACGGCAGAATCCGAGATCCTCAGAAGATCTATCTCAGTCAGATGACCGACGAGAGGGGGATGCTCAATAGTCAAATGTTGTATAGGGTAAACAGAGATAACGGAACTTCCTTGTACGGTAAAGGTAGTCATCCCAGAATCATCCCGATGACCGGTCAGGCGATGCTTACCATCCCTAAGGGTATTGACGAAAGCACGCCCAAAACTGTGACCCCATCCATCGACCTCGAGCGCGTCTTTGCGAGGGTGGAGCTCATCCTCACGACGGCGAATAAGGAGAAAACAGAGTATTTAAGCCCTGAGATCGCAAATTATAGAGTAGATATGCGTGACTATGTTGATGGCTCCACTACTGGCAGGTTGACTAAGGGTCGTTTCGTGGATCTTGTGGACACGGACTGGCGCGCCGGTACGCTGGAGATGCTTCCCTCGCGCGGGGAGTACACTGCCACGGGTAGGGATATGCCCGAGGATAGCCGACTCTACAGCGACCGTACCGCGACGGACTATCAGCAGTATTTCCGCGATGCCGCCACATACAGGACTCAGGTCACCACTCCATATGCGGAGAATCTTGATGCTAAGAATGTTCTCCATGATGATGATTTCGGCTTTTCCATGATGTATCATCAGCACTCTCAGTCAACATTTGGTAAGCAGACCCTCGCATTGTATTACCTCTATATCCCGCCGATGTTCATCGACGGACTAAAGAAGGAGGATATGCCTTACATCCTGATCGGTATCAATACCACCGGAGAGGCTATCCCTGCTGATGCTCCGGCAGCTGCCGAGCAGATGACCTACTTCCGTCTCCCCATCACCACGCTCGTCTCTGCAGCGGGGGGTGGCATTGAGGAGAAGTTTGAGATCCGCCGCAATACCACCTACAGCATCTACGCCGCCTTCCGTGGCGGTCGCCTCATCCTCAACGACGGCATCAAGGTCTATCCCTGGCGTCGCGTCGACCAGGAGATCCCCATCGATCCTGATGCTGACGGAGAGACACTGCCTGACTGGAATAAATAAGCCTACACCATGATCATGAAGCATATATCACTCATACCGTCACTCCTCTGTGGGCTCCTACTCTTGCCGGGCTTATCCGCCTGCCATGAGAGGATGAGCGTCGATGACCCATCGTGCCCGGCAACAAGTGACGACGAATATACGATCTTGGACGAGCCGATTGTCCTCGAGTTTCTCGTGAATGCTCCTCGTAAGGTCGACCCTTCGGTGACTCCGAGTACCCGAGCCATCGGAGACCTCGATCGCACCTATACCCAGGACGATAAGGACAAGGCTACTGTCAACACCCCGAAGAGAGAGAAGGGTGAGTACAATACCGGAGATGAGGACTATGACCGCCTCCTCTGGGACGCTCATGTATATATGGCGGACTGGATCCGCACACTCTCCATTCCGGAGCTTAGGGACACAGACTACAAGGTAGAGGGGCTGATCCCTTTCCCGGATGGCATCAGCGGCACTTCCATACACTTTGCAGGAGGGCTGTCTGATCTCGCCATCACAACAGTGCCGGAGAAGGTGACACTGACACTCTACGCTCTGCCTAAGTCCGGCACAATGACTTTCATCGCCAATGGCAAGCGTAAGGTAGACTATTACGACCAAGATAAGCTCCGGGATCTGTCGCTGGACAATCCGTATCTTCTGTCATCCGAGAACGACTATTACCTGGGAGCGTGGATGAAAGAGGATCTGAAGGAGGATCTCACCATCAATTCTGGACGCGATGTCTACAGCCTCGGCTACCTGCCGATGTATGCACGGCTCTACAATGTCACCCGCGATGATACCGGTCGTGGCATCAAGGCATCCGAGACACCCTCGGGCGAGGTGGTGGAGACACGCACAATCTACCTCGAGCGAGCAGTCGCCATGGTCTCTGTTCATTGGGATCGCCCGACCGGCGATATGCGCAGCTTTGTGGAGGACGCAGAGTTTGGTTACTTCCCCAACGTCACCTCTGTTATCCCGAACAACTGGCAAGGAGTACTTGACAAGATCACCGAGTACAATTTTCCCTACGTTAAGGCAGGTACCGTGACGGAGCACAAGAGAATACCCGCTTACTGGCACTTCCTGCTCAATAATAGATTTACCTGGAAGGGTGACACCCCCGAAGGTCATATTGATCTTCGTACTGGCTATCATCTCTTCTTCCCTCCTGAGAACTTCCCTGATCAGTCGGACTGGCAGAGTTCGATCATTGTGGTGATGTCCAAGTTTGAGAGAGATCCCCTCAAGATCACCGAGCGGAGATACAAGTATTTCGACCTACCCTACGGCGAGAAGAACCCCGAGACCGGACTTCTCGAGGTACACCGCAATACTTGGTACAACCTCCATGTCAAGTTCCGGAAGGCACCCGACGGTACCGAGCAGCCCTACATCCCGGATCCGTGGGAGGATGTGGATATCCCCGCTGAGCTCTAATGTTATATTCAGCATATAATTAAGATACATAGATATGAGACGTAATTTCTTTTCACTTGGCTCGTTGCTCTGCACGCTGGCGCTCCTACTGACGACCGCCGGCTGCCGTAATGAGCGCCCCGAGGACTTCTACCCCGACAACGGGCGGGGCACCGAGGTCACTCCCGGCACGCTCGGTCAGCAGGAGGCAGAGATCGCCATCGACATCCCGGAGATGATGCAGAGTACCGCACTCCGATCCCTCTCCAAGGATCAGGAGGGCGACGCCTCTGCGATCCGCATCCTTGCCTTCAACGTCCCCGCCGGGGTCGAGGATGGCGATGAGACCTACGCCTATGAGCCCCGTATCAAGTCCGGCCCCGAGTTGCGGGACGGCAAGTACTATGTGACCCTCCAGGTCAGCCAGACCACGGCTCCACAGAGACTGGTCCTCCTCGCCAATCTCCCCGACGGTCAGCTCCCCGCTGCCGTCACCGAGGGAGCCACCAAGGAGGCGATCTACAAGAGTCTCGTGTACGACTACGCCGCCACGGGATGGAAGAGCGATGGAGAGAAGACCGGTGCCACCAAGGGGACCGACTACGACCTCCTCCCGATGTGGGGAGAGAGTAATGCGATCACCGTCGCCGCCGGTGCCAATACCTTCGGTGACTACTACTACGAGGATGGCGTCATCCGCCTCTACAGAGCCCTTGCCAGGGTCGATGTGGGAATGAAGTTTGACACCACTCCCACTCCCGGCGAGTCTCTTCCCGAGACCAATCAGGGCATGGGTGCCGCCGACAAGCGTCACTTCGACCTCACCGACGTCTATGTCTACCACCCCGCCAAGAGCTACCGTCTCGCCGGTAACATCAAGAATATCGAGAAGGCTGATGCCAAGTACAAGGCAGTGCGTCCCACCCTCCCCGAGGGTGTGGCGTACTACACCGGTAAGAAGGCTGAAGAGCTCAAGCTCCACTACACCGTCGATCCCGACCAGGGTCGTCTCGTACGCTCCATCTACCTCCCCGAGGCACCCGTAGTAGAGAGCGGTGTCGTCAAGGAGGAGCTCGACGGCAATCCCTGTATCGTCGTCGGTGGTATCTACAAGGGGGATAACTTCAATCCCAAGGGACGGAACAACACCGACAAGACCTACTACCGCGTCGACTTCGTCAAGGCGAAGGAGGAGGGTCAGGACAAGGCCTCACGTCTCCCCATCCTACGTAACCACCGCTACCGCATCAATATCCTCGACGTCGACGGCCCCGGTCACAAGACCACCGAGGACGCGATCAATAACACCACCTCCGACGTCATCTACTCCGTCTCCGTATGGGACGAGAACGAGACCTCCAAGGTCGTCACCGACGGCAACTACTGGCTCAAGCTCTCTCAGGATCAGATCAAGGTCGGCAAGCTCGGTGGTGTGCTGCCCATCACCTTCCAGACCAATCACCCCGACGGCTGGGAGCTCATCGTACCCGAGTACTACATCCCCGATCCTGAGAATCACCCCGAGAATAAGGTGAAGAACCCCCTATACGACCAGAAGGACTGGGTGAAGACCGTATTTGGCGGTGTGGATCAGGATGTGGAGGGCACCAAGTCCACCACCTCGCCCAAGACGAAGGCGGAGGCTGTCAACTTTAAGGTAAAGACTCAGACCGACAAGGACTTCAAGGGCATGCAGGGTGCTTTCGTCGTGCAGGCCTACGGCGGACGGCTCAATTGGACCATCCGCGTCACGCAGACCGAGAAGCTCGACCTCGTCCTCGAGATCTACAAGGATCGCGAGATGACCACCCAGACCGACTTCATCGAGGTACACGAGGGCGGTATCTCTTACGATAGGAGCATTGACTTCGACGGTCATACCTATACCCCTGAGGAGCAGGGGCGCTATACCGTCTTCTACGTCCGTGCACTCCCCTATGGCAGAGTCCCGGTACCAGATACCCCGGCTGATCAGATAGACCAGAATTGGGAGCTTGACGTCACCGATGCCGGTGGTCACGACTTTAAGTTCTGGGCCTACAGCAAGTCTCATCCCGGCAACACCATCGAGGACTTCATTAGTGAGCGCGGTGGCGTCGATGAGAGTAACTTCCAGTCCTTCAATAACTACTTTGCTAAGAAGGAGAATACCAACTATAAGGGTCTGATGTTCCGCCAGGTGGGAGACAACCTCTACCAGCTCGTGATCTCCAACGACGCCATCTCATCGAAGAATCGCGATCCCTTCGAGATCAGGAGGAATAAGTACACCTTCACCCTCTCGGTGACCGACCCCTCCGACCCGACGAATAAGGCTTCCATTTCCAAGTCCATCAACGTCCTTCAGCAAGAGCACAATATTGTCCTCTACACCGACAAGGAACTCACCAAGCCTGTCTCCCTCGACGAGCATAATCCCGAGCTCTTCCTGATGAATGGTAATGTCAGGAAGCTCTACGTCAAGAGCAACATCCCCGGCTACGTCAAGCTCCTCCGTCAGGGACAGGACGAGCGTGTGCGAGGAGCGGATCCGCAGAGACCCGAGATGATCCCGATGGAGCAGATCGTCGGTGCTAATCCTGACTACGACCCGCTCACTATTGGCTTGAGTACGCTTAAGGCCAATATCAGCACCCCTCAGGACGTCTACTACTTCCCCGCCAACCTCGGTACGGATGATCTCCGCAATATGTACTCCTTCAAGACGCGCGATGACATCAACGCCGCCGAGAAGCTGCGCTGGGGATACGCCGACTGGACCGTCGATACGACCGATCCATTCTTCAAGTGGAAGTTTGACGATGGCCACGAGGCCGGCGACAACTTCCGCACCGAGTTCGTCTGCCTCGCAGTACGCCCGGAGGCCAATTGCTACGTCCTCGAGCTCGACAACTTCGGTATCTTTATCCCCCTCTCCCGCATCAATACCGCTGCCGATACCTTCTACGACAAGTGGGAGATGCCCGCCAAGTGGGACTCCTACATCGTTGGTGGCTTACAGGGCGAGAAGAGATGGGTGCAGTCCTATAAGGGCCCGACGGCTTGGTCCGACTTCATGAAGGAGGAGAATCATGGTCTCCATCACCTCGATGACGACGATGACGTCACGGCGGAGTTTATCTGGACGGATCGTGAGCCACTCACGCCCACTTCGTCTCAGAAGCTCTATGATCCTGCCAATGTGAAGAACTCCCACGGCCCGATCCGCGCGCTTGATATTGTAGAGCTTGCAGGTGAGAGGTACCTCTATGTCATGCCCGGCGAGGATACGGCGGAGAATGTCGGCAACTCACTCATCGCCGTACGCTCAAGTAAGTACACTAAGAAGCCGACCGGCATCCCTGAGGTCGACAATGGTACCGTCTTCCCCGGCAATAAGGCAGGCAGCAAGGCGATCCTCTGGTCCTGGCACATCATTACCGTACCCAAGGGCAAGCGAGCCGAGTATCTCGCTCTCAATAAGTTTATCACTCTCGATATGGGTTCCGAGAAGGTTGGTGGTCAAACGTACACCTATACCTGGGAGCATCCCGGTCTCCTCTATCAGGAGCTGGGTGCTAGGAAGCGTGCTGACATGACCACCGGCACCGGAGGACCGTATATTGGATACAATCTGGCCTGGCAGCCGGATAATTACGATGTCCTCGGTATGGTCTATCAGTGGGGACGCAAGGACCCCTTCCCCAAGGAGAACTATGACGGCAAGAAGGGCGAGGCGAATCGTAAGTTCCCCTACCTCAAGGATGCCTCCGGCAATCACTTCCGTACCGAGTGGTATGGTGATAAGGATAGGTCCTACCGCTTTACCTACAAGCAGTCGATCGAGAACCCCACCGTTGCCGTCCGTGCAAATGCCGACGGTGATGAGCACTGGATGGTGGAGGGAGGATATGAGACCTCTAACGGTCCTCAGGGCTCTATGCAGAGGTATCAGGTCTCCTTCATCTGGGGTGGTAAGATCCTCGGCGCCGCTAGTGAGAGAGAGAAGACTCGCAACGAGACCGACAAAACCGTCTGGGATCCCTGTCCCTATGGCTTTAAGGTCCCCTCTGTCGGTGCCGAGTGCGGTATGCCCTATACTCCGGTTGAATCTGAAAGTCCCGCATTTGTGACTAAGAGAATTGGTGCCAATCGTGCCAAACCGCTGACTCATGGATATGGCTCAGAGACCTACTGGAATGGTCCTCTCTCCGGCAACGGCTATGAGGGTCCAGGGATAACGCGTGGCAAGTTCGTCCACTTCCACACCTCCTGCCCCGTCTACGGTGGTATGGGTCGTTCAGGCTGCTGGGAGCTGAAGACTACCACTGCTTGGTTCTCCGGAGGTGGTGTTACGGAAAATCTCGCCGGCAAGGCGGCTGTCCTCCCTATCTTCCCGATAGCCAACAGCAAGGAGCAGGACTACCAGGAGTACTGGAAGCCCTCCACCCGCTCAGCCTGGTAAGATCATCATCCCTATGAGTGCCCCGACCCGCTGAGCACTCTGACATCAACCTATCGGCAGCCCCTTCGGTGAGACATCCTCACCGGAGGGGCTGCCTCCGTATATGGGCCATCCCGATGACTCGCTGCAAAGATACCCCCCCCCGGTGGGGGCATTGTCTCCTCCGGTCTCTTCGGGTCTCCTCCCTGCACAATGGGGACTCTATCGGTCGAATCGGGAAATCGGCGGACAGTGGCACCCCTCCGGGGTGCTTCGCCGGCTGGCGGTTATTGGCTCATTATGTATTTGGATATCCTATGCTATAGTGATATATTTGGCTATACAACCACCGACTTTACTATTACTCACCCTATAACACACACCTTATGAACTTTGCCACCCATACCCGTATTCGTCGGCTGAGGCTGATGACCTACTGGACGGTCGAGGAGATCGTCTATGGAGCCTTTGGGTCAACAAAATCATCCATTTATACTCATAAGGTCAATTCTCATTTGAATAGGATAAAGCGCTCTTCTCTGCGCCAAGCCGTAAACCAATTGAGACCTATCTTTCACACCTTTTACTACAATAGACCACTTGACTTTGAGGATCTATACCAGCGAGTAAAGAATGCCATCTATCCTATCTCGGGTATAGGGCTGCTGGTCGTCTACGATATAGCCCTGCGGATCGGTTGCTCGCTCTGTCCCAAGATCATCCCTGAGAAGTACGTCTACCTCCATGGCTATGGCTCGAGAGTCTACACTTCTGCCGACGCTATCCTCCATACAAACATAAAAAAGCAGTATGGGACTATTGATGCCATCGATGTGGCACATCTACAGCCGTACTTTCCCTGCTACTCAGCCATGGAGATAGAGGATCTCCTCTGCATCTACCATAAACAGATCACAGCTGCCAAGGGGACTTTTAACCCAGTCTGGCTAAATAAACTCCCCAATGGAGTATGTGACTCTGATGAGCCTTCAGCGCCAGGCTGCGACTGCTGCAGCTTCTCGTAATCCTCACCCTCAGGTCTCTGTCGGACAAGTCGGACAGCGCTGAGCTCTATCGGACAAGTCGGACGAGTCGGACGTCGCTGGGCTCTATCGGACGAGTCGGACAAGTCGGACAAGTCGGACAGCGCTGAGCTGTATCGGACAAGTCGGACAAGTCGGACGAGTCGGACGTCGCTGGGCTCTATCGGACGAGTCGGACGAGTCGGACGTCGCTGGGCTCTGTCGGACGAGTCGGACAAGTCGGACGAGTAGGACGAGTCGGACGGCGCTGAGCTCTATCGGACAAGTCGGACAAGTCGGACGAGTCGGACGTCGCTGGGCTCTATCGGAC
>ERZ1673699.3007-NODE-3007-length-10427-cov-7.155226_pt1 | contig 10427 bp, 9 predicted proteins | sample MGYA00580229_ERZ1673699 | MGnify/ENA primary metagenome ERZ1673699 (study PRJEB41218, sample SAMN15661785) | gut metagenome | host: Homo sapiens | place: Canada: London | collected 2015-08-20/2019-03-30 | study: EMG produced TPA metagenomics assembly of... | reverse complement strand
GCTTTTTCTATTTATACGGATATTCGCAAACTACAAGATAAAGCCAAAACTTCATTGACAATATTACATATTGTGAACTTGACGGTAGAAAAAGTCACAATATCGTAGTATAATATTCTTAAATCAGAATGACTAATCGAAATTTGACGGAGGAGAATGTGAAATGAAAATTTATGACATTGCCCAAGAGGTTTTCGGCTGTCAGGTATTTGCCGGCGATCCGGCGCCTGAAAAAAGGCAGCTTTGCTCAATAGAAAAGGGCGATTTGTGTAACCTGACGGCTTTTGGTATGTGTGCTCACAACGGCACGCATATCGACGCACCGTTTCATTTTATCAAAGACGGAAAAACCGTTGATTCCATAGGCTTGGACACATTCGTAGGAATGGCTTATGTTGCGGAATATTGCGGAATTGTCTCCGGCACCGCAGCGGCGGAAATCCTTGAAAAAGCGAAAAAACAGAACCCGGAAGCGGCAATGAGAATTCTTATTAAGGGAGACGCGGAGGTTTCTTCGGAGGCAGCGAAAGTATTTGCCGACTCGGGGATCTTACTGCTCGGCAACGAATCCCAGACTGTCGGGCCCGAAGCTGCTCCAATGGAGGTACATCTCATCCTGCTGGGGGCCGGTATCGTATTGCTTGAAGGAATCCGTTTGGCAGAAGTTCCGGAAGGCAGTTATTTCTTAAATGCAGCGCCATTAAATCTATCCGGTGCGGATGGTTCGCCGTGCAGAGCTGTACTGATCGCTGCTGAGAGATAAATTCCAGTTTGTCAACGTGCCCTTTGAGAGAGGAGAAATCCTTTTCTCAAAGGGCTTTTCTGTTTATACGGATATTCGCAAACTACAAGATAAAGCCAAAACTTCATTGACAATATCACATACTGCGAACTTGACGGTAGAAAAAGTCACAATATCGTAGTATAATATTCTTAAATCAGAATGACAAATTGGGATTTGCTGTGTCAACTGTACCGATATATCACTTAAGCAATTCCGGAACAAGATTACTGTAATACGCTGTCTTGCCTGACAGCACATCGTCATAGAATCTCTGCTTCCAGTCAATGTATGCCACTGCCTTTTGCAGTTCCGTAATGGATTGGAGCAAGGTTTCTTTTTTTTCTGCAAGAATCACCTTACGTTCCGGAATTGTGCCTTCGCCCTCCATGCACAAAGCAAGATATTGCTTCATCTCTGCAATGCTCATTCCACAGCTTTTCAGGCAGTTCAGACTCTGAATCCATTTGATGTCATGTTCGTCAAAGACACGATAATTTCGCCTGTCTCGCTTGACATTGGGGACCAATCCCTCGTTGCAGTAGAATTTCAGATTTTCATAGGTCATATTGGTGAGAGTACAAGCCTCTTTCATAGAATACACAAAAAATCCTCCTGTTTTTGAAAAAAATCCTTGACCGGTAGTAACTACCGTCTGTTACAATAATACCACAGAATTAAATTTAACACAACAGGAGGCTTTTGTTATGGACTATATTACTTTGAGCAACGGTGTGAAAATGCCACAGTTGGGCTATGGCGTATTTCAGGTGACACAGGAGGAATGCGAACGTTGCGTACTGGATGCACTAAAGGCCGGCTATCGTGCCATTGATACGGCACAAAGCTATTATAATGAAGAGCAGGTCGGTGCAGCAATCGAAAAAACCGGTGTGGACCGTAAAGATATTTTCCTGACCACAAAGGTCTGGGTCGAGCATTACGGCTATGAGAAAGCTAAAGCATCGGTTTTAGACTCGATGGAAAAGCTACGTACAGATTATCTTGATCTTTGCCTGCTGCATCAGCCGTATTCGGATTATTACGGGGCATGGCGGGCATTGGAAGAACTATACGAAGAAGGAAAAATTCGTGCCATTGGTGTATCTAATTTTTATCCTGACCGTTTGGTGGATATTTGCTCCTTTTCCCGCATTAAACCGATGGTAAATCAGGTGGAGGTACATCCTTTATATCAGCAGGAAGAGGCAAAGAAGTGGATGGACAAGTACAGCGTACAGATTGAGGCCTGGGCTCCGTTTGGCGAAGGCAGAGGGAATATGTTTCAGAATCCTGTGCTGAATGAAATCGGCAAAAAGTATGGTAAAAGTGCAGCACAGGTTATTCTCCGCTGGCATTTGCAACGAGGCGTAGTGGTGATTCCAAAATCCACACATATCGAACGAATGCAGGAAAACCTGAATGTATTCGACTTTGCACTCTCAGCGGAGGATATGGCAAAAATTGCCGCACTGGACACGAAAATGAGTGCTTTCTTTTCCCACTATGACCCGGCTATGGTGGAATGGTTTGCAAATATGGTGGAAGAACGCAAAAAGAACCATGACAGTACAAAAGAAAAAAAGGATTGGTAAGGGAGGAAAAGGTTAGCAACGAAAGTACGTAACATAAGCAGATAAATTCAAGTTTGCCGAACTGAATATAGCGTACATAGCCGCTTGGTTTTCAAAAGAAATCAGGCGGCTGTTTCTATTTTGAAGGAGGTGTTCGCTATGAGCGAAACAGATTACAACGCTCGCCTTTATGAGAAAATGAAAGCCGAGCAGGACAAATAGCGCTTGCCTTTTTGTACTTGATATGATATTATTGGTATGTGTACTAAAGTGTTTAAAGAGAGGTGATATATTTGCGAAGAGACAGCAGTGAAACAAAGCGGAAAATACTGACCGTGTGCGTCCGTCTCTTTCTGGAACAGGGGTATAAAAACACCTCTGTCAGTCAGATTTTGGACGAAGCGGGCGTGGCAAGGGGAAGCTATTTGCATCTGTTTCCCACCAAGGATAAAATTTTGCTGGAATTGACCGAAACGATGTTCGGCGGACAGTTCGGCGTGGCAAGAAGCATTGCAGACAGCAAGCTGCCGCCGGTTTACGCCTATGCGGTGGAAACGGCGATCCAACTGACACTGACCGAGCTGAACGAGAACCTGCGGGAAATCTACATCGAAGCCTATTCCCTGCCTGAAACATCGGAGTATATCTACCTGCATACCACGGCAGAGCTGAAGCAGATTTTTGGTGAAAATTTCCCCGATGATACCGAGAGCGACTTTTATGAGATGGAAATCGGCACGGCGGGACTGATGCGCAGCTATATGGCGAGAAAATGTGATATTCATTTTCCTCTGGAACGCAAGCTCAGCCGTTTTTTGACGGCGGCGATGCGGGTGTATCGGGTGCCGGAGGAAGAACAGGCAAAGGTGCTTGCCTTTATTCAGTCATTAGATATTAAGGCAATCGCCACAGAGGTTATGTATAAGCTGTTTGCCATGTTGGAAATGAAATACGATTTTAAGCTGTCAAAGAACGGCGAAATGGAGGAAACAAGATGAAGAAACGATTATTCAGTATCCTGCTTGCTCTGTGCATGGTGCTCTGCTTTGTGCCGACTACGGCATTTGCCGAGAGCGAGACGGAAGAACCGCCTGTTTGCTGCTGTGAAACAGCCTGCACGGCGGAAGCAATGAACGCAGATTGTCCCATCTGCGGCACAGAGGGCGCTTTGCCGGAGAACTGTGCAAAGTGCTCCCAGCCCGCAGACGATGCGGCAGTGCAGCCGGAGGGGAAAGTGTCTGACCCCCAGCCGGAGGGGAAAGTGTCTGACCCCCAGCCGGAGAAAGAAGTGTCTGACCCCCAGCCGGAGGGGAAAGTGTCCGACCCCCAGCCGGAGGGGAAAGTGTCCGACCCCCAGCCGGAGACAGCCTTGACGGCGTTAATTGGCGGAAACGAGACGGCAAAAGATGTCAGCACCGCGGAAGAACTGACTGCAGCTATTGCTGATGTTAATTTCGACACCGTCAGGCTGACAGGGGACATTAGCATCAGCAGTACCCTGACCGTCAACCGCACCGTAACGCTGGACCTGAACGGTCATGTGCTCAAATACGAGAGCGCAAACAATGGCAGCGTGATTGTGGTCGAGGGCAGCGGGCAGCTGACTATCGAGGACAGCAATACGAGTAATCTCTCGCACAAATTCAATCCGAATGGCAAACTGTGGGTGCTGGACGAGGCAAGCGGCACAGAGACCGTCACCGGCGGCGTCATCACCGGCGGCACGGGAACGGATCTCTCAACGTACGGCGGAACGACGTGGTATTGCGGCGGCGGCGCGCTGATCAAAAACGGCGGCAGCCTGACCATGAGGGGCGGCAATATTATCGGCTGCTCCGCAGAGTGCGGCGGCGGTGTATGTATTGATTCGGAGCGAAATGGTGAACCGGGCCAGTTCTCTATGTCCGGCGGAAGCATCATCGGCTGCGTCGCCTCCAATAGCGGCGGCGGTGTTTTTGCTTCCGGCAAGTTCCAAATGTCAGATAAGGCGGTCATTCGCAGCTGCACCGTCGAAAGCACGATCCAATTAATTTGCGGCGGAGGTGTATATGTCAACGGCAGCAGCAGCTTTGAAATGTCTGATACGGCAAAAATCGAAGGCTGTCAGGCAATCTCCACTTCTGCCTACGGCGGAGGCGTATATGTCAGCAGCAGCAGTAGCTTTGTGATGACTGCTAAGGCAGAAATCGAAGGCTGTCGGGCAATCTCCAACTCTTCCAACTCTTCCAAGGGCGGGGGCGTCCATCTCTCAAACAATACGAAGTTCACCCTGTCGGGCAGCGCCGTGATTCAAAATTGCACGGCAACAAATGCCGCCAACTCCGGCGAAGCCTACGGCGGCGGCGTAAGCGCCGCTTGTGTGAAGGAGATCACCTTGGCGGACAGTGCGCGCATTGTCGGCTGTGCTGCGGCAAACGGAAGCGGACTATACATCACCGGCTCTCAGGTACCTGGCTATGGGAAACTTTTCGCCAACGGCGGCTCGGTTGACGGCGACGTCGTGCTGGGAGATACAGAAGACGGTCCCAGTACCATTACAGGCTCCGGCGGGACTGTGTTCAATGGCAAAGTGACCGTTACCCCCGGCAGCACCATCGAAAGCGGCAAATTCAACGGCGAGGTCATCAACAACGGAACCATCACCGGCGGCGTCTTTAACAACACAGTCTCCGGCAGCGGTACCATCACCGGCGGCACATTTAACACCCCGATGACCGGCAGCGGCACGAAGAACGACCCCTATCAGATCAGCACCGCTGACCAGCTGAAGCTGTTCCGGGATATTGTCAATGGCTCCAACGGCCAGACGCAGAACCGTGGCGCGTATGCTGTGCTGACTGCGGACATTGATTTGAATAACGAACCGTGGACGCCAATCGGAAACTATACCGAAGGAAATCAGATTTACTACGAGGGCACATTTGACGGCGGCGGCTACACCATTTCCGGCCTGAACGTTACGGGCAAATTCAGGTGTGCCAGTCTGTTCGGTGCTGTAAAAGGCGGCACGATTAAAAACCTGACAGTGGCAGGTAACGTATCCCATAATTATTCTTCTACGGGTCTAGACTGTCACGTCGGCGGCATTGTGGGCAGCGCTTTGGATGCTGCGACGATTGAAAATTGCAGCAACAATTGCAGCGTTACTGGCGGCAGTGGCGATTTTATTGGCGGTATTGCTGGCAGTAATATTAACAATGCGAGAATCATCGACTGCTATAATGTTGGCACAATTACCGGCACAATTATTGAAACTGGCGGTGTTACGGGATTTAACATGGGCACGATCTCCAATTGCTACAATGTTGGAACGATTAAAATGCTCCATAATAGTAATGCTGTTGGCGAAATCGTTGGCAATAATGTTGGCACTGTAAAAAACTGCTACTATCTTGCCGGTACGAATCTGAACGCAGTTGGCCAAAGCAATAATGGCAGCATTACAAAAACAGAGTCCAAAACCGCCGCAGACTTCGCCAACGACACGGTGCTGGCGCTGCTCAAGGCTGACCGCGACAATTCTCCGTGGGACAGCTGCCAGTATGTGGCTGCGGCAAAAATAACCCTGCCCGTGTTCAAGGGACAGGGCGATGCTCATGAGCACAACGGTAACTGGACATCGAACGGCGACGGCACCCACAGCCGCCACTGCACCTGCAATGTCGTGGAAACACAAAACTGCTCCGGCGGCACGGCCACCTGCACCCAAAGAGCAACATGCACAGTTTGCGGTGCGGAATATGGCGATGCTCTGGGACATGATTTTACTACCAGTTGGACACATGATGATAACGAGCACTGGAAGCAGTGTTCCCGTTGCGATGCAAAGGATGACGTAAGCCCTCATACTTGGGACAGCGGTACGATAACAACAGCGCCTACCTGCACAAAAGCGGGTGAAAGGACATATACCTGCACCGAATGCAGCGCAACAAAGACGGAGCCAATCGACGCCACCGGCCACAGCTGGAAGTCCGATTGGACGTCCGATGCAACGCATCACTGGCATGAATGTGCCAATGAAAGCTGCGATGTGACGGATAACGCGGGAAAGAACGGCTACGCGGAGCACTCCGGCGGCAAAGCGACCTGCACCCAAAATGCCGTCTGTGAGATTTGCAAGGCAAGCTACGGCAGCCTTGACCCGAACAACCACACCGACCTGAAACACATTGACGCAAAGGCCGCCACCGCTGCTGAAGAAGGCAACATTGCGTATTGGTACTGCGACGGCTGCAAGAAGTATTTCTCCGACAAGGACGGAACTAAGGAGATTGCCAAGGCAGACACCGTGACGGTAAAGCTGCCCCCGAAAATCACAGCCGGGGATGGTGCAGCGGTCACGCAGGGCGAGAAAAAGGAACTGACCTTCACTTCTGACGCATCCTTTGCCGATTTTGTTCGTGTAGAGCTTGATGGCACTGCGCTGGAAGAAAAGAACTATACGAAGAGAGAGGGCAGCACCATCATCACGCTGAACCGTGATTTTGTTGCCGCGCTTTCCGTGGGCGAGCATACGCTTGCGATCGTTTCTCAACACGGTACGGCAACAGCTAAGTTCACCGTCAAGGCAAAGCCGACGGAAACGGCAACCCCGCAGCCCACTGTGACCCCGCAGCCCACTGTGACCCCGCAGTCCACTGTGACCCCGCAGCCGACGCCGACGGTGCAGCCTGTTTCCCCGATTCTGCGCACCGGCGACACCGCCAACCCCGCATTGTGGTTTGCGCTGCTGATTGTCAGCGGCGGTGCAGCCATTGGCACAACGGTTGTCAGCAGAAAGAAAAAGCATAACAAATAATGGAATAGCGTTCCCTTGCTCCATCTTCCGAGCAAGACAAAAGCGTCGTAGCAATACGGCAGCGAAAAGGAGGTGCCTGCTATGCCCCGTATGCCGAAATACCTCAAGAGAGAATGGGCGTTCTTTCTTGATATACTCGCTCGAATTCATCTCTTTTTTATTATTTATTAGGTCTTATTATAAAGTGTGATATAATAAAATATATTATGAAAGGTTGAATCGTAATGAAGAATCTAAAATGCCAAATACGCAATCTTGAAAATATTACAGTTTCTAACGAAGACTACACTGCTGTTGAAAAAGAGCTGCAGCTTCTGGGGAAAAAACTACTAACTGAGTATGTCATTAAAATCGGAAACATAGAGGTTGAGCCTTTATGGGTAGAAGCATATTATTCAAACATATCAAAGAAATTTTCGGATCCATTTATTCATGGAAAAGAGGAACAAAGCAAATTTTGTGTTTTATATTTTCATCATAGCACAGATGATTCCAGAAGTGGTGTGGATATTTGCCTTTCTTTATGCGACGAGGATAAGAATAAAAGCAAATATTACCTATCGTATTTACTCAAATACACTTTAGTGAATGGTGAGTTTACAACACAATCGCAATTAAGCGCTAAGATTCGAAAAGCATATAATTCACTATCTGAATCAGATAAAAGCTGTATTCTTTTTAATAAGACTTTTAATGCAGCAAACACGAATGACATCGTAGGATATACTACACGAATCGGACTTAAAGCGACAGATTCTAATCCGGGTACAGAGAAAATTAAAAAATCTTATATATCATTAAGGTTGGCTATAGCCAAAAATTTCGACAAATCATATCCTTGCGAAAAAAGGCTTCCTAAATTAGAAAGTCTTGCTGATAACTATCTTTCAACCCATGAGTTGGGCAACAAAGAAAATTGGTACATCGATCATTTCGGGTATTGTCCCCAAAAGTATAAAGGTAAATAATATGCTCTGCTTTTCATCACTTCTAAAAACCATTCCCGAATACGCCGCGTCGGCGGGAAATCTGTTTACCGCTTTATCAAAATGCGGTGAAGAATATACTTTTTTCGACGGTGCGAAGGATATATGGGCAAAGGATTATATGCCGGTCAAAACAGGGAGCAGCAAATACATATCCTTTCGCTATGAGCCCTGTTATTTAAAAGACGATCCCCAACTAAAAACCGACTTCAAAAACGATGTCGCGCCAAAGCTCAGTTTGCCCGTAATATACTCGAACATCAATCTTGACGGCGGGAATATTGTGTTTTCTCCGTCAAAAGAAAAGGCGATCATTTCCGACAGGGTGTTCTCCGAAAATCCGGAATACGAAAAATCCGTGCTTATATCCGAGCTCGAAAATCGGCTTGAGGCCGAAATCATCATTATTCCGTCGCTTAAAAGCGATATGACCGGTCATGCGGACGGCGTTGTGCGGTTTGTAGACGAAAAAACGGTGATTGGCAACGCAACGCCATATAAGAATGGTTATGAGCAACGGGTTAAAGCGGCTTTGAGAAAAAGCGGGATTTTGGCTATCGATTTTCCGTATTTTGAGTCTTACGGCATAAGTGCCGTCGGCAGTTATCTTAATTTTCTTGAAACGCAAAAGCATATTTTTCTGCCCGTTTTCGGCGCCTCTGAGGATGAAAGCGCAATAAAGGCAGCAAAATGTATTTTTGCTAAAGAGATAATCGCCGTAAATATAAACGAAATTGCACAGGATGGAGGCGTTTTAAATTGCATAAGCTGGGAAACGACAGTATGACCGCAAATGACAAAAGAAACGAAATCAAGGCGGTACTTACGGCAAGGCGAAACTTTTACAATGCCGGTGTTGCACTTTTGGAGTGCGACAATGTATATGCATCGAACATAAAATTTGCACTTGAAAGGCTCACCTTTTCAAGTCCTACCGTTCCTTTTGTAGGTGCGGGAGCGGTTAAAAAGCAAATTGACGAAACCGATATAATGCTTTATTAGCGATTTTTTCTCTACACCCCTTGCAAACCAGAAAAAAGCGCGGTATAATATGACCAGAAGAACCGAATCGGTCATATTTAAGGAGGCGTGAGCTTGGCTTTTACCGATTACGAGACTGAGCAGCTCCGCAAGGCGTTGCTGAAGGAAACGAGACATTGTGCTGTCACGCTGGGGATGAAGAAAACCTCAGTGGATCAACTGACAAAGGCGGTCGGTATCGCAAAAGGCTCATTTTATAAATTCTTCGAATCCAAGGAGATGGCCTTCTTCGCGGTTTTGGAAAGTATCCACGCCGAACTTTACGGGGTGGCTGACCAGACGTTGCACAGAAATGGCGGTCTGCCAACATCGGAGCGCGCGGCAGAGGCGGTTCTGGCCGTCTGCCGGCGGCTGTCTGATACCGGCGACATGGTTTTCATTGAACATGACGCCAAGTTGCTTTTACAGAGATTGCCGGAGGGCATCAAAAAGGAACATTACCACGATGACGAGACGCACATTCGTCTGCTTCTGGAAAAATATGGCCTTGTTCCTAAACGGGGGATTTCACTTGCCGCCGCGACAGTACGCGGACTGATTCTGACCGTCTCACACAAGGAGCAAATAGGAGGACTGTACCCGCAGGTGCTGGAAACGCTGGTGTGCGGCGCTTGCAGGGAGTTATTTAAATAAGCGGAAGGCCGCAGAGATGCGGCTTTTCGAAGGTACAACGGTTAGCACCATCTAACCGCTCGGATACGCGCGTCGGTTAGGTTAATCTAACATTGAAAGGAATGATAGCGATGCAGGGACACAAGAATTTCTGGGACAAAAATGCCGGACGTTACGACCGCTTTATGCGAAAGGATCGGGCGGCGTATGACGAGATGTATGAGCTGATCCGGCCGGTTGTAAAAGCCAAGACGGTGTTGGAGCTGGCGACCGGCACGGGATTGATTGCAAAACACATCGTAAACGCGGCGGCGCACATTGAGGCGACGGACGCCTCTGCGGAGATGATTGCGGAAGCAAAGCGAGATACCCGCTCTGCCAAGCTGCACTTCTCCGTGCAGGATATGTTCCGCCTGCCCTACGCGGAGGAGTCTTTCGATGTGGTGATCGTGTCCAACGCACTGCATATCGTGCCGCAGCCGGAGAAAGCCCTGCAAGAAATCAAGCGGGTGCTGAAGGACGACGGTGTGCTCATCGCGCCGACCTTCACCCATGCCGGAAACTCGTTTTCCGGCATGGTCAGGGCATTTTTTATGAGGATGGCAGGCTTCCCTCTCCGCAGCAAGTGGACG
>ERZ1673699.2998-NODE-2998-length-10455-cov-11.317885_pt1 | contig 10455 bp, 6 predicted proteins | sample MGYA00580229_ERZ1673699 | MGnify/ENA primary metagenome ERZ1673699 (study PRJEB41218, sample SAMN15661785) | gut metagenome | host: Homo sapiens | place: Canada: London | collected 2015-08-20/2019-03-30 | study: EMG produced TPA metagenomics assembly of... | reverse complement strand
AGCTGCTGCGCGACCTGCTGCTGTTCTGGTCTGCCAAGGAGCAGAAGATGGTCACTCTGCAGGAGTACGTGGACAAGATGCCCGCCGAGCAGAAGTACATCTACTTCGCCGCCGGCGACTCCACCGACCGTCTGGCAAAGCTGCCTGCCGCTGAGCTGGTCATGGACAAGGGCTACGACGTCCTGCTCCTGACCGAGGATGTGGATGAGTTCTGCCTGCAGATCATGCGCACCTATCCCCGCAAGGATGCCGAGGGCAAGGACGGCACCGTCGAGTTCAAGAACGTCAACAGCGGCGATCTGGGCCTTGAGACCGAGGACGAGAAGAAGGCCGCCGAAGAGGCTACCACCGCCAACAAGGCTCTGTTTGACGCCATGAAGGACGCTCTGGACGGCAAGATCAAGGAGGTCAAAGTCTCCACCCGCCTGAAGGACCACCCCGTCTGCCTGTCCGCCGACGGCCCGCTGTCCATCGAGATGGAGAAGGTGCTGTCCAAGCAGCCCGGCAGTGAGGGCGTCAAGAGCGACAAGGTGCTGGAGCTGAACGTCAACCACCCCGTCTTCGCTGTGCTGAAAGCCGCACAGGAGGCTGGCGATACCGAGAAGCTCAAGAAGTACAGCGCTCTGCTCTACGCACAGGCACAGCTCATCGAGGGCCTGCCCGTGGATGACCCCGCCGCTTACGCCGAGGCCGTCTGCAGCCTGATGCAGTAATTTTTCCCTGTGTTCCCGGGCCGGAGGGCGCTGCTCCCTCGCCTTCCGCCTGACATCATAATTTTCTTCCCTTAACAAGAAGGCCGCGCTCCACTGGAAAAGTGGATCGCGGCCTTTTCTTTTGCGCTGCCCGCCGCAGTAAGGTTTCTCCATATCGCGGCCCGCTCCCCCGCCGGGACGCGGCAGCGGGAAGTTTTGGCGCAGTTATACAATGCTTTTCCGGTTTTGAAAAAACTTTTGTCTCAGTTGTAATTTATCCGAGATTTTTATTTTGCATCCCCGCCGGACAGCCTCGGCGGGGATTTTTTGCAACTTTTCATTGAGATGCAACAATAACACATGGTTTTTTCCAGACAAATCCTTTACTATAGGATTAGAAGCGGGCTGTATCGCCCACACGAAACAAAAAAGTATCTGTCTGTCAGGAGGAAGATTCCATGATGAAGTCCATTCCCGTATGGAAGCAGGAGCTGTCCGACGGCGTCCACGCCGCACGCCTCGCCTCCCTGTATTGCTGTGCTCCCGCCGAGACGGCCTCTGAAGCCGCCCGTTACGCCGCCGTGCTGGACGGGCTGGAAAAGACCTTTGGCTCCCACGCTGAGGCCGGCCTTTACAGCGCACCGGGCCGCACCGAGATCGGCGGCAACCACACCGACCACCAGCATGGCCGGGTGCTGGCCGGCAGCGTGAACATCGACATGATCGCCGCCGCAGCCCCCAACGACAAGAACCAGCTCCGTGTCCAGAGCGAGGGCTATGATCTGTGCGTCATTGATCTGAATGACCTCGAGGCCCGCAAGGAAGAGGAGAACACCACCGCCGCCCTGCTGCGCGGCGAGTGCGCCGCCTTCACCCAGCGGGGCGCAAAGCTGGCCGGTCTGGACGTTTACATCTCTTCCAACGTGCCGAAGGGCAGCGGCGTCTCTTCTTCTGCCGCCTTTGAGGTGCTCATCGGCGTCATCCTGAACGACTGCTTCATGACCGAGAAGGTCTCCCCCATCGCCATCGCGCAGATCGGCCAGTGGGCTGAGAACGTCTACTTCGGCAAGCCCTGCGGTCTGATGGACCAGATGGCTTCCAGCGTGGGCAACATCATCACCATCGACTTCGCCAGCCCCGCAAAGCCCGTGGTGGAGCCTGTGGCTGTGGACTTCTCCAAGGCTGGTCTGGCCCTCTGCATCCTCGACTCCGGCGCAGACCACGCCGATCTGACCGACGAGTACGCCGCCATCCCGGCTGAGTGCCGCGCCGTAGCCGCTGTCTGCGGCGGCGAGGTGCTGCGGGATGTGCCGTTCGAGACCTTCCTTGCAAAGCTGCCCGAGTGCCGCAGGCAGTGCGGCGACCGCGCCGTCCTCCGTGCCTTCCACGTCTACGCCGACAATGACCGTGTGGCAAAGCAGGTGGCCGCACTCCACGATGGCGACTTCGGCACCTTCCTCTCCCTCGTGAACGAGTCCGGCTGCAGCAGCTGGGAGTATCTGCAGAACGTCATCCCCGCAGGCTACAAGGAGCATCAGGAAGTGGGCGTGACCATCGCAGCCGCCAAGCATCTGCTGGGCGATAAGGGCGCTGTCCGCGTCCACGGCGGCGGTTTCGCCGGCACGGTGCAGGCTTTTGTGCCTGTGGAGATGCTGGATGAGTTCAAGGCCGGTATGGAAGCCATCCTCGGCGAGGGCCGCTGCCACGTCCTTTCCATCCGCCCGGAGGGAGGCGCTGTCCTGTGATCTCCACTGCCATCCAGCAGCTCGTCAACTACGGTCTGGACACCGGCCTCATCCTGCCTGACGACGAAATCTACATCCGCAACCAGCTGCTCATGACCATGCAGCTCGACAGCTTCACGGAGCCGGAGGGCGACGTCTGCTACGCCGACCTCGAGAGCATCCTGAAAACACTGGTGGATGATGCCGCAGCCCGGGGCGTCTGCGACGACAGCCCCACGGCCCGCGACCTCTTCGACACCCGGCTCATGGGTGTGCTGACGCCCCGCCCCAGCATCGTCCGCGCCAACTTCGAAGAGCGGTACGAGACCGACGGCCCCCAGGCCGCCACCGACTGGTTCTACAAGTTCAGCCAGGACACCGATTACATCCGCCGCTACCGCATCAAGCGGGACGTCAAGTGGGTGACCCGGACTCCTTATGGCGACCTCGACATCACCATCAACCTGTCGAAGCCCGAAAAAGACCCCAAAGCCATCGCAGCCGCAAAGCTGGCTCCTCAGAGCGCCTACCCCAAGTGCCAGCTCTGCGTGGAGAACGAGGGCTATGCCGGTCGGCTGAACCATCCCGCCCGGGAAAATCACCGCATCATCCCGCTGACCATCAACGACAGTGCGTGGAATTTCCAGTACAGCCCCTATGTCTACTACAATGAGCACTGCATCGTCTTTAACAACCAGCACACCCCCATGAAGATCGAGCGTGCCACCTTCCGCAAACTGCTGGACTTCGTGGCCCTCTTCCCCCACTACTTCGTGGGCAGCAACGCCGACCTGCCCATCGTGGGCGGCAGCATCCTGAGCCACGACCACTTCCAGGGCGGCCACTACGAGTTCGCCATGGCCAAAGCGCCCATCGAGAAGAAGTGGGTCTTCCCCGGCTTTGAGGACGTGGACGCCGGCATCGTCCACTGGCCCATGAGCTGCATCCGCCTCACCTGTGCCGACGACGAACGCCTTGTGGAGCTGGCCGATAAGATTTTGACCGCATGGCGGGGCTACACCGACGAGAGCTGCTTTGTCTACGCCGAGACCGACGGCGAGCCCCACAACACCATCACCCCCATCGCCCGGATGCGGGACGGCAAGTTCCAGCTGGATTTGGTGCTGCGCAACAACATCACCACGCCGGAGCATCCGCTGGGCGTCTATCACCCCCACGCAAAGCTCCACCACATCAAAAAGGAGAACATCGGCCTCATCGAGGTCATGGGTCTGGCCGTTCTGCCCAGCCGCCTGAAAGCCGAGATGACCGATGTGGAAGCCGCCCTCGTGGCCCACACCCCCGCCGCCGAGTACGGCGAGAACATCCAGAAGCACGCCGAGTGGGCGATGGACATCCTCGCCCGCCATCCGGAGCTGAACGCCGAAAATGTCCACACCATCCTGCAGGACGAGATCGGCCATGTCTTTGCCGAAGTCCTCGTAGACGCCGGCGTCTACAAGATGGACACGGCAGGCCGCGCAGGCTTTGAGCGATTCTTAGCAAGTATCTGAGCATAAAAAATAATGCCTCCCCGGCGGGGAGGCATTCCTTTTTCGTTTATTGTTTGCCCAGCTGCCAGAAGGCTACGGCGCTGGCGGCAGCGACATTCAGCGAATCCACGCCGTGGGACATGGGGATCTTGACCGTGTAGTCGCAGGAAGCGATGGTGTCGGCGGCGAGGCCGTCGCCCTCGGTGCCAAGCACGATGGCAAGCTTCGGCTCTTTTGCAAGCTGCTCGTCGTCGATGCTCACCGAGCGGTCGCTGAGGGCCATCGCGGCGGTCTTGAAGCCGAGGGAGTGGAGGATGTCCATTCCCTTCTCCGGCCAGTCTGCCGGGGTCTCGCCCAACTGCCCCCAGGGTACCTGGAACACCGTACCCATGCTGACGCGGACGGCGCGGCGGCAGAGCGGGTCGCAGCAGGAAGGGTTGATGAGGACAGCGTCCATATTCAGCGCCGCCGCCGAGCGGAAGATGGCCCCCACATTGGTGGAGTCCACGATGCCCTCCAGCACGGCCACCCGGCGGGCGTTTTTACAGAGTTCTTCCACCGGGCGGGGTGCCGGGCGGCGGAAGGCGCAGAGGACGCCCCGGGTCAGCTCAAAGCCGGTGAGCTCTGCCAGCATCTCCCGATCTGCCGTGTACACCGGCGCGTCGCCGCAGCGGCTCAGGATGCCCGCTGCCGGGCCGGTGATCTGCTTGCGCTCCATCAGCAGGGACACGGGCTTGTAGCCTGCGTCCAGCGCACGGTCGATGACCTTGGGGCTCTCGGCGATAAAGATGCCTTTCTCCGGCTCGAGGCGATTGCGCAGCTGGTTCTGGGTCAGCCGGGCATAAGGGTCCAGCTCCGGCGCGTGGAAATCCGTGATCTCGATGATATTGGGCATACAGAAAGCCCCTCCTTCTCCTGAAAAAAGCTGTTTTCTGTATTCTACCACAGTCTGCGCCGCATTGCAAAACAAAGCGCATCCTGCGATACCCGCCCGGAATCGTCATTATCTATAAAAAATATGGCGAAGTTTTTGACAAAACGCCGGTTTTGCGCTATAGTATGGCATGGAATTATTTTCTGGATACAAGGAGGAGCTTTTATGCCATCTCTCAAACCTCACGGACAGATGTCCGAAGCTTTTATCACCGCTCTGTTTCTCTCCGTCTCGGGCGGCTTACAGGATGTTTATACCTATTTATACCGCGGCAAGGTCTTCGCCAACGCCCAGACCGGCAACATCGTGCTGATGGCCGTCAAGCTGTTTGCGGGCAAGTGGGGCGAGGCACTGCGCTACCTGATTCCCCTTTGCGCCTTTGCGCTGGGCATTTTTGTGGCCGAGTTCATCCGCCTCAAGCTCAAGCGGATGCAGTGGCTCCACTGGCGTCAGCTGGTGGTGCTGTTCGAGATCCTGATGCTCTTCGTCGTGGGCTTTTTGCCTCAGGAGCTGAATCTTCTGGCCAACTCCCTCGTCTCCTTCTCCTGCGCCATGCAGGTACAATCCTTCCGCAAGGTGAACGGCTATGCCTTCGCCAGCACCATGTGCATCGGCAATCTGCGCAGCGGCATGGATTCCCTCTGCGCATGGCTGGTGGGCGGCAACACCAAAGCCTTCGGCAAGGCGAGGCACTACTTCGCCATCATCTTCCTGTTCGCGCTGGGTGCCGGCCTCGGCAGCCTTGCACTGGCCCCCATGGGCAGCCGGGCCATCTGGCTTTCCTGCCTGCTGCTCTTTATCAGCTTCTGCCTGATGTTCCTGAAAGAGGACATTGAGGAGCTGGAAGAATTTGAGCACCTGGAGCACGAGGAGGATCTCAAAAAATAATTGCGCCGAAGCCTGTCGTATGCTATACTATAGAGTGTTTGTGTGACCCTCCGGCCCACCGCACCACCGACGTGCCGGAGATGAAGTTGTAGAATCAGGAAGAGGAGCATTCCATGAAAAAAGGCTTTGACAACGCGAAATATCTTCAGATGCAGTCCCAGCACATCCGGGAGCGCATCGCACAGTTCGACAACAAGCTCTATCTCGAGTTTGGCGGCAAGCTGTTCGACGACTACCACGCCTCCCGCGTGCTGCCGGGCTTTGAGCCGGACTCCAAGCTGCAGATGCTGCTGCAGCTCAAGGAGCAGGCCGAGATCGTCATCGTCATCAGCGCGCAGGACATCATCAGCAGCAAGGTGCGCGGCGACTACGGCATCACCTACGACCTCGACGTTCTCCGCCTTATCGACGCCTTCCAGGGCATGGGCCTGTTCGTGGGCAGCGTCTGCGTGACCATGTACACCGCCGCCCCCGAGGTCGAAGCCTTTGAGCACAAGCTGAACAGCGTGGGCGTGCGCACCTTCCGCCACTATAAGATCCCCGGCTACCCCAACGACGTGGCCCGCATCGTCAGCGACGAGGGCTACGGCAAGAACGACTACATCGAGACCCAGCGTCCCCTCGTCGTCATCACGGCCCCCGGCCCCGGCAGCGGCAAGATGGCCACCTGCCTGTCCCAGCTGTACCACGAGTACAAGCGGGGCGTCAAGGCCGGTTATGCCAAGTTTGAGACCTTCCCCATCTGGAACCTGCCCCTCAAGCACCCGGTCAACCTCGCCTACGAGGCCGCTACCGCCGACCTGAACGACGTGAACATGATCGACCCCTTCCATCTGGAGGCCTACGGCGTCACCACCGTCAACTACAACCGCGACATCGAGATCTTCCCGGTGGTCAACGCGATGTTCGAGCTCATCGCAGGCAAGAGCCCCTACAAGTCCCCCACGGACATGGGTGTGAACATGGCCGGCAACTGCATCGTGGACGACGAAGTCTGCCGCGAGGCCTCCCGTAACGAGATCATCCGCCGCTATTTCAAGGCCCTCTGCGACCACAAGACCGGCAAGAACGTGGACAGTGAGATCTTCAAACTGGAGCTGCTGCTGAATCAGGCCGGTCTGGCTGTCGGCGACCGTGCCGTGGAAAAGCAGGCTCACGCCGTGGCTGAGCGCACCGGCGGCGCACCCGCTGCCGCCATCGAGCTGCCGGACGGCACCGTCGTCACCGGCAAGAACGGTCCCCTGCTGGGCGCAGCCTCTTCTGCCCTGCTCAATGCCCTCAAGAAGCTGGCCGGCATCGACCATGAGATCGACCTGGTCTCCGCCCGCGCCATCGAGCCCATCCAGACCCTCAAGACCAACTACCTCGGCAGCCGGAATCCCCGCCTGCACACCGATGAGATCCTGATCGCGCTGTCCAGCTCTGCCGCCGAGAATGAGACGGCTGCTGTCGCTCTGCAGCAGCTCTCCAAGCTCAAGGGCTGCGACATGCACTCCACGGTCATCCTGTCCAGCGTGGATACGGACACCATCAAGCGTCTGGGGATGTACCTCACCTGCGAGCCTGCCTATGAGCAGGAAGACCGCAAGTATCACAAGAAATAAGCGTTCCGGCGCATAAGAAAAGCCGCACAGTACAGCGAAAAACTGTACCGTGCGGCTTCTTTGTTTCTTCTGTAGTTTCTCAGACGTGAGAGAGGCTGGGCGCACCGCCCGCGATCTCCTCGGCGGTCAGCGGCTTCGCCTCGGCAGGAGCGTTCAGACGCTCCTTTGCTACGGCCAGCATCAGTTTGATGCGGTTCTCCTGATTGACCTTGGTGGCGCTGGGGTCGTAGTCGATGGGGGTGATGTTGGCGCTGGGGTACATCGCGCGGATCTTGTTTACCATGCCCTTGCCCACGATGTGGTTCGGCAGGCAGCCAAAAGGCTGTGCGCAGACGATGTTGCCGTAACCGCCCTGTACCAGCTCGATCATCTCAGCCGTCAGCAGCCAGCCCTCGCCCATCTTGGCCCCCAGCGAGATGATGCCCTCGGGCTTTTCCACCAGCTCCTTGAAGGGGCCGGGGGCGTAGAAACCGGCGTCGGCCTCGGCCTTGAGCATGGAGCGCTCCACGCTGTCCAGCCAGTTGAGCAGCTGGTCGGTCCCCATCTTCATGGCCAGCTTGCCGCCGTAGAGGACATGGTCCTCGCCCATGTTGAAGATGCAATACTGCACGAAGCCCATCAGACCCGGGAAGTTGACCTCGCAGTCCTGGCTCTCGAGGAACTTCTGCAGGTCGTTGTTGCCCAGCGGGCTGTACTTGACGTAGATCTCACCCACGACGCCGACTTTGACCTTCGGCACACGGGTGACGGGAATGGACTTAAAGTCCTTTGCGATGAGGGGGAAGGTGTGCTTCATCTCACGGGAGGTGAAACCCTTGCCCGCCAGCAGTACACGGCCCAGACGCTCGACCCAGAGGTCTACCATCTTATCGGCAGCGCCCTTCTCGTTCTCATACGGAGCGACCTGATTGCGCAGGGCGCAGAGCATATCGCCGTAGAACACGCTGGCGATGGCCCGGCGGGCCAGAGGCAGAGTCATCTGGAAACCGCTGTCCTTCTCGAGGCCCGAGAAGTTCAGGCTGGCCACCGGGATGTTCGGATAGCCTGCCTTGACCAGCGCCTTGCGGAGCAGATGGATGTAATTGGAGGCACGGCAGCCGCCGCCCGTCTGGGTGATGAGCAGGGCCGTGTGCTCGAGGTCGTACTTTCCGCTGTTCAGCGCGTCGAGGAACTGGCCAATGACCAGCAGTGCTGGATAGCAGGTGTCGTTGTGGACATATTTCAGGCCCAGCTGCGCCACAGCGCTGCCGCAGTTGCCAAGGATCTCGCACTTATAGCCGTCGTAGCGCAGGGCGTATTCCAGCAGGCGGAACTGGGTGATGGCCATGTTGGGGATGAGGATGGTGTGAGTTTTCTTCATCTCCGGGGTGAATTTGGGATAATTGTATTCCATAGGTTCCTCCTATGTTACTTCTTATCTTCGTCTCGCTCATCCAGTGCGGCGAACAGACTGCGCAGGCGGATATTGACAGCACCCAGGTTTGTAATTTCGTCAATTTTCAGCTGGGTGTAGAGCTTGCCGCCCTCCTGCAGGATCTCGCGGGTCTCATCGGTGGTGATGGCATCCACGCCGCAGCCGAAGGACACCAGCTGCACCAGGTCCATATCGTTCTGGGTGGTGCAGTACTTGGCGGCGGCATACAGGCGGCTGTGGTAAGTCCACTGGTTCAGCACGCTGGTGGGGAACTTTTCCACGCGGTTGGAGATGCTGTCCTCGGTGACCACCGCCGCGCCGTGGCGGGTGATGAGGTGGTCGATGCCGTGGTTGATCTCCGGGTCCACATGGTAGGGGCGTCCGGCCAGCACGATGATCCGCCTGCCCTGACGGCGGGCCTCATCAATGATCTCGCTGCCCTTGACCCGGATCTGTGCCATGTGGGCTTCATACTCAGCGTAGGCAGCGTTGGCAGCCTCCTGCACTTCCTTCTCGGAGATGCCGCCGAAATACTTGGGCAGCACGTCCTTCGCCATCTTGTGGACGAAATCCTTCGGACGGTGGATGCCGACGTAGTCGTAGATGAACTTCTGGCCTTCCAGCTCGGGGCAGTTGCCGGCGAGGACTTCGGGATAGTAGGCCACGACGGGGCAGTTGTAGTGGTTGTCGCCCAGACCCTCGTCGATGTTGTAGGTCAGGCAGGGGTAGAAGATGGCGTCCAGATGCATTTGGGTCAGGGCCTTGATGTGGCCATGGCTGAGCTTGGCCGGGAAGCAGGCGGTGTCGCTGGGGATGGTAGCCTGACCAGCCAGATAGAGGCCGCGGCTGGACACCGGGCTGGTGTGGACGGCAAAGCCGAGCTTTGTCCAGAATGCATGCCAGAACGGCAGCAGCTCGTACATATTCAGGCAGAGCGGGATGCCGATGGAGCCGCGCTTTCCGGCCACGGGCTTATAGCTGGCCAGAAGCTGCTGCTTGTAAGCGTAGAGGTTGAGGCTGTTGTCCTCGCTCTTGCCGGTGACGGGCTTGTCGCAGCGGTTGCCGGAAATGAACTTGCGGCCATCGGCAAAGGTGTTGATGGTGAGCTGGCAGTGGTTGCCGCAGCCGCCGCACTTGACGCTGACGACTTTCTGGTCGAAGTTCTCCAGCTCTTCCTCGCTCATCATGGCGGAGGTGGTCTGGCCGTTCTTGCGGCACTGGCGCAGACCGAAGAGGGCCGCACCGTAAGCGCCCATCAGACCGGCGATGTCGGGGCGGATGACCTCGACGCCCATCTCCTTCTCGAAGGCGCGGAGGACGGCCTCATTGTAGAACGTACCGCCCTGCACGACGATCTTCCGGCCCAGCTCTTCGGGGCTGGACGCACGGATGACCTTGTACAGTGCGTTCTTGACGACGCTGATGGACAGGCCCGCCGAGATATTCTCGATGGACGCGCCGTCCTTCTGGGCCTGCTTGACCGAGCTGTTCATAAAGACGGTGCAGCGGCTGCCCAGATCCACGGGGCGGTCGGCGAAGAGGCCGAGGGCCGCGAACTCCTTGACGTCGTAGCCCAGTGCCTGCGCGAAGGTCTGCAAAAAGCTGCCGCAGCCGGAAGAGCAGGCTTCGTTCAGGAAGATGTTGCTGATGGCACCATCTTCGATCTTGAAGCACTTCATATCCTGACCGCCGATGTCGATGATGAA
>ERZ1673699.2993-NODE-2993-length-10469-cov-3.517861_pt1 | contig 10469 bp, 7 predicted proteins | sample MGYA00580229_ERZ1673699 | MGnify/ENA primary metagenome ERZ1673699 (study PRJEB41218, sample SAMN15661785) | gut metagenome | host: Homo sapiens | place: Canada: London | collected 2015-08-20/2019-03-30 | study: EMG produced TPA metagenomics assembly of... | reverse complement strand
TTTGATATTTTTTCCATCGGCAGCCGTCAAGCGGGCTTGTATATCGCCGGTCTTCAACCGATGCCGTACAACGACCGGTTTTCCTTTTTGTACTTTATCCATTCCGGTTTCGAACTTCACGTTCTTCCCTCGCTGTTTCCGGGGCGGCCGTATCATTTCTCTCAAAAACTTAGACTTATTGTAAAGTGATGTCAACGATAAATCTCCGTTCATCTGCAAAGCACTCGCATTCCGGATCACATTCCCCAGATTCGTCGAATCGGCTGTCACCGCAGCTGCCTGCCAATCGTATCGGGTCGAATAGCCTAGCTGCAAAGAGGTCCAGTCCAAAAATGGTAACTTATTGACCGGTACGGTATATTGGACCGAAAAGTCATGATTATAATTTACCGGACGCCCACCGTCGAGGATATTGTTCCATACGGTATCTTTCCATTGCTGATAACGTTCGGGGTCCCTCTGCCGGTCGACGATCCCCTCCGGCTCATCGATACGTGCCTGTGTCGTCGCATGAAAATCGACCACCAGATTCCGGGGCAGATTAAATTTAAAGGCATAATCCCGGGTCCACATAAAATCCTTATCATAAGTAGGTTCGATCAATAAATTCGGATTATCCAGATTCTTCGATTTCACCTCCCGGTAATTCCGGGTAATATCCGAAGTAATCGAAAACATCGAAGGCATATAATAAAAATTAAAGTCTTTGATCAACCGCAAATATTTCGAATTCAATGTCTTGGATTTCGATTTTTTGAAAGGCTCCACTATTGGAGGCATCCCGTTGTAGATATAACTGATCAGTCCCCGGTAATTTTTTTCCAGGTCTCTTTCCAGGTTGACATTACGGGCAAAGGATTTATTATAAGAATAAGTCAGAGACAGATTCGACCAATCGAAAAAATGCGATTTACCGTCTTTACTTTCTATCCCTACGTTCGTAAAATTAAGGCTTTTGCGCATCACATAATCTTCCGCATTACGTTTGATCGAATCGCGCAAATGCCGGTTCGCTGCATTATCCAGGGCTACCTCCAAAGGGATATCCGAATCGAGGGGATCGTATTCCGGTAAAGTCGATTGTCGCGAATAAGCATAATACATCGGAATCCTCAACCGCCACCTTTCCGGAAAGAACTTACCGAATTCGACACTGGTAGAAAAATCGATCGAACGGAAATCCTCCCTTTCGATCTCAGCAGCATGCTGCTCGATACTGCCAAACCCGGGAGTCATCCGGCTACCGGCAAAACTGATCGTCGCCACATCGGCTAATTTTGCCGTAATCCGATTCATGTGCCGAAAGCGGTATTTTGATCTGATACCATTTGATCTCCTCGGTTGATCCATTAGGCAATTCGACACTAGAGGTCGTTATGTTGGTGATAAAATTTTCGCCGACTTTCATTTTCTCCGGCCGGAGTTCCAGGTGATAGCGGAAAAAAGCTTCTGTCTCATTCAGGGTATTGTCTCCGTTGATATCTTCCACATCAGGCAAGGTGGTGGCTGCTGTCGGATAAGATTCGGGCGACATATCGGCTGTCGGTGAGTTACCCTCCGTCCCGTTATACTGTTTATAGCGCTCCAATACAGGTGTTTCCAAAGCATCGTAATCCGATCCCCGGAAGAAATGATAATTATCCCCCGCCGGATCGTTCCAGGCCTCCCGGTATACTTTCGAATTTTCTCCGAAAGTCCGGCGCAAGGTCTCCAGATAAGCTGCGTAAAATATCCGCTCATCTTCATCGTTCATCCCGTCCAGCCCCACATCCTGATACCGCCGGGCCTGGCTGTTATTATCGAATCCATTGGTTATCGACTGTACACCCGGCACTCGTCCCCAGCGGGTGGTATCCACATGACGGATATCCGGTCCGGCAGGCAGTCCATTTTCAAAAGCTTTCCGGCCGTCTTTCAAAATATCCTCCGACACATTACCTAAATCGAAATATACATCTCCGCCTTTGTGCCGATTGTCATATACAAAAGGATCCATCAGCCAGATTTCGATATACTGCACGTTGGCTGTTTCGAAATCACTGGTAGTGATACTCCGCATCATTCCTCCCCACCGTTTCTCCGGATTACGCAGTTTACCGTCCCGGTCGACATCGGTCGTAAAGTTGTAGGGACCTTTTTCCGTCGGATAGTAAGCCACCGAGAGGGCAGGAATAATATTCACATCCCCGACAGCCAGATCCTTATCCGGGAACAATTCCGTCTGCCGGATTTCGCGGACAAAATGGTTAGAACGTTGTTCCTTGTCGGCCCGGATATGGGAAGGGGTCGCCGTCGACATGCGGTAAAAAATAGGATCGACAATATACCAGGCCAATTTTGCCCGGTTGTAGCCGTAATCCAGACTATCCGACTTGCCTTCCGGAAACAGATTATCCTGAGGGGTAGAAGCCAGTTTCCATTGCGTTATCCCTTTCATATCCAACGAAATCTTACTTCCTTCGAAATCGTCCAGGTAAGCGTTTCCACCGGCTCCACGGGCTGTACCCGGCTGAAACCTGGCGAACTCGGTGTCTATCGTCAGGTGGGATTTCGCTTTGGTATGTACAAAAGGTAATTTGTCGATCAGAGTGGTCAGAAAACCGGACTCGGTATTATAAGTAGCGTTCACCCCCCAAATGGTATTCGATAAAGGTTCTTCTCCCAGATTCACTTTATGGGTCAACGGCTTTTCGCTCATATGCATTACCGTTGCTCCGATATTCAGTTTATCGTTGAATTTATAGTCGAGATGTGTCCCGACCAGCGTTTTGGTTTGCATGCCGAACATCGAACGGTTTTCACTTTTAATCGTAATCGGTGTACCGGCTTCCAGCAATGACTGGTTCATAATCTTCAGAGTCCCCATCGTATAATCGACCACATAATCGATATTCTCTGTCAACTCCACCCCACCGGCAAGTACTTTCACCGAGCCCTGAGCAATGTCCTGTCCTCCCAGGGAGATCTCGGAAGAGGACGACGATTTGTAACTTCCTTTCAGATAAAACTTATTCTTCTCGGCATTCTGTTCCGCTTCGCTTTGTGTCTTTTCGTACAAGTCTTTATAAACGTACTGACCAGCAACTCCCGGACGATTGATTTTCTTTTCCAGCCACCCGCCGAATGGTTCCAGTACGGGAAAAACGATCCTCCCTTTATTGGAATAGACCGTTATCCCCTCGATATAATCGAAACGCCCGTCCGGAATCGCGTCCAACTGGGTATTCAGCCGGTCGAGATTCATCACAGACAATAAAATCTTATTATCGATATCTCCGGCCGGCAGATAATTCACCTTCGTTCCGGCCTTATCATTCTGGTACAAAATGTCTAACACAAAATCCTCGGCACTCAGATTATAGGAACCGATATTATAGACATTCTTCATCATCAAATCCCAGGTCGGCATTTTAGGGCTCTGTGTCGTACTTCTCAACATCTTCACCACCAAGGTCGAAGGTGCAGCCGGGGCATTGGAGGTCAGTTCACCCACCGTATGGATTTCCCCTCTCACCGTATATTCATAAGCGACCGCCAATACCTCATCCGCATTCAAGGCCGCATTCAGGGAGATATATCCCAGTTTTTCATTCAGGATATATTCGGAAGGATCCAGCAAACGGGCATTTTCCAATTTTTCATAATCCTTGCCGGAATTGAAACCGGTACCGATCTGGGATAAAATACCGGAAACCTGATTGATATCCCGGATTCCTGCATAGCGATCCACCATGGTCTGATACAGCCGATTGCTCTGATTATCGGGATATACCTGCCCGGGAACGGCGGGAAACAAACCGGCATCGAACATCGGATTGGACGGATCCCCGACATTATTTTCAGCCAAACCCGTAAATGCAACGATATTCCGGGCCCGGTCGAAACGGGAACTTTTATTGGTTACCCATACTTCAATTTTAGTGATCACCACCCCGCTATTCACTACGGGCAAGTTTTGTAAGGCGGCATCGTACTGATCCCGGAAAAAACGCGACAGGAAAAAGTGTTTATTAGCTTCATACCTCAAAGCAGATACTTCAAAATCCTGTTTTTCAGCTCCTTTCTCCAATTGAATCACTTTAGATTCCCCCTTCTGTTGCGAAAAAATACTCGACATGGACAATTTACCGAACTGCAGGTCCGTCCGGAATCCCCAAAGATTCTGTCCACCCGAAATCAGCGTTCCGGTTAAAGGTAAAGAGACATTTCCCGCCTCCACCTTTTTCACGATATCGTCTTCCTTCCCTTCGTAGTTCAGTTTCAGGATATTGTCATAATCGAAAGTAGCCTCTGTATTGTACGACCAATCGAGATTGACCAAATCACCGATATTACCGCCGATATTGAATTGTATCTTCTCGTCGAAATCCAGCGAAGTCGTTTTGCGCATATCGATAGGCAAAGTCGGATTATCGACTTTATTCGTTTTGACCCCCAAGGTCAGTTCTGCCGATCCCTGTACTTCGATCCGGATTTTGTTGATACCGAAAATCGGACTCAGAATTTTGTCTAAAAATTGTATATCGGAAACCAGACTCTTGAAATCGTACTTATTCCCTTCCTGAATCTGCCTCCGGTTGTATTCGTACAACGACATTTTCGAACGGGCTTTCAGCAGATCCTGCAAGGTTTCCATAAAAGGGCGGTTGTAATAATACTTTCCGCCGATCAGGCTGGCTACGACATAACGCTTGGTCAGCGGATCATAGATAATGGTATCTTTTATATTGGACGGTTGCCTGAGAAACAATGCCGACGATGGAATAGTCTGCCGGATTTCATTGTCCCGGATCTCCCGGATCGGAAATTGCAGGGTATCGGAAACGGTCCCGGCAACCCGCCCGGAAAAAATAGGCTCCTCCGATTCTCCCGCAGGATAACCGAAAACAAAAACCATCTGAGTTATTATCAAAAATAATAACAAGATATACCGCATACACACACACATTGTTTGCAAACCGATTCACACTAATGATTTGCAACACATTTATTTATAATTGCTTCAGTGCTTGTTTAATCAGTTCCTCGACGCTGGTGACACCTCCACCGGCCATAATTTTATCCAATACTTTATTGGCCTGAGCCTTCACAAACCCAAGCATCACCAAAGCAGCCAAAGCTTCTTCTTTTATGGCCACCGAAGCGCCGAAGTTCATCTCTTCGGCACTACCTGTCACCGCTATTTTATCTTTCAATTCGATAATCACCCGCTGGGCCGTCTTCAGCCCGATTCCCTTCACACTCTTGATTGCATTTACATTCTCTGTCAGGATGGCTCCGGCAATTTCTTTTACCGTCATCGAACTCAACATAACACTAGCCGTATTCGCTCCGATCCCGGAAACCGAAATCAGCTGCCGGAAAACCGTTCTTTCCTCTTTATTGAAAAAGCCGTATAACAAGAGTGCATCTTCCCGGACAATCTGATGAATATATAAGGAAACCTGCTGCAAAGCTACAATCTGAGAGTAGGTATTCACCGAAATATTAATATAATACCCCACTCCGCCGCATTCGATCACTGCGTAAGCAGGCGTCGCCTCCACCAGAAGGCCTTTTATATATTCATACATTTTTTAAGTCTTTAATTAAAACCTATGATTTTCCGCACCTCACGGATAGTCTTATCGGCACTGGCACGCGCTTTTTCCGCCCCTTCCCGGGCCACTTTATCCATATATTCTGTATCGGCGGCATAGGCCAGGATTCTCTCCCGGATAGGAGACGTAAAATTCACAATATCCTCGGCTAACTGTTTCTTCAAATCACCATAGCGAATTTCACAGGCATTGTATTTCTCATTGAAATAATCGTAAGTATCTGCAGAAGATACAATCTTCAGCATGGTAAACAGATTAGCGATAGCTTCGGGCTTTTCGCTATTGGGCTGCGTAGGACCGCTATCGGTCACCGCTTTCATCACTTTCTTACGGATAGTAGCGGCATCGTCGATCAGATAAATAGCATTTCCTTCGGATTTTCCCATCTTTCCGGATCCATCCAACCCCGGCACTTTAATCGCATCTCCCCCGAAGGAATAGGACTGTGGCTCCGGGAAAAATTCTACCCCATAGATGGTATTGAAACGCCGTGCAAATTTCCGGGCCATCTCCATATTCTGCTCCTGGTCCTTTCCTACCGGTACTTTATCAGCCCGGTGAATCAGAATATCGGCAGCCATCAAAGTCGGATAAGTCAACAGTCCGGCATTCACATTCTCCGGTTGTTTCCGGGCTTTTACCTTGAAAGAAGTCACCCGCTGCAATTCTCCCAAATAAGCGTTCATGTTCAGGTAGAGGTATAGTTCCAGTACTTCTTTTACATCACTCTGTACATAGATCGCTGCCTTTTCGGGATCGATCCCACATGCCAAATACTCGGATAAAATCTTCCGTACATTGGCAGTCACGTCGCCCGGATGGGGATGAGTCGTCAAAGAATGCCAATCGGCAATGAAAAAAAAGCATTTATATTCATCCTGTAAACGCAGAAAATTTTTTACCGCTCCGAAATAGTTCCCTAAATGTAAATTTCCCGTGGGTCTGATCCCGCTAACAACAATCTCCATTTGAATCACTTATTAAAAAATAGACAAAACGAACTTATCTCTCTACCCCCTACAATCAACGGATTTTATAAGTTCCATCCTGCAAAGATAAGCTTTTATTCAAAATCGCTGAAACGGTTTTTCATGAAAATTAGAATTTAACAATTATCATACTTCCGAAGCAAAAAAGGAGGTGATTAAAAAAATTAAAAAAAAGTTACTTTTATAAGCTTTTTTTATTACATTTGAAACGCAAAATTGCAATTATTTTATAAAACTAAATTTTTCTACAAACAATGGAAGGATACGAAAGAAAAGAAGGAATGGACAATGATCGGGAAGAGATTTATTCCAAGGCAGTGAGAGCAGGGAAAAGAACCTATTTTTTCGACGTGAAAGCAACTCGTAACAATGATTATTACCTGACAATCACAGAAAGTAAGAAGAGATTTGATAACGACGGGAATCAAAATTTCGAGAAGCATAAAATCTTTCTGTACAAAGAAGATTTTGAAAAGTTTGCTGAAGGTTTAGATGAAGTCGTTGCTTATATCCAGGCCGCCATCGGCGGAGAAGCTCCCAAAGCAGCCTATACCGACCCCAAAAAAGAAGAATTCGACGTCGATTTCGATCAGATTTAAAAAATATCACTTTTTATAAAAACCGCTTGTCGTAACAGGCGGTTTTTTTATTCTCCAATGAGATCGCGGACCACTACCGAAGCGATAAAGCACCCGAAGATAGGCGGCATATAAGAGATGGTCCCTACATTGGACTTCTTATTCCGACTCTCTGCCAGGACGATAGCCTCCGGATCGGTAAATTCCGACGAAAAAACCACCTTCACCCCTTTGTAAACCCCCAGTTTATGCAAGCGTTTACGCAACATACGCGCCAGATTGCAATTATAACTTTTCGAAATGTCCGCCACTGCAATTTTCGAAGGATCCAGTTTTCCCCCCGAACCCATCGAACTGACGACAGGCAAGCCCAATTGCAGACTATGATAAATCAGGAATATCTTCGGCGCCAAGGTATCGATAGCATCCACGATATAGTCGTATCGGGCCATTTTCAATACCTCGATCATCCGGTCATCCCGGATAAAATCGTTAATCACATGCAATTTAATCTCCGGATTGATATTCCGGAACCGCCCGGCCATAATCTCCGCCTTGGCTTTTCCCAGATTACAATCCAAAGCCGGCAATTGCCTGTTCTTGTTGGTCAGTTCCACCACATCCCCATCGATAATCGTCATTTCGCCTATCCCGGCCCGGCACAACTGTTCGGCAGCATATGCTCCCACCCCTCCTAAACCGGCCACCAAAACATGAGCCTGCTGCAATTTCTCCAACCTTTCTTTCCCGAGTAACAATTCCGTACGACTCAACCATTCAGGCATAATATAAAATTTCAAAGTATAACATTACAATTTAAACAACCGATCGAAATTCATCCGGACAATATGCTGCAATTCTTCCACAGCGATCCCCCTCCGACGGGCGACTTGCCCATAGACCTCCCCGATCGTAAAATCCGAATTATCCGTTTCGATCAGCAACCGGTCTGCCGGAATTTCAGGTAATACCCGATACACCTGCGACTCTTCGTTCATGGCATGCCTTCCGGCGGAAATATAAAATCCATGCCGCAACAAATCCATCAAGATCTCCCGCCGGTTATTGAATCCGTGCATAATCCATTTCTGATGTGACCGGCTTTTCTTATAGGCAGTAATCAATTCCGGGATCGCCCTCACCCCATGAACAATCAACGGCAACCCATACTGTCCTGCAATTTCCGCCTGCCGTTCAAACAGCTTCAACTGCACTTCCACCGGAGCAAGCGCATTCCGGTCCACCCCCGCTTCCCCGACAGCCACAATCTTCCCCTCTGCTGCCGCCAGTTCTATCTTCTGCAACCTTTCCTCCACCCTATCATCGATATACATGGGATGAATTCCCAAAGAAAAGTAAACCGCCCCCTGCCCGGGCATAATCACATTTCCCAGACAAGGATCGACAATATTCACCCCCTCTCCCGGCCGATGTGTATGTACGTTAATCCAATCTTGTGGCATAAGCATCCTTTTACAACCACAAATATACACCATTCCTCCGGATAATCAATCCCCCGCTTTCTGTCAAGCCACACTCCTCCCGCCCCCGAAGGGGCACGTCCTGAGTCTCCCGGGATCCGTCCTAAAGTCACCCCCTAAGTCAATTCTTCTAAAATGGTTTCCGCATCCGCCAATTCTTCTTCCCCCCTTCCCATCTTCCTCAACTCCTCCAGCATCCTTCCGGCCCGCTCCACACATTCCTCCTCCTCCACATAATAATAACAGCAGGCCAGCAATTTCACACTCTCCGCCGAAACGGCCAGGCGATCCAAATTCCGACCAACCACATCCAGCACCTCCTGCAACATCCCCTCATCCCGCGTCACCTCACAGGCATCCAGCAACGCCAAAAGCAATGCCGGATCCGAAATATCCAGTCTCTGCCTCGCCATCGAACACACGCTCTCCAGAGCATTTTTCACCCTCCGGGCCTCCTCCATCCGTTCCGCCTCCACCCGGCATTCTCCGTACTCCCGGCAAAGCCGCAAAATTTCTTGTACCAACTGTTTCATATTATTAATCAACATCATTAATATCGCGCAATCACCTGATTGTATATCAAGACTTTCACTATTTCCCGATACACTCATACACGAACCCTTGTTCTTTCAGCTCTCCTGCATCATAAATATTCCGCCCATCGATCAGGATACACTGCTTCATCAGTTTCTTCAGTACATTCCAGCCGGGCAAGCGAAATTCCTTCCATTCCGTCAGCAACAAAAGTGCATCTGCATCTACCACGGCATCATACATATCCCTGGCGTATTCCACCCGGTCACCCACTCTGCGCCGGCACTCCGGCATAGCTATAGGATCATACACCCGTACCTTTGCTCCGGCCCGGGTCAGCAAACCGATCATCACCAAAGCCGTAGCTTCACGCATATCGTCCGTCTCAGGCTTGAAAGCCAGACCCCAGATTGCTATGGTTTTTCCCGACAGATCCGGATAATATTTCGCCAACTTATGAAATAAAACCGTTTTCTGGGTCTCGTTCACCTCTTCCACAGCCTCCAATACCCGCATCCGATAACCATTCTTTTCCGCCGTTTTTATCAATGCTTTTACGTCTTTCGGGAAACAGGAACCGCCATACCCACAGCCCGGATAAAGGAACTTACTGCCAATCCGGCTATCCGCCCCGATCCCCTTCCGTACCATATTCACATCAGCACCGACCAGCTCACACAAATTAGCGATATCGTTCATAAAACTGATCCGCGTTGCCAGCATCGAATTGGCCGCATACTTGATCATCTCTGCCGACGGGATATCCGTGAAAATCAAACGGTAGTTATTCATCATAAAAGGCTTGTAAAGCTTCTCCATCAGCCGCCGTGCCTCTTCCGACTCCACACCGACCACCACACGGTCCGGTTTCATGAAATCGTCCACGGCATTCCCCTCCTTCAGAAACTCCGGATTCGAAGCCACATCAAAACTCACTTCTACTCCACGCTTATCCAACTCTTCCTGAATTACCGCCTTTACTTTCCGGGCCGTTCCGACAGGTACCGTACTTTTGGTTACGACCAAAATATATTTATTTATTCCCCGTCCGATTGTATGGGCCACCTCCAGCACATATTTCAGATCGGCACTCCCATCCTCGTCAGGGGGAGTCCCAACGGCACTGAAAACCACTTCCACTTCATCCAACACCTCTGCCAGATCGGTAGTAAACCTCAGACGTCCTGCCTGAAAATTCCGGTGTACCATATCCTCCAGGCCCGGCTCATAAATCGGAATGATCCCTTTTTTCAGGCTCTCTATCTTCTCTTCCATCACATCCACACA
>ERZ1673699.2984-NODE-2984-length-10499-cov-4.527576_pt1 | contig 10499 bp, 8 predicted proteins | sample MGYA00580229_ERZ1673699 | MGnify/ENA primary metagenome ERZ1673699 (study PRJEB41218, sample SAMN15661785) | gut metagenome | host: Homo sapiens | place: Canada: London | collected 2015-08-20/2019-03-30 | study: EMG produced TPA metagenomics assembly of... | reverse complement strand
CTTGTCATCGATCATTGCACGAACCTTACCATATCATGATCCTGCTGCAACATTGTCACCAACATGAAGTGTACCCTTCTGAACAAGGATTGTTGCAACTGGTCCACGGCCCTTATCAAGCTGTGCCTCGATTACAAGACCTCTTGCCTTACGATTTGGATTTGCCTTAAGATCCTTTAACTCTGCATCAAGCAAGATCATCTCAAGCAAGGTATCAATTCCCTCATGTGTCTTTGCAGATACTGGAACGAAGATGGTCTGACCACCCCAATCCTCTGCAATCAGCTCATACTCAGAAAGCTCCTGCTTTACACGCTCGATGTTTGCAGTTGGCTTATCAATCTTGTTTACTGCTACGATAATATCAACACCTGCTGCCTTTGCATGGTTAATCGCCTCGATTGTCTGCGGCATAACACCATCGTCTGCTGCAACAACAAGTACAGCGATATCAGTTGCCTGAGCACCACGCATACGCATTGCTGTAAATGCCTCATGACCTGGTGTATCAAGGAATGTAATATCCTGTCCATTGCACTTAACCATATAAGCACCGATATGCTGTGTAATTCCGCCGGCCTCTCTTGAAATTACGTTAGTTGAACGAATAGCATCCAGTAAGGAGGTCTTACCATGGTCAACGTGACCCATAACACAGACAACCGGAGGTCTTGAAACCTTTGTCTCTTCCGGATCATCTTCTTCACGAAGAAGTTCCTCAATTACGTCAACCTTTACTTCCTTCTCACAGATATAGTTAAACTCTAATGCAATTTCCTCTGCCTGCTCAAATGTCAGCTCAGCATTAATTGTCATCATGGTGCCCTTCATAAAGAGTGACTTTACGAGTGCTGCCGGCTGCTGCTTCATTGCTTCAGCTAACTCTGCCAGTGTTAAAGTCTCTGGAATTGTAATTGTCTTAATTCCGTCATCTTCTTCTGCCTTTGGCTGTGGCTCTGGCTTCTTACTGTTTTGCTGCTTCATCTTAGAGATATTGCGAGTATTCTCTGTGAATCTGGTATTCTTCTCCTGATTCTGTCTTTCCTTCTCGCGAATCTCACGCTCTTTCTTATTAAGACCTTTGCCGCCTCTTGCCTCGCTCTTGGTCATTCCTGTGCCCATAGAATCAAGATTTTCTCTCTCGGTTCTCTGGCCCCTTGCACCGTCACGTCTCTGACCGTAACCGCCCTGACCATTTCCATCACGTCTCTGGCCATCTCTCTGACCATAGCCGCCCTGACCATTTCCGTCACGTCTCTGGCCATCTCTCTGACCGTAGCCGCCCTGACCATTTCCGTCACGTCTCTGACCATCTCTCTGGCCGTAGCCGCCCTGACCGTTTCCGTCACGTCTCTGACCATCTCTCTGACCGTAGCCGCCCTGACCGTTTCCGTCGCGTCTCTGGCCATAGCCGCCTTCTCTTCTCTGACCGCCCTGGCCATTTCCATCACGTCTCTGACCTTCTCTCTGGCCATAGCCGCCTTCTCTTCTCTGACCGCCCTGGCCATTTCCATCGCGTCTTTGTCCATTCTGACCATTTCCGCCATCACGTCTGGAATTATCTCTTCTATTTCCATCGTTTGTGGATCTTGAATCATTTCTGTCGTTTTTTGTATTTTCTCTTGTCATAGTCTCCTTCGGTGCCTCAGTCTTTGCCATCTCCTGTGCTTTTTCTGCCGGCTTTGTGCTCTCTGTTCTCTCAGCAGCCTTGTCCTGCTTATCGACAGACTTTTCTGCCTTGTCACCTTCCGGCTTCTTCGCACTGTCTGGACGCTTCTTTTTAGAAATTGGCTTTGTGCTGTTTTCCGGATGAAACAACAGACGAAGCTTCTTCTTTGGTGCGCCATCCTTGTCAGCTGCAGCATCAGCTGGCTCTGCTGGCTTTTTGAATGCCTTACGCACTTCTTCTACCATTGTATCCTGAAGCATAGTTGCTCTTGTTACACCACTCATACCCTTGCTGGAGCATAAGCTGATAATTTCACTTTCTTCTCTTTTTAATTCCTTGGCTAAATCATGGATGTTCAGTTTTGCCATAAATGTATCACCGACCCTTTTCTTTACTTATTGTCCAACTGTTTCTCTATTGCTTTCGCAAAACCGCCGTCAAGAACTGCAAGCGATGCGCGAAACTCCTTTCCGATTCCGTGACCGAGCAGTTCCTTCTGCGAGTAACATGCAAAAGGTACCTGATAATACTTACACATATCACTAAACTTCTTTTTCGTGTTATCAGAAGCATCCTCTGCCACAATAATCAGACGTGCCTTTCCTGTCTTCACTGCCTTTTCGGCTGCAAATTCGCCACTCGCAATTTTACCTGCGCGTTCTGCTAATCCCAAAAGGGATATTACTTTATCGTTCAATCTGCTCCAACTCCTTTTTCAGATCATCGTAGCATTGCTGCGAAACCTCTGTTTTTAAAGCTCGTTCAAGAGCTTTTTTCTTTCTGGCCAGCTCAAGACAGGCCATACTACTGCATATATATGCACCTCGTCCATTTTTCTTGCCAGTCAGATCAAATCCAATCGTTACCCTTTCAGGATCCTCACTCGGTGAGCAAACGATACGGATCAGTTCCTTTTTACTTTTTCTTTCCCCGCATCCCACACACTGACGCATCGGAATTTTTTTTACAGCGGCCACTCTATCACCTCTTATTCCTGAACCTCGTTGTCCTGTGCTGTCTCCTCGGACTGCTCAGTTTCTTCTGCTGCACTAAAGTCGATCTCATCAAACAGACCTTCCTCCTCAGCCTGGCTCTCACTCTTGATATCAATCTTATAGCCTGTCAGCTTTGCAGTCAGACGTGCGTTCTGACCTGCCTTGCCAATAGCAAGTGACAGCTGGCTATCTGGAACTACAACAAGCGCTGAATGCTCATCATCATCAACTGCTACGAAAATAACCTTTGATGGGCTGAGTGCATTCTCAATAAACTGTGCTGCATTCTCATCCCAATTGATGATATCAATTTTCTCGCCGCCAAGCTCATCTACAACAGCATTTACACGAGAGCTGTTAACACCTACACATGCACCAACAGCATCTACGTTCTCATCATGAGAACAAACAGCCATCTTTGTTCTTGATCCAGCCTCTCTGCTGATTGCCTTGATCTCAACAGTTCCGTCCTTAATCTCGGCAACCTCAGCCTCAAACAATCTCTTTACTAACTCCGGACGAGAACGGGAAAGAAGAATCTTTGGTCCCTTCGGCAGATCCTTTACTTCTACGACATAGAACTTCATTCGGGTATTGACCTTATATTCCTCACCCTTAATCTGCTCGCCTGCCATTAAGGTAGCCTCTGCCTTTCCAAGATTTACACTGACATTTACGGTAGTTGACTTTCCATCCTCGCCTCTACGCTCAAAATGTCTTGAAATTACACCGCTTACTAAATCTCTCTCCATTAATTTATAGCGCTCATAAACAGCACGATTTTCTTCCTCTCTCAGCTTCTGAAGGATAATTGCCTTTGCAATCTGTGCAGCAATGCGGCCAAACTCCTTGGAATTTACCTTTACATAAACGGTAGAACCATAAACAGCCCTCTTGTCAAGAATCTTTGCATTAGGAAGACTGATCTGAGTCTGCTGATCTTCTACATTCTCTACTACTTCCTTTGCCATATTGATCTCATACTCGCCTGTATTGTAATCCATATTTACGACAATATTGTCGCTCTTTCCAAAATGATGCTTACAAGCCTGAACAAGTGACTCCTCGATTGCCTTTAAGACAACTTCCTTTCTGATATTCTTCTCTTTTTCAAGGACATTTAATGCTTCCATCAATTCCGTATTCATTATGTTCTCTTTCCTTTCTCTATTTCCTTATCCACTCTTCACAAAGCAATGCAATATGAGTGAATCGTTACCTTGCTTTTAAAAATCTAGCGCCAGACGAATCAACGCAATGTTGCTTCTTTCAAGCACCAGTGTTTTTTCATCCTCCAGCATAAGGGTAACTGTTGTCTTGTCGTATGCGTTAAGCAGCCCGGTATATTCCTTACAACCTTCTACTGCACGAAACAGTCGAACTTCAACTTCTTCACCAATGCTTCTTGCAAAATCCTTATCCTTCTTTAATGGTCTTCCAAGACCCGGAGAGCTTACCTCTAAAATATAGCTTTCTTCAATACAGTCATCTGTATCTAAAATAGGATCTGCCTCACGGCTTACCACCTCACAGTCATCTACTGCGATACCGCCCTCTTTGTCAATGTAGACACGCAGATACCAGCTTCCTGCCTCTTTAACATACTCCACATCAACCAGCTCAAATCCATGCTTCTGTGTGATCGGCAAAAACAGATTTTCTGCATATGCTTCAATCTCTTCTTTTCTTCTCATACTCCTGCCCTTTCCCGCCGCAAGCCTAATTCTTGCCGTTTGCTGCAGCGTATCTGCCTGTTTTGCAACTACTCTCTGAATAGTTATATTTTCTTGTGGGTATTTACATAGAAAGAGTGGACTCGCAAGCCCACTCTTTACCATAAAAACCTATATAACCTTTATAACATATATTTTCCTAAAGGTCAAGTGTTTTTTAGTCTCCAATAATGTTTACAACACGAACAGGTTCAGTACTGTAATTGTATTTACTGATAGTTACCTGACCAAGAGACAAAGCTGCATGAAGAATTTTGCCGTCTCCAAGATACATAACAACGTGATCAATTGTTCCTGTTGCATCAGCATAAAACAAAAGATCACCTGGCTTTGCTTCGTTAAGTGTAATCTGTGTGCCTCTTGTTGCCTGCTCACGCGATGTTCTTGGAAGAGAAAAGCCTGCACTTGCATAACACTGCTGTACGAAGCTTGAACAGTCAATTCCTCCTGTCAGACTTGTTCCGCCATACACATATGGTGTTCCAATATACTGCTCACCAAATGTTAAGATCTGCTGACGTGTTGGAGAACAATCTGAAATGCTGCTCCACGGAATTGCCTCAACAAGATAAAAGCCTGTCTTTACATAGTCATCATTTATATAACCATATGTACTGTTAAATGCAATTTTCAGCCAGTCTCCGTCTTTTTCTTCCACTATCTGCTTTTCGTTTGCATTAAGTGTCGTCCAAACCTCATACTCAAGACCAGGACCGCTTCTGACATTTAGTTTTTCCGTTGTCACCTCAACCATCTGCATACAGTGCTCAAGTGCAACTTCCTTTGCCTCTTCACCTGTCACACAATTTTCAGACCAAATATAGCCATCAATACCGCCAGAGCTTATGTGCCACCAGCCGTTTCCCATATCCTCAACAAGCTCACCACCGGAATACTTTGTCAGCTTTCCGATAATAGTACCGTCTGTTGTTGGCTGATTTCTTACATTTAGATACGTATTGACCTTTGATGCAATAAACATATTCGTATAATGATTCCACACATCCTCGCGCGGATCTTCATGTTTTTTTACTGTTTTTTCTGCCTCAGAAGCCTTTGTGGCATCCTCTGTTTTTTCCTCTAAAGATGTCTCTTCGCTTTCTGCAACTTCCTTTTTGCTCTCGCTCTCAATAGTCTGCTTCAAATTTTGCTCTGCAAGTGTCTGCTGTTCATTTTGTTCAATTGCATCCTTTGTCTCCTCAGCCGAAGATAAGGAAGGCTTTTTGCCTTCAAAGATGCCAAATCCATTTGTCACATGAAAAGCAGCCGCTGCCACTGCAATAAGTGCCCAAATCACTACAATAACTAACACAATTTTTGTCATACGCTTGTTGCGGCGGCGACGTTTTATTTCTTTTTCCTTGCGTCTTCGAAATTCTGCCATCCGAGGGGTTTCCTCATACTCTGGTCTTTTGTGCTCCATGAATCTCACCTTTCTGATGCTGCCCTGCAATACATAACCATCTGCTGCTTACTTTACCTGTTCAGGCTTGGCATCTCTTTTCTTCTTTGTAAGCTTGCTTAGTTCAATTTTTCTTCCCTGAACTTCTGCAAAAACTTTTTCTTTTGCATCAAAGGAATCAGCAAATACAACCTCTTCCCCTTCTTCTAGTTTCAATGCTCTTGTACCTGCTGCAGTTTTTTTCTGAAGCGGAACCTCTTCTGTTGAAAATTTAATTGCATGCTTTTTATTTGTCACAACTGCGACAAGCTCTTTTGAAGCATCTAAAATCGCAACAAGCGCATCGCCTTCTCCAAGCTTCGCCGCTGCAATCATTTTCTTTATGCTGATAAGCTCTGCTCCCAATGTCTTTCTAACCAAACCATTCTTTGTCACAAAAAGGAGTGTCTTTTCCTTCATGTCCTCATCGCTAAATACTGTTAGAATTGTTTCATCAGCACTGCTGTAGTTACACAAGTTGTCAATCGGCGCACCCTTATCCTTGACCTTTCCAAGCGGAATTGCATCAGCCTTCAAATAATGAAGAATACCTTCCTTTGTGAATACAGCAAGACGTGAGTTTGTCTTGCATGGCACAAAACGCACATTTTCGCTGCGAAGCTGTTCCTCATTTTTATCAAACAGCGCCTTATCTACAAGCTTTACATAGCCAAAACGGTTCATAACAAATACGACATCTGACACTACAGCCGGCTCTTCTTCAAATACAGCAAGAGATGCATTTGTAACTTTTGTGCGTCTTGGCACCTGATAATGTTCACGTATGCTGTCTAATTCCTTTTCGATTGTCTGATACATAGCCTTTTTGCTGCCTAAAATGCGCTCATATGAAGCAATCTTTGCAATCGTCTTTTTATGTTCGTCCAAAAGTGCCTGTAACTCAAGTCCAATTAGTTTGGATAAGCGAAGCTCCAAGATAGCAGTTGCCTGTGCCTCTGTAAACAAAAGCTTTGCAGCCTGTCTGCGTGATTTTTCAGTGCGGAAATTGATACCCTCTGTGATTCCTTCTGACAGACATGCCTTTGCCATCTTTAAAGTCTTACTTCCGCGGATAATTTCAATAATCAAATCTATCACATCAACTGCACGAATAAGACCTTCCTGAATTTCTCGCTTGTTTTTCTCTTTCTCAAGAAGACTTGTATATTTTCTTGTGTTAATATCAACAAGAAACTGAATGTGGTGTGTCAGAACTTCCTTTAAGCCAAGAACCTCTGGTCTTCCATCTACAATAGCAAGCATATTGACACCAAATGTGTCCTCTAACTTTGTTTTCTTATAAAGACCGGCAAGTATACGCTCTGCATCAGCACCCTTTTTCAGCTCGATCTCAATGCGAATACCTTCTTTTGAGGACTGATTTGAAATGTCCACGATATCCGGAAGCTTTCTCGACTCTGCAAGTGCTGCCACATCGCTAAGGAATTTTCCAATATTGGCACCGACCATTGTATAAGGAATCTCCGTAATTACAATTTTGTCACGGTCGCTCTTTCTTTTTCCGCGCACAATCTCTGCCTTGCCGCGTATTCTTATTTTCCCTCGTCCTGTCTCATAAATAGAAAGCAGCGCGTCCTTGTTTGTCACAATACCGCCAGTCGGAAAATCAGGTCCCTCAATAATATCTAGCAAATCTGCCGTAGTCGCATTAGGAAATTCCATCAGCAACTTTTCTGCATTTATGATCTCTCCTAAATTATGTGGCGGTGTACTTGTCGTCATACCAACTGCAATACCTTCGGAACCGTTAATTAAAAAGTTCGGAACACGAACAGGAAGAACAGATGGCTCTTTTTCTGTCTCATCAAAGTTTGGAACAAAATCCACAATATTCTTATCCAGATCTGCCAGATACACTTCCTGTGTAAACTTCTTTAAGCGTGCCTCTGTGTAACGCATTGCCGCAGCACCGTCGCCCTCTATGGAACCAAAATTTCCATGTCCGTCAACAAGTGCCATTCCCTTTTTGAAATCCTGAGAAAGTACAACAAGTGCATCATAGATGGAGGAATCACCGTGAGGATGATATTTACCCATCGCATCACCGACAATACGCGCTGATTTTCGATGCGGCTTGTCTGCATTTAAGCCTAACTCATCCATCGCAAATAGAACTCTTCTTTGAACAGGCTTCAATCCGTCTCTGACATCTGGAACTGCACGCGCCGTGATAACGGACATCGAGTAGTTTATGAAGGATTTTCGCATTTCTGACGAATATTCCGTTGTAATGATTGTTTCTGCCATTTATATTAAATTCCATACCTTTCTTAGTATTTTGTGTATTATAATGCCTACGAATTGCTCCGTTGCTACGCAACTCTCGCAATTCTAAAAAACCTTCGGATTCGCTAATTTTAGTAAGAAACAGCCCATCCGCGCCTATCATGCGCAAAACCGCCCTGTCGGGCTTAATCTCTGCTTCGCAGCTGTTTTGCTTATGAGGCGGCGCTCCTTTCTAGCACACCATTCAGAAAAAACATGCAAGCATGTTTTATTCTGAACGACTGTGCTAGAATGAGCTGTTAAATCATATATCAAGCTGTGCTTCGCGGCCATGCTTATGGATAAATTCTCTTCTCGGCTCAACATCGCTTCCCATCAAAAGCTCTGTCATCTCATTTGCAAGTCTGGCATCTTCGATTTCGACACGCTTTAAGCAACGGCTCTCTGGGTTTAATGTTGTCTCCCACAGCTGGGACGCATCCATCTCTCCAAGTCCCTTATAACGCTGCAAAGTGAAATCTTTATGAGTTTTTCTGTATTTATCAAGCGCAATGTCATCATAAAGATACTGTTCCTGACCGCGCTTTGGCACTGCCTTATAAAGCGGAGGCATTGCGATATAAACATGACCCTCCTGAATCAGTTCCGGCATAAAGCGGTAGAAAAATGTCATTAAAAGCGTACTGATATGCTCACCATCGACATCGGCATCGGCCATGATAATAATTTTGTCATAGCGAAGCTTAGAAATATCAAAGTCGTTTCCATATCCTTCTGAGAAACCACAGTTAAATGCCTGAACCATGGATTTAATTTCTGCATTTGCAAGCACCTTGTCAATAGATGCCTTTTCTACATTTAAGATTTTTCCTCTGATTGGAAGAATCGCCTGATAACGTCTGTCTCTGGCAGTCTTTGCCGAACCGCCTGCTGAATCTCCCTCTACGATAAAAATCTCACAAAGACTGCTGTCTTTGCTCTCACAGTTTGCAAGCTTTCCATTTCCATCAAATGAATATTTTTGCTTTGTCAGCAGATTAGACTTTGCCTTTTCCTCTGCCTTTCTGATCTTTGCAGATTTTTCTGCACAGCCAATAATACTCTTTAGCACCTCAACATGCTTATCAAAGTAAAGCTCTAGCTGCTCTCCTGTTACGTTAATTACTGCCTTTGAAGCATCCTGGCTTCCAAGCTTTGTCTTTGTCTGACCCTCAAAAATAGGATCTGGATGCTTAATTGCAATAATAGCAGTCATACCGCAGCGCGTATCTGGTCCTGTAAATTTTGCAGGATCCTTTAAAATGCCAAGCTCTTTTGCATAGCTATTTATTTCCTGCGTGAATTTTGTCTTAAAACCAGTCAGATGTGTTCCGCCGTCTGTATTGTAAATATTGTTGCAATAGCTAAGAAGCTTTTCTTCAAACAGATCCACAAACTGGAATGCAACTGTTACCTCTATTCCATCACTCATTCCTGTATAGGTGATAATATCATGAACTGTTTCCTTGCCCTTATTCAGCTCGCGGATATAAGCAGAAATTCCATCTGGCTCATAATAGGTAATACTCTCCTCCTCACCGCTTCGCTTGTTATTAAAGATAATTTCCAGACCTGGATTTAAATAAGTTGTCTCATGCAGACGACTCATAATTGACTGTGCTGAAAAACGTGTTCGCTCAAAAATTTCAGCATCTGGCTTAAAATTAATCCATGTTCCAGTTTCCTTTGTTCTTCCTTTTTTCGGGAGAAGGCCGTCCTTTAGCTCAATTACCGGCGTTCCTCTCTCATATTTATCATAATAAACCCATCCGTCTTTTGCGATATGGATCTCCAAATATTCAGAAAGTGCATTGACAACGGAAGATCCTACACCGTGAAGTCCTCCGCTTGTTTTATATGCTGTGTTATCAAATTTACCTCCTGCATGCAGCGTCGTAAAAATAACACGCTCTGCAGATACACCAAGCTTGTGACGATCAACAGGAATACCACGGCCACTGTCCTTTACCGTAACAGATCCATCATTTTCCAATGTCACCTCTATATGATTACAAAAACCTGCCAAATGCTCATCAACGGCATTGTCTACAATCTCATATACCAAATGGTTTAAACCAGAGACAGATACGCCTCCTATATACATACCTGGACGCTTGCGGACTGCTTCAAGTCCCTCAAGCACCGTAATACTGTCTGCATTGTATGCGTCTTTTTTTGCCATCTATATTTCCTTCCTTATCTCATCATCTCAATCATCTCTTATGTCCGTTAATTTTATACCATTGAGTGATTCTTTCTGTCAAGCTGTTTTCCGAATGGGATGTCCCGCAAATTGGAACTTTCCACTCATTTATACTTGTTTTATGAACTTATGTTTGGTTTTATTCTTAAAAAAAATGCTCTGCAACTGCAGA
>ERZ1673699.2977-NODE-2977-length-10531-cov-5.782264_pt1 | contig 10531 bp, 7 predicted proteins | sample MGYA00580229_ERZ1673699 | MGnify/ENA primary metagenome ERZ1673699 (study PRJEB41218, sample SAMN15661785) | gut metagenome | host: Homo sapiens | place: Canada: London | collected 2015-08-20/2019-03-30 | study: EMG produced TPA metagenomics assembly of... | reverse complement strand
TGCGGGCCTATATCCAGAACCTGCAGTTCACCTACGGCGAATACAGCATGGCCATGGCCCGCTGCATCCAGAACAATTACCTGAAAGCCGGGCGCCATTCGCGCGGCATCAAACCGCAGTTGCTGCGGGTGCTCTACGCTACGGACATGCCGGGCGTGCTGACCGAGATCGGGTTTATGTCCAATCCGCAGGAGGCGGCCTACATGAAGTCGGAGAAAGGGCAGAACGAGATCGCCCGATCGCTTTACCAGGCCGTGCGGGACTATTCGGCCTATGTGGTCGGGACGCGCATGGCCGAGGAGGAGCAGGTGAATGCACTGGCGAAGACCGTCGCTCCGGAGCCCGAGCCTGCGAAAACTGTCGCTGAAAAGCCGAAGCAGAAAACGGAACCCGCGAAGCCGAAAGAGCAGCCCGTCATGGAAAAACCGAAAGCGGATACGGCGAAACCCGCTGCTGAAAAACCGGTGCAGAAACCCGTTGTGCAACCCCTGCGCTATACGGTCCAGGTGATGGCTTCGGCGTCGCCGGTGCCCGTCTCCTCGCTGCAGTTCCGCGATTACAGGGGCAAGGTGAAGCAGTTTACTTCCGAGGGGCGTTTCCCCTACAAGTACGGTGTGGGCGAATACGAGACCCGCGACGCGGCCCAGCGTAAGGCGGCCGAGGTCCGCAAGATATTCCCGGGGGCCTTTGTGGTGAGCTGCCGGGGTACGCAAATTGTAAAATAAAATTTCAGATATGAAAAGAGAAGCTAAAATCGGAATTTTCGCCGTGGTGATGCTCATCGCCGCGTGGGCCGGAATCCGGTTTTTGAAAGGATTCGACATCTTCAGCCGCAATTCGGTGTATTACGCCGCCTATGACCAGATCAACGGTGTGCAGACGGCCTCGCCGATTATGATGAAAGGCGTGAAGATCGGCACGGTGACGGGTATTTCGTTCAATCCCGAGCGCAGCGACAACGTCGTGCTGCAGTTGACCGTCAAACGCCAGTACCACATTCCGACCGACTCCGAGGCCAAGATTTTCAGCAACGGACTGATGGGCGCCAAGGCCATCGAGATCACCTACGGCTCGGCGCACACGTATCTCGAAAAGGGCGACACGCTGCGTTCGAGCCGTGACCGCGACCTGATGGACGTGGCCGGGTCGGAGCTGGATTTCTTCAAACAGAAGATTTCGCAGGTGACGGGCGACCTCTCGCGTACGCTGACGACCCTCAATAACCTGATGGAGACCAATACGCAGAGCATCACCGGGACGCTGGGCCACCTGAACACCATCACGGGCGACATGGCCGGTATCATCGATGCCGAGAAGCGCAACCTGAAAACCGCCGTGGAGAACCTCACGGCTTTCTCCGTAATGCTGGGCGAGAATGCCCCGCGCGTGGACAGCATCGTGGGCAGCATGAACCGCATCACGGCGGACCTGGCCGGTTCCGGGTTCGTGCAGCAGCTCTCCGATGCGGTCGGCGAGGTCAACGACCTGCTGGGCCGGATCGGCTCGGGCGAGGGAACCGTCGGCAAGCTGATGAACGACGCGGCGCTTTACGATTCGCTGACCGAGGCGAGCGACAACCTTGCGTCGCTGCTGGCCAACCTCGAACAATACCCGGGCCGTTATGTCCACTTCTCGCTCTTCGGGCGCAGTCCCGAGAAGATGCAGGAGAAGGCCGACCGGAAAGCTGCAAAAGCTGCCGCCAGGGCCGAACGGGACTCCGTGAAATTAAAAATGAAAAATTAAGAATTAAAAATTAAAAATCGGAAAGGGCGGCGGAATGAAAATTTCTCGCCACGTCCATACGACAACGTTATCCTGCCGAAAAAGTGATAATGAATCTTCGGTTAGCCTTTCAATTTTTAATTTTTAATTCTTAATTTTTAATTCCGTATGATTTACCCTGCCACATTCGAGCAGAAAATAGGTTTCGACCGGCTTCGTGAGCAGGTTGCGGCCCGTTGTACCATGCGCGCCGCCCGCGAGCGGCTTGCCGCCGAGGGTTTTTCGACCTCGCCGCGCGAGATCGAGCGGCGGCTGGCACTGGCCGACGAGATGCGCCTCGTACTCGACATGGAGCGCGATTTCCCCGGGGGAGACTATCCCGACATCGATTACGTCGTCGCCAAACTGCGCGTTGAGGGTTCGTTCCTCGACGTGGAGGAGGTCGTGATCCTGCATAAGGCGCTGTCGGCCGTCGGCGGCATCGTCGCTTTTATCCTCGGCCGCGAAGAGCGCTATCCGGCGCTGTACGCCCGCACGCGCGGCGTGGCGGCGTTCCCGGAGATCGTGCAGCGCATCGAGGGCATCCTCGACCGCTTCGGCAATGTGAAGGACAACGCCTCGCCCGCCCTCCAGGAGATTCGCCGGGCCATCCGCGAACGCGAGGGGCAGGCGGCCAAACGCCTGCAGGCCGTGCTGGCTTCGGCCAAGGGGGCGGGCATCGTCGACGCCGACGCCCAGATATCGATTCGCGACGGGCGGGCCGTGATCCCGGTCGCCGCGGGTAACAAACGCAAATTGAACGGATTCATCCACGACGAATCGGCGACGGGAAAGACTTTTTATGTCGAGCCGGTCGAGGTGGTGGAGATCAACAACGAACTGCGCGAGCTGGAATATGCCGAGCGGCGCGAGATCGTGCGCATCCTCACGGAATTTACGGAATCGATACGTCCCGACGCCGGGCTGATCGCCGATTCGGGCGATTACCTTGCGGAAGTGGACATGCTGCGCGCCAAGGGCCGCTGGGCCTCGGAGAACGGATGTGTGCGGCCGATCCTCTCGACGGACGACCGGCTGGTGCTGAAGAACGCCCGCCATCCGCTGTTGCAGCAGACCCTGAAAGCCGCGGGGCGCGAGATCGTGCCGCTGGACCTGCAGCTGGACCGACGCAAACATATCCTCGTCATTTCGGGCCCCAACGCCGGCGGTAAGTCGGTTTGCCTGAAGACCACGGGCATCGTGCAGTATATGTTCCAGTGCGGATTTCCGGTCCCGGCCTCGGAGGTCTCGGAACTGCCCGTGTTCCGGAGCATCTTCCTCGACATCGGCGACGAGCAGTCGATCGACAACGACCTTTCGACCTATTCGTCCCACCTGCTGAACATGAAAAACATGCTGGCGGGAGCTTCGGACCGGACGCTGGCGCTGATCGACGAGTTCGGGTCGGGAACCGAGCCCATTATCGGCGGGGCCATCGCCGAGGCGATCCTCGAACGGCTGTTGGACAAAGGGTGTTACGGCGTCATCACGACCCACTACGCCAATATCAAATATTATGCTTCGTCGACCGACGGCATCGCCAACGGCGCGATGATGTTCGACGTGCAGAATATCCGTCCGCTGTTCCGTCTGGAGACGGGCAAGCCGGGCAGTTCGTTCGCCGTGGAGATCGCCCGCAAGATCGGACTCCCGGAGGAGATCATCCGCGCGGCGAGCGAGAAAGCAGGGTCGGACCATATCAATATCGAGAAGCAGTTGCGCGAGATCGCCCGCGACAAGCACTACTGGGAGCAGAAGCGCGACCGCATCCGCCTGACGGACCGCAAGGTCGAGGAACTGGAACAGAACTACGCCGAACAGCTGGCGAAAATTCGCGCTGAGCGGCAGGAGATACTGAAAAAGGCCAAGCAGGAGGCGCAGCAGCTGATCGCCGACGCCAACAAACAGATCGAGAACACGATCAAAACCATCCGCGAGGCGCAGGCCGAGAAGGAACTGACGCGGCTAGCGCGGCGTGAGCTGGACGACTTCCGCGAGGCGGTCGAGGCGGTCGATTCGTCGGAGAAGGAGGCTTCGGTGGCCCGCGAGATCGAGCGCATCGAGCGTCGCCGCCAGCGGCGTGACGAGCGCAAGGCCCGGCAGGGTGCGAAAGCCGCGGAGACGGCGGCTCCCGAACCCGAAAAGCCTCGTGAAGCGGTGGCCGGGTCGAAGGTCCGCATGGCCGGGCAGGAGATGGTCGGCGTGGTGCAGTCGGTGAAGGGCAAACGGGCGCAGGTGGCGTTCGGGCAGATATTGACGACGGTGGACAAGAGCCGGCTGACGGTGGTGTCGAACAACGAATACCGCGAGGCGACACGCCCCGTGACGGCCCGGACGGTGGTGTCGGTGGACATTTCGTCGCGCAAACTCAACTTCAGGGACCATATCGACGTGCGCGGCATGCGGGCGTCGGAGGCGCTGGACCTGGTGCAGAACTTCATCGACGACGCGCTGATGGTCGGTGTCGGCACGGTGTCGATCCTCCACGGCAAGGGTACGGGGGCTTTGAAGGAGGAGATCCGCCGTTACCTCCGCACGGTGCCGGAGATCGCTTCGGCGGCCGACGAGCATGCCGACCGCGGCGGGGCGGGAATAACGATCGTTAATTTTTCGTGATAGCGGCGCATTTCCGCACTTCCCTTGCGTCCCACGAATGGGAAATACGCTTGTATGTCCCATCCGTGTGCCGCGGCACGAAGCCCGAAACTGCATCCGCTCTGACGAAAAATTGAATAGTTGTACAATATGCGTTACAAACTTTCACAAATCGCCGCTGTTGTCGGCGGCAAGTTCTCGGGCACGGACTGCGAGGTGCAGTCGGTGGTGACCGACAGCCGTTCGCTGACGTGCGAGCTGGGCTCCGGGCCGATGTTCGTCGCCATGTGCGGCGCCAACCACGATTCGCACGACTACATCGCGCAGATGTACGCGCGCGGGGTGAGGGCGTTCCTTACCGAACGCGGCGTCGAACCCCTGCCCGGGTGCGGGTATGTCGTGGTCGGGAACGCCATCGCGGCCCTGCAATGCCTGGCGGCCTACCACCGGGCGCAGTTCAAAGGAACGGTGGTCGGCATCACCGGGTCGAACGGCAAGACCGTCATCAAAGAGTGGATCGCCGAGGAACTGCCTGCGGGGATGAAGTGCTACCGCTCGCCCAAGAGCTACAATTCGCAGCTGGGCGTGCCGCTGTCGGTGCTGATGATCGAGGGCGATGAGCAGCTGGCGCTGATCGAGGCGGGCATCTCGAAGCCCGGGGAGATGGAGCGGCTGGAACGCATCATCCGTCCCGACGTGGTGGTCTTCACTTCGCTCGGCGACGCGCACCAGGAGAACTTCCTCAATCTGGAACAGAAGTGCAACGAAAAGATGGTGCTCGCCCACCGGGCCCGGACCATCGTTTACCACAGTTATTACGAGCCGCTGGGGCGCATGGTCGCCGCACGGTTCGTCGGGCGGAAGCTCTGCGACGCCGCGGCGTACCCGCAGGTCCCCGAGGCGGTGATCGGCAACGAGGCGTCGCGCCGCAACGCCCAGATCGTCGAGGCGTTCTGCGCGGCGATGGGCTATCCCGCGCCGTCGTTCTCCGAGGCCCCCGAGGTTGCCATGCGCCTGGAGGTCAAAGACGGCATCAACGATTCGGTGCTCATCAACGACGCCTACAACCTCGACCTCAATTCGCTGGCGCTGGCGCTGGACTACCTGCACAACGTGGCGCTGTCGCGCCGCCGGACGCTCGTGCTGTCGGACATTGCGCAGAGCGGACTTTCGGACGACGAGCTTTACGGCCGGGTGGCCGGGATGGTCGCGCGGGCGGGCATCGACACGCTGATCGGCATCGGACCCAGGCTGAAACGCCATGCGGGGCTGTTCGACTGCGACCGGGAGTTTTTCGCCTCGACCGACGAGTGTATCGCCCGCATCGGCCGCCGGGCCGTGGCGGGACGCGCCGTGCTGCTGAAAGGGGCCCGGGAATACCGCTTCGAGAAACTGGCCCATGCGCTGGCGCGCAAGAGCCACACGACGGTGCTGGAGGTCGACCTCGACGCCATGATCCACAACCTCAATTATTTCCGTTCGAAGCTCGATTTCCGGACGAAGCTCGTGGCGATGGTCAAAGCGGGATCGTACGGCGCCGGGGATTTCGAGGTGGCGCAGATGCTTCAGCATCAGGGCGTCGATTACCTCGCCGTGGCATTCGCTGACGAGGGTGTGCTGCTGCGCGAGCGGGGGATCACGATGCCCGTGGTGGTGCTGAACGCCGATGCCGACAGCTTCGACCAGATGATCGCCAACCGGCTGGAGCCCGAGATATACAGCTTCCGCTCGCTGGCGGATTTCGCCGATGCGGTGTCGCATGCCGGGGAGACGCGCTATCCCATCCACCTGAAGCTCGACGCGGGCATGCACCGTCTGGGATTCATGGAGGATGAGATAGAACGCCTGTGCGGAGAGCTGCCGAAACTGCCCGCCGTGAAGGTGGCGTCGGTATTTTCGCACCTGAACTGCGCCGACATGCCCGAAGAGGATGCCTACACGCGGGCGCAGATCGCGCGTTACGACCGCATGAGCGCAGCCATAGTTGCGTCGCTGCCGTATCCCGTGATTCGCCATACGGCCAATTCGGCCGCCATCGAGCGCTTCCCCGAAGCGCAGTTCGACATGTGCCGTCTCGGGCTGGGACTCTATGGCTTCGGCTGGGAGCACAACGCGGGCCTGCGTCCCGTGTCGACGCTCAAAACCCGCATCGTGCAGGTCAAACACCTCGAAGCGGGCGACGCCGTGGGGTACGGACGCGCGGGTAAGCTCCTGCGGCCGACCGTGACGGCTACGGTGCCGATCGGTTATGCCGACGGGCTGGACCGCCACCTGGGGTGCGGACGCTGGTCGATGCTGGTCAAAGGACAGCCCGCACCGATCGTCGGACGGGTCTGCATGGACAGCTGCATGATCGACGTCACGGACATTCCGGACGTCGGGGAGGGCGACGAGGCGGTGGTATTCTCGGCGGAGCCGGGCAACGACCTCGAAACGATGGCCCGCGTGCTGGAGACCATTCCTTATGAGATTATGACCTCGGTGTCGGGACGTGTGAAGAGAATCTATCTGAAAGAATAATGCAGCATGCACAATGCAGGATGCACAATTGTTTAGTTTGCTCCCAAAATGCAGGTTTATTTCAGCAAGATCAAAATTGTGCATTGTGCATCCTGAATTTTAAATTGATATGACCGGAACCCTCTACCTGATACCCTGCCCGATCTCGGACGAAACGGCGCCGTGGGACGTGCTGCCCGCGGCCAATCGCGACGTGATGAATGCACTGGACTATTTCATCGTCGAAAATACGCGCTCGGCGCGGCGTTTTCTCTCGAAAGCCGGCGTCGAACGGCCCATCGGAGAGCTGGAATTCCGCGAACTGAATGAGCATACCGCCGCCGGACGCGAGGTCGAAGAGTTGGTGAAACCCTTGCTGGAAGGCCGTTCGGCAGGGGTGATCTCCGAGGCGGGCGTGCCGGGTGTGGCCGATCCGGGGGCGTTGGTCGTCGAGGCGTGCCACCGCTGCGGCATCCGCGTGGTGCCGCTCGTGGGACCGTCGTCGATCATCCTCGCGGTGATGGCTTCGGGGCTCAACGGCCAGTCGTTCGCCTTCAACGGCTACCTGCCCGTGAAGCCGCCCGAACGGGCGAAAGCCATCCGCTTTTTCGAACGGCGGGCCCTGACCGAAGGGCAGTCGCAGCTGTTCATCGAGGCGCCCTATCGCAACGGGAAGCTGATGGAGCAGTTGGTGCAGACGCTCGGGGCGGAGACCCGCCTGACGGTGGCTGTGGACCTGACGGCTCCCGGCGAGCTGGTCGAAACCCATACGGCGGGGGAGTGGCGGCGGCGCCAGCTGCCCGAGATGAACAAGCGGCCGGCTATTTTTATTATCGGATAAGCGCAGCCTTGCCGTGAAACGGCTTTTGGGCGGCAGGTCGCAGACCGGTTCGATGCCCGACATGCAGGCATCGCCCATGAAGCCCGGCCCTTAGCCGGGTTGGTATGCAATTTGTTCGATTAAGGGGAAGAAAACTGAAAAACCACAAGATATGAAAAAGGAAGAAGTTTATAATGAGGCTGTTAACGGCGACGAAGGATTCGTTCCGGGCGAGGGTTATCCCTCGTGCGACGGTGAGCCCTGTGCCAATGTGTCAGACGCGGCAGACGATGCGACTGACACAATGACAGACGACGATCCGGCAGCCGAGGGCGATGCCGCCAAGGCGCTCGAAGCGGCCGTGGCCCATTGGCAGGATAAATTCGTGCGCCTGCAGGCCGAGTTCGACAACTACCGCAAGCGTACGCTTAAAGAAAAGATGGACCTGGTGCAGACCGGGGGCCGCGACGTGCTGCTGGCCATGCTGCCCGTGCGCGACGACGTGCAGCGCGCCGTGGACGCCATGCAGAAGAGCGACGACCTGGAGGCCCTGCGGGCGGGCGTGACGCTCATTTCGCAGAAGTTCACCGAGGCGCTGCGGCAGAAGGGCGTGACCGAGATCGAGGTGCTGGACCGGGAGTTCGATGCCGATCTTTCGGAGGCTGTCGCCCGGTTCGCCGCCGGCGACGAGAAGAAGGGCAAGGTCATCGACGTGGTCCAGACGGGTTACAAGCTGGGCGACAAGGTGCTGCGCTTCGCAAAAGTTGTTGTAGGAGAGTAAGACCATGGCAGAAAAGAGGGATTACTACGAAGTGCTGGGCGTCCAGAAGAACGCTAACGCTGACGAAATAAAGAAGGCATACCGCAAAGCGGCCATCCAGTTCCACCCCGACAAAAACCCCGGGGACAAGGAGGCCGAGGAGAAGTTTAAGGAGGCCGCAGAGGCTTACGACGTGCTGTCGAATCCCGACAAGCGCGCCCGTTACGACCAGTTCGGCCATGCCGGAATGAGCGGCGCGGCAGGCGGCGGAGCCGGGGGCTTCGGCGGATTCAGCGGCGGAGGGTTCTCGATGGAGGACATCTTCTCGCAGTTCGGCGACATTTTCGGCGGTCATTTCGGCGGCGGGTTCCGTTCGTCGGGCGGCGGCGGTTCGCGCCACGTGAACCGCGGTTCGGACATCCGTGTGCGGGTCAAACTGACGCTGGCGGAGATCGCCAACGGCGTCACCAAGAAGCTCAAAATCAACAAGACCATCGCCTGTGACAAGTGCGGCGGCACGGGGGCCAAGGATGCCAATTCCTATTCGACCTGCCCGACCTGCAACGGTGCGGGGTATGTTACGCGGGTTGAAAACACCTTCTTCGGCCGCATGCAGACGCAGGGCGTGTGCCCCACGTGCGGCGGCTCGGGTAAGGTCATCACGGCGCAGTGCGACAAGTGCAAGGGCGAAGGTACGCTGCGCGGCCAGGAGGTCGTGGAGATCAGGATTCCGGCCGGCGTGGGCGAGGGGATGGTCCTCACGGTCACGGGCAAGGGCAATGCGGCGCGCCAGGGCGGCGTGAACGGCGACCTGCTGGTGATGATCGGGGAGGAGTCGGACGCAGAGCTGGTGCGCGACGGCAACGACCTGATCCACAACCTCAATATCACCGTGACGATGGCCCTGCTGGGCGGCACGGTGGAGGTGCCGACCGTGGACGGGCGCGCCAAGATCAAAATCGCTCCGGGAACGCATGCCGGCAAGGTGCTGCGCCTGGGCGGCAAAGGTTTGCCCGACGTGAACGGCTACGGTCGCGGCGACGAGCTGGTGGTGGTGGACATCACCATCCCCGCGAAACTCTCGGCTGAGGAGAAGAAACTCGTCGAACAGCTGGCGGCGCAGCCCGGTTTCCAGAAGGCCGAATCGGTTAAGAACCAGAACATTTTCGAGCGGATGAAGAGTTTCTTCCGGTAAAGACCCGGCTAAGAGCCGGGTTTTAGGGAGCGTTGGCCGGGTATGGGGCACCGGATATGCGTCCACTTGCTAAAAGCCGTTTCTTAAACGGCCCTCGGCGGGGGCTTACGGCGTAAAAACACACGCCGTTTCTGCTTTGGCGGCTCGGCAAACAACTTATTGTCTGCCCTCGCCTGTCGCCGCAGTTGTCGCATCGCGGCCGGATTGTCTCAAAAATGGAGGGATGATAATAAAATCCCGAAGATTTCGTATCTTTACAAAAAAACAGGACGACCATGTTAGGCTTTACCCCGTTTAAGAAACACGCGAACAAGTTCAACTATATCCCGCGCTATTTCGACCCCGAGAAGGAGGCGCGCGAACAGCGCCGTGCCGAACTGCACGGCGAACGGGCCGAGGATGCCGGCCGCGAGTACAAGCCCGGACAGTACATCCGCACCCAGCGCGAAGCCCGTGCGGCGCGGCGCGCCGGCGAGGACAGGACGGGGCAGGGCCGTATCCTGAAGATGGCGGCGGCGGCCGTGCTGGTGCTGCTGTTCATCTACCTTTTGTACCCGAAGCTGGCCGACGCATTCCTGCGTGCGCGGACCCAGCCCGCACCGGTCCGGACCGAGCAGCCCGCGGAGGAGTTCAACCCCTATGCACCCATCACGGTCGTCCCCAACGATTACCAGGAGGAGTAAATGGCAGACAAGATCAGATTACTACCCGAGGTCGTCGCCAACCAGATCGCCGCGGGCGAGGTCGTCAACCGGCCCGCCTCGGTGGTGAAGGAGATGATGGAAAACGCCATCGATGCCGGTGCGACCTCCGTGAAAGTCAATTTCCGCGACGGCGGCAAGGATTTGATTCAGATCGTGGACGACGGCTGCGGCATGTCGCCCATCGACGCGCGCATGGC
>ERZ1673699.2973-NODE-2973-length-10545-cov-3.241087_pt1 | contig 10545 bp, 1 predicted proteins | sample MGYA00580229_ERZ1673699 | MGnify/ENA primary metagenome ERZ1673699 (study PRJEB41218, sample SAMN15661785) | gut metagenome | host: Homo sapiens | place: Canada: London | collected 2015-08-20/2019-03-30 | study: EMG produced TPA metagenomics assembly of... | reverse complement strand
ATGGTCAGAAATCATCTGAATAAATTTATCAGTAACTGTGAACTCAGACTCTTTGTCACCAGTTACCATAAAACTGATTTTATCTGCATTCTGAGTAATAGAAGAGGTGTTTGCTTTAATTTTTTCTTGAGCTTCAGAAAGATCTGTTTGCATACTGCTTACAGTAGATGTAATCCCAGAAACATTTTGTTTGATATCAGAAAAATCTGTTCGGATAGATTCTTGATCTTTAAGATATTGAGTATTACTAACCTTAGTTTCGATTTGTCCGGTCAGAGTATCTGTAACATTCTTAATCTGCTTTGTGTAGTCATCTGTAATAGTAGTCTTTTCTATTCCCCACCATTGATTTCCTTTACCATCATAAATATTAGTGATATCAATACCACCTTGTTCATTTGGTTCTATGATTTGGAATCCAAGTTTATCTTTGGTAATGGTGGCGTTATTAATCATGTCCCCAAGAATTGTATTATCTGGAATACCTGTCTGGGTAATACCATTTTCATCAAATAAAGCGGCTCTGTCTCCATTTTTAACAATAAAGTTGAAATCCCCTTTACCGTCCATACCAATCTGCACACGAACATTTCCTTTGGAATCATAAAACTGTTGGGTACTTTCTTGAAATGCAATAGTAGGTTTATTGTCTTTAGAGATAAGTACAATTTGATTTGCAAGAGCATTTTGAGCCATTAAATCTCCAACTGCAATTTTCTTTGCGATGAGATTAGTAATAACAGCCTGATCAATTTCTGCATTTTCTACAGTAAGATGAATTGTATGTAATTCTCCAACTCCTGCATGACCTGCAAGAAGATTTTTCACATTAATCATATCAGCATTAATCTGGTTAGATTCTATAATCTTAGCTGACAGCTTTTCAATATTTGCCTGTTCCGCTTCGAGAATACGAGTTGTGATCTTATCTGCGGAAATAAGTTTTACATCGAGATATTTCATGAAAGCAGTATCAACAGTAAGCTTATCAAATACACCTTCTTTTGCTTTCACGAGTTCTGCAATAATTGTATCAGCGGTAATGGTTCCGCCAGACCCGGTTCCTCCAGTGACAGTTCCACCTAACATTGAATTGAATAGAGGATTTGAAAAGATTTGTTTGATAGCTTCTGATGTGATGACATAATCAGAAGTAGAAGATTTGTTGACTGAATTAACACGACCACCATTACGGTTGGAAGTATTAAGGGCATCGTTTAAAAGAGTATTATAATCATTCCTTTTAGCTTTGTACTGAATCATATTGCTAAAAGTAACTTCCATAGATTCATCTAAATCACAAGGATTATATGTGATTTCAATTACTCTTAGTTTAATATAATTAGTATCAGTGATTCCTACACGTACAAAATCATTTACCGCAAGCTGTTCATGGTACTCCTTAAACTCTGGAAGAGCGTATACATTCTCTACATCATCAGTATATGTATATTGTGGATGTGATTCCACATACAATTCTTCCAATGCATCGTCATAAAGAACTTTAGACTTATCTACGGCATCAGCAGTACTGTCAAGAGTAGTAACAATAATATTTTCATTTGTATAAGTGGATTGGCTATATAAACTCTTAATAATATATGTTTCTTTATCAGTAAAAGCTGAGTATTTGTTCTGTACTTTACCAAAATTTTCAAGTAATACATCTTTTGCAATCTGGTTTCGTTTCTCTTGAATTTCAGGTTTCTTAGCCTTATCATATTCAGCCTGGCGTTCTTTTAAAGCAGCCTCAGCCTGATCTTTTAAATTCAGATAATCCAGATATTTTTGATGCATCTGAGTAAAATATGCTTCTTCATATCCAGAAAGAGGATTATAACCATCTGCATAACCACTCTTTTTTAATTCTTTAATACAGCTATCGTAAGTTGAAATCTTTACTTTTAATTCTGAGATTCCATATAACTTCCAATCAGTTTCATAAGCCTTTATAATATTTTCAGATTGCGTAAAATATCCAAACTGGCTAGGTGAATCGCCCATCTCTAATTGCATACCGCATATAGTGAAATCATTAGTTCCAGTGAATGCTACATCAATTAAACGAGAAGAAAGATTAAAAGAAGTATAAACTCTTGTCCAAGAAGATGTAATGTTATAAGCAACATTCTTTCTATCTTCTCCAGTGTTATTATAACCAAGATAAAATGTACCGGATCCTTTTACAAAACAACTAAGAGTATATCTCTGAGATGGTTCAATACTAATATTGTGTTGATAAATTCCTCCATTAGTACCAGTTACTTTAACTCCACGAGTGATTCCATAAGCAGGAGCATCATCAATTTGTATAGTTTGAAAAGAAGAAGTTCCAGGGTTTACCATATACCAATCTTGGCCCAACACAATCGGATTTACACATGAAATAATATTTCCTTTACCGAATCCTTCTACGGTTTCGTCTTGAGCTTGTAATGCAGCCACAATAGATGGAAGAGTGTAGTTCATAATTGATTCATATAAAGGCCAATCATGTGACTTTTTTAAAGCTTCTAAATCAAAATTCTTTTCATCGTCAACATATAGAGCTTCTAAACCCTTAATGATTGCCATGTTAGCATTATATGCATCTTTTAAATCTTCAACTTTTTTCCCGAACCAATTTGTTTGAGCAGTATCAATTGGGACTCTATTCATTAATTCAGTAAGAACTTCCAGATTTTTATTATATTCTTTGGATAAATTAATAAACTCTTCTCTGCGGGACTCCCGGTAGCTTTGCCATGCATTATATTTTTCTTGTAGTGAAGTATCCATGTAAGGCTCACATATAAAATAGGAAAGATCAGTAATTACAGAATCGCCAAAATTGACTGCATCAATATTATAATTATCTAAGCCTTCAACATAAAATTGTGTAACTAAATTTTCATCTCTGGAAATAGTTATACTATTCTGAATGTTTCTAAAACCCAAAACTACATTTGTATCTTTACCTAAGCTGTCAGGTCTATAAACATTTATGGTCATATTTACAGTATCAAACTCAAACACACATTTATAGGCTTGTGCGGCCTCTTGTGTTAAGAAAGCATATACATTTTGATCGTCTACTTCAAAGTTACATATATTATTAGGGAGCAATTTTCCGTCGTCATCAGGAGTAATATTATCCACATAACCTATATGCCAACCAGGGACATCTGCATGTTTTAATACTAAATGTAAAAAACTTAGATCTTCATTTTCTGAATCATAAAACTTAATCTGATAAAACTTATTTGTATCATGAGTTGCCTGATACATCATTTCATAGGAATCTTCTTCGCCCATATTAATTTTAAAGTTTTTCAGTTTATATTGAGTAAGCATGATTTCATAAGACTCAGCAGTAATCTCTTTAGTTTCACGCAAACCATCATTATTAATAGTTGGCGGATCTACTATTTTGAACCAAATGCCATCACAGTATAGCTCCATTAGCTCATCAAGTTCTTCATACCCGTCAGTAACAGTATTGTTTATGTATTTATCAACAGTAAATGTTAATTCAGCTGTATTATTAGTTTTTAACGACAATGAAGCGGTAGATGTATCAATGCCTCCTAGCGCACAATATAATCTTTTGCCAGGTTTAGCTAAATAAATAATAGAAGGCTCAGTACGTCCATAAATATCATACTTATGATTTATTCTCACCCAAACGCACCCACCTTTCTTGGTTCTCTATAAATAAGCTCAAATGTAGCATCACCAGTGAATCTTAATTCATTTTCACCGTAAGCCAATCTAAGCCAGTATATATTATCTATATCTTTTACACCCAAATCTTCAAAACTTATAATTGAATTAGTAATGTCATATATTTTTAAATGCTGGCAATCAATATAAAAGTCATCATCTTTTAAAGCATTTATTTTCATTGTTCCGTTATTGTCTGTTACATTTTGGATTGTAATAGTGCCATGACTTTTAGGGGAAATTTTAATAAGAGGATAGATATAATCTTCATAGCAATCAGAAGTATTATTTATTACACAAGTTCTTGTAATAGTAGAAGAAGAGGTGATATTATATGTAATTTCAGGAGTATAGCCATACGGAGCGTCACAAACAGCGGTAAAGTTCATTTCATATGGAGATGAAGTGTGTTCGGTTGTTACTTCTGTAAAAGTAACAAAAAATTCTATATTCTCAGAAAAATATTCTCCACCTATTATTTTAAATAATCTGGGGACTTGCGGAGACATTAACCAACTATTGATAGAACGTACATTATTAGATGATAAATAATATGTATCATTCATCTGTAAAGTTCCATGATCAACACTAGGCGTAGACCCCATAGGAAAAATAAGAGTATTATTTGTCAATGTTGGTAAATATTTTTCTTCATAAACGAGAACTCCATTTCTCAAACTTGGAACACTGTTTGAAATAGTGCAAGGATTTTTCATGATGCTAAGTGTAAAGCTATAATTATCGTCGTACACTGTTCCAAAATGATTTTCTCTTGCTCTATATCTATTCTTTTCTCCTAACTGTAAAGATCTGCTTTCAAGATTATCATTGTCTGTGATTCCAGTCATTATAATCCCGTATTCACTAGAATTATGTCCATCAAATTCAAATTGTAACATTTATTCACCTCTTTCATTTTATAATTTCATACAATAAAAGAACTGCCGAAGCAGTCCTTTTATCATCTAAGCTTTCTCCAGTCTCTAGTCATATTTTTGTTAATAATTGTAGAAACTTTGTTTGCGACATCTTGGATGTCTAAATCATTACTCATATTTGCTACATTAATGTTCACTTCGTTGTTGATAGTATAATCATTATTTGTGGCAGTAGGAGTAACCGGATTAAACATATTGGTAAAGTCATTCATTGCAGCAATAGAAGGTTTGAGCAGACGAGTAAATTCCTCGGTCATTACTGATTCGCCAACTTTTGCACCAATGAATCCATGATCTCCGTTACTAATAATAGCCTTACCTAAAAGAGTGCTCATGTCAGCAGGTATTAGTTTATTTATTATTCCACCAGTAGCAAAACCATATGATTTATACTTTTGAAGTATCTGATTTTTTAAAGCAGAACCCCATGAATCATATTTTTTAACACCTGGAGTACTAATTCCAAGAATATCTGCAAGCTGTTGCATTTCTTTTGGTCCGACTTTCTTACCTTTAGCATTAAAATATCCTATCAAAGGACTCACTCCGGCAGGAACGTCTGTTGCACCATCTGGACGATTACTCAAAGAATTTGTCCAGTCTTTCAGATATGCCTTTTTGAATCCTTCAACTGCGACATCAGACTGGTAGCTATGATTAGCCCCATTCTGATATGCATATTGCATGGCGGCTCTTAAGTTATCTCCAGAAGTAACATCAATACCTGCATTAGCTGCATAGGATTTAATTGCTTCGTAATGAGCATTTGGCATTACATGAACGGTACAAGTAGCTTTAGCAAGACCACCACCGCCAATAGCAGTAATGATACATTTCCTTGTTTTAGATTCATCTCGTGCCATTAAACCATTCTTATCAAGACCTGAAGACACACCACGAACTGTACCATCAGAAGAAACTTTTGCAATAGATTCATCAGAACTTTTCCACTCAATATCAGAGTGTTCCGGTTTGCTTGGTGACCATGTTGCTTTAAGCTGCTGTTTAATATGGTCATAAGTTAAATAAATATCAGTAGCGTTTAGTTTTAAACTGTATTTCTTATTATTAACTGTACCTGGAGTTTCATTTCCAGCACCAGTGGAGTCTTTATTGCTATTAAATGTATTGTGAATACCATTCTCAGCACCGGTATATGTATTATTACCAGTTGTAGAACCACCTTGTCCATTGCTTGTTCCGTATGGAAGAGTAACTTTCATATTAGAAATGGTTTCTAATGCTTTTATCTGTTGAATCAAACTTGTATTGAAATCAGCAGACTTACCTATCATAGTATCAAATGTGCTAGACACCTTAACACCATACTGATCCATCACAGTATGTAAATGTTTATATGTGTTATCATAATTAGTGGTTACATTGGTAAGCATTCCACTAATAATAGCTTCCTGAAACGAAGAATTTTTCTTTACTGCATCAAGTGTATTATCAAGAGCTTTATTCGCTTCATTAGAGAAATTCTCATAGCCGGTATTTTTCATATCGACTTCGTGTTGATGCATGGTATCTGCCATATCATCTTCGGCATCTGCAAGTTCTGCACGTAATTTCTCAAGACGAGCTTTGGCGGCAGCATTACTGGTTCCTTCAAGGGCAGCTATCTGGGATTTAAGAGTATTAATATCTTTAGACTTCTTTTTTAAAGTTTTGTCATAATCGTAATATTTCTCTTTAGCAGAAAGAGCGTCTTTACGCTTATCAATATTTTCCTGAAGTAAATCATTCTCTTTCTTAATTTGAGTCTCATACATATCAAGCATATTCTGTTTCAGTTCAGAAAGAGCAGTAGATTCTTGTTGAATACCATCAAGAAGTTGTTTGCTTTTCTCATTGTATTCGTCTAAGCTGTAACAACCATTTTTATATTGTTCTTCAAGCTTATTAAGACCTTCCCTATAGTTAGCAATCTTCTGTTTTGTCGCATCTATAGATTCTTGAGTTAATAAAATGTTAGTTAATCCATTTGTAGTAAATGAACCATCATCATTGTAAAAACTTTCAGCGTCACCGAGAAGTTTTTGCATAGTCTGATATTCAGTGATAACATTTGATAGTTTATCTTGTGCATCATCAAATGGTTTCCAACGAAGCTCCATGATTTCATTTTTCAGATTTTCTATATCACTGCCGATTTTTAAAATTTGTTCGTCAATCTGTGCTATAGAATCAAGATACTTCTGAGCTTCTTCATTGTTCATAGAAGAAAAATGAATATCATAGTATTCGGCTTTTTCTGCACGAAGCTTTTGAAGTGCATTAATCTGTCTCGCATTAGATTTAATGTGCTCCTGATAAATCTTTTCGTTAATCTGATACTCAGGATTATCATTTGCTTTTGCGTAATCAATTACTGCATCCTGCTTGGAACCTGCACGATCCCAGCGATCAACAGCCCATTGTTTTATCTGTTCACGATTATCTTGTAAAGCCTGAACTAATTCAGCAGCTTCATTTTCTAACTTAACAGCCTCTGTCTGGAGACTATAAAGCTGTTTCTTCATCTTTTGGTATTCTGGATCGACAGTTTTATGTCCATTTACCTTAAGATATTCTTTCATCCTACCTTTATATTCTTTTATTTCTTTATCAGTAAGACGTTTCTGTTCATTGGTATAATAGAGTTCCTTTTTCATGTATTTTTCATATTTAGAACCAGGTTTCTGATTATACCCTTGTGAGATTCTCAATTCCTGTTTAGCTTTGTAATAGTCAGCTTTATTCTCACGTTTACCTATGACGGTGTCATAAGCTTCAATAACACGTTCGACCTTTGCTTTAGCTAAATCTTTCTGTGACTTAGTGAGTTCACGAATCGCTTTGTCACAATTCAAGATTTTTTCATACCATTCCTGATATGCGTCAACACGTTTCTTATCATCTTCGGATAAACTTTCAATATTGATTGTACCATTCTGGACTTTCTTTTTCAGTTCGTCAGATAAACCAACAGCAGAAGCAACTTCATTTGCTTTAGCTACGTATTTTGCTCTGGAATCTTTTTGTGTCTGTAATTGTTTATTTAGATTTTTAAGTGCTTTATCATAATTCTTCTCAGAAGACTTATAATTACTATAATCGCTTTCAGCGATATCTTGATACTTTTCAACGATTCTCTCTAAACGATCAAGAGCAGTTTCTATCCAGTCTTTAGCTTGAGTACTTACTTTTTTAATTGTATCATCTAATTCTGATGTACCGTCTGCATAGGCAGGAGCAAGGGTCACACCGGAAGCAGTGCCTTGTGCATATGCTCTAGCATGACCATGCGTAGCACCATGTTTTAATAGATCCTCTGTCTGAGTAGCTGAAAAAATGATGTCACCTTTTTTCAAATTCTCAATATGAGCGCCACCAGGAATAAGCGACCATACACCATCACGCACTATGGATTCAGAATGACCGTTGATGCCTACCTCATTAACAAGGGCTTGCTCATCATGTTTAAGTGCTACTTCTCCTTTTGCATGAGCAGAAGAGAGAGGTTTCATATTAAGAACATTATAAGCTGTGCCGGAAGCATGAGCAACTGATGTCATTGTGCCAGAAGCTTGAATCTTTTTAGTATAAACAGCAGTACCAAAAATAGTTGGAGCAGTTTTAGGATAACTACCAAGACTATAATTAGCTGTACCTGAAATGTCTGGAGCTTTTGTAGGATGTTCTCCAAGAGTAAAATTAGCTTTTCCTTCAATGTCATCCGCTTTTTCAGGTTCTTCACCTTTAACATAATTTACAGTAATACTTGCAGGATCGGATTCAATCTGAGCTTTGATAGCTTCTGCATTTCCTACATTATTTTCATTTACACCAATAGCTATTTGGACTTCTGGTGGGAGAGCAGCAATTTCACTTATAAGACTTTGAACTTTATCATCTTGAACAATTGCATCAATAGATACATTCTTATCTTGCAATTCGGCTATTCGTGACTGAAGTTGGTCTACTAAATCTGCACCTTGGGTCTGTGCAACGACTTCAACTTGTTTGTCATGTACTTGTTGCAAAGCATCAATAAGAGCTTGTACTTTATCTGCTCCCTCAACATCATTCTGAATTAACAAAGATTTTTTTTCATTGGTTAATTCTTCTATTTTAGAACTAATATCATCAATAGACATCGTATTAACATCAAAATCTAAGTCAATACTTCCCATTTTTCCGTCTGCTGCAAGCGCTTGCACATCGGCAAGAGCGTCATCAACAGAAGTTGTATCAACATCTATTTTGATTTTATCACCAATATCTTCATTGGATAATTGTAATAACTGATCTTCGGCAGTTTGAATATTGTCTGTATCTACTAATTTGATACCTGAATCAGTCTGAGCCTGTTGTAAGGTTTCAAAAGCTGCATTGGCATCTTGAGTAGCCTGATCAAGGGTGTTGTCCATACCATTCTGATAAAGTTGTGTTTGCTGATCCATTTCATTCTTGGCTTGCATGAAATCTTGAGCAGCTTGTACGACATCTGATGATAAACTAGACTGTCCAATAGCAGAAGAACTATATTCAGCATTCTGTTCTTGAGCAATAGCGGCTTTGTACATTGATTGCACCTGTTCTCCGCCAGTAATCTCTGGATGATATTTACCATCACGATCTCTATATTTATTTACTTCTTCCTGCAAGTCAGCTACCTGTTTATGAGCAGTATCTAAATCAGTAGTATCAAAATCAAATGTGTATGTTTTGCCAGTAAGGTCAGACAATTCGTCCTGTGCATCTTTAGCCTCAGAAACTAAATCTTCTAAACCTTTTGTCGCATCCATAGTAGGAGCATTAACTTTCAAAACACCAAGACCTTCAAGAGCAGTAAGAATCTGATCTTTGGACAATTGAGTCTTATCTGCTAACTGTTGTATGGCATTCTCAGCCTGTTCCATACCCTCAACATTATAAGCACCATCATTTAATTTGATGCCCTCTAATTGTGTACGGTTATATTTAGAAAGGGTTTCAAATGACTTTTCAGTAGCGGCATCGTTTTCTTTATGGGCAGCAGTAAGAGCTTCCAATGAATGTGTATATTCAGCAGCTCTGTCAGGATCATCACCGAATCCCATCTGTTCAGCAGTCTGTGGTTTCTCCCAAGACCCCTTAGTAGTTTCTTTAGAGGAATCACTACTTTTCTCAGAATCTTTTAATTTACCAGCTTCTTTTAAAGCCTCAATAACAGAACGAGCTTGGTCTTTAGTTAAACCGAGTTTTTCACATAAAGATTCAACAGCTTTTTCTGCATCACCTAATTCAGTGTCCCATTTACCATCATTGAAATCTATACCTTCTAACTGTTCAGAAGTATATTTTCCAAGGGTGTCTACTAAAGAAGTAACATCTGTGTTCTGTTCTTCATATGCTTTATTGATACCATCAAGAGCTGTAGTAACAGAAGCAGAATCTGTTATGATACCATCCATTAATGAAGATACATCTGTTCCTAAAAGAGCTTCAACAGTTGTACCGGCAGAAGCAGCTAGCTCTTCTTGTTTAGCTTTTAATTGATTAATAGCTGCATTTCGCTGATCATTTGTCAATTGATCATTTTTTTGAACTCTTTTTATCTCTTCTTCGTAGGCTTGCGCTCCCATGGCAGATGAATTGAAATTATCAATAGCATTTTGAGCAGCATCTTCTGAATAAGACTCCATGTTATCATAGGTTTCTTTTAAATCCTGTTTATATTTATTAACTTTATCCTCAGAAGCAGAAATAGCAGTAGTGTTAGTACTATCTGTATTTTTCAGTTCTTCGAGTCGTTTCTGTTCATCTGAAAGGGCAGAAGTAAGTTCTTGAGTTCTGTCTATACCTTCCTCTATAGATGATATAAAGTTATTATAAATGCCATAATAACGAAGACGACCGAAGTTAGCACTCATTAATT
>ERZ1673699.2972-NODE-2972-length-10545-cov-6.458341_pt1 | contig 10545 bp, 10 predicted proteins | sample MGYA00580229_ERZ1673699 | MGnify/ENA primary metagenome ERZ1673699 (study PRJEB41218, sample SAMN15661785) | gut metagenome | host: Homo sapiens | place: Canada: London | collected 2015-08-20/2019-03-30 | study: EMG produced TPA metagenomics assembly of... | reverse complement strand
GCGTATGGACGAACTCCCCGGGCTCCAGGCCGCACACCTGCGCCATCATCTCGGTCAGCAGGGCGTAGGAGGCGATGTTGAACGGCACGCCCAGGAACGTGTCGGCGCTGCGCTGGTACAGCTGGCACGAAAGCCGACCCTCGGCCACATAGAACTGAAACAGCACGTGACACGGCGGCAGGGCCATCGCGTCGACCTCCGCGACGTTCCACGCCGAGACGATGATGCGCCGCGATTCGGGGTTGGTGCGGATCAGCTCGACGGCCTGCGCGATCTGGTCGACGGCGCCTCCGTCGGGCCGGGGCCACGAACGCCACTGGTAGCCGTAGACGTGGTTCAGGTCGCCGAAGCGGTAGCCCCCGATCGGCGACTCGACGCCCGCGGCCGCGAGGAACGTCTCCCGGTCGACGGGCAGCACCCCGTGGCGTACGCACAGTTCGTTGTAGTAGCGGTAAGCGTCGTTGTCCCAGATATGGACCCCGTTTTCCACGAGGTATTTGATATTGGTGTCGCCCTGCAGGAACCACAGCAGTTCGTGGATCACCCCTTTCAGAAAGACCTTTTTGGTCGTCAGCAGGGGAAATCCCTCCGCCAGGTCGAAGCGCATCTGATGGCCGAAGACCCCTTTGGTCCCCGTTCCCGTGCGGTCGCCCCGCACGACGCCTTCGGCTTTGATCCGCCGCAGCAAATCGAGGTATTGCTTCATGATGTGTACATTTTCAACGTCATTTCGCCCGCGGCGTTCAAAACCGCGTAGGAGGGGTTTTCGGCCCAGCAGCCGAGGTTCACCACGTGGAATTTCCCATCGCGGTATTCGCGCGGAAAGTGCATGTGTCCGAAGACGAAATGATCGACGTCGTGCGTCGCGGCGTAGCAGCGGGCGTATTCGATCAGCGGCTCGGTATGCGGCTCGGACGGACCCGTGTAGGGTTCGCCGGGCGCCGCGCCGCAGACCTCCCCGGCATTGTGCCGCTTGCGCGATTTGCCGCTCCACCAGTGGCCGAACTTCAGCGCCAGGTCGGGATGCACGCCCCACGAAAAGAGCCATTTCAGCGTCCGCGAACGGAATATCCGGTTGAGGAGTTTCAGCAGCGGCTGTCCATCGATGTTCATGTTGTCGCCGTGGGCGATAAAGACTTTCCGGCCCGCGAGCGTCAGCACCTGCGGGGAGGTGTGAATCTCCACCCCGCACTCGCGCGTGAGGTAGTCGCCGACCCACATGTCGTGGTTGCCCGTGAAGAAGACCACCCGCACCCCCCGGTCCGTCAGCTCGGCCAGCTTGCCCAGCGTCCGCACGAAGCCCTTGGGCGCCACGCGGCGGTATTCGAACCAGAAATCGAAGATGTCCCCGACCAGGAATATCGCCTCCGCATCGCGGGCCGCCGCGTCGAGCCACGCCACGAAGCGCCGTTCGACCGCCCATGCCGACGCGGCATCACCGGCTCCCAAATGGATGTCGGATGCGAAGTAATACATTATTCAGTCAGTTCATCGAGCTTCTCTTCGAGGCTCTTGCCGTAGATGTCCCGGGCGACGATCGTACCCTCCTTGTCGATCAGGAAGTTGGCCGGGAGTTTCTGCACGTTGTAGAGCCCCAGCGCCGAGGAGCCCCGCCCGCGCAGGTCGCTCACCGAAACCCACGGCAGCTGCTGCTCCTGAACGGCATTGATCCACAGCGGCTTCGACGTGTCGATCGCCACCTGGTAGACCTCGAACCCGACGGGGGAGTCTTCGTATTTCTTATAGAGTTCTTTCAAATCGGCGTTCAGCGCATTGCTCGAACCCAGCTCCGCAGACCAGAAGTCCAGCAGCACGACCTTGCCCGTGAGCGACGAAAGGCGGATTTTCTTGCCGTAGATGTCCGTCAGTTCGAGGTCGGGATACCCCGCTTCGGAGATTTGCGACGTCAGGCTGATGCGCGCGTCCATGCGGGCGATCTCGGCCAGCAGCGACGGGAGGTAGGGCGAATCGGGATAGCTCTTTTCGAGGGCCTCGGCAACGGTGCGGAAGTAGACCACGTCGCTGTCGCCGTTGAACAGGTAACGGTCGCCCGGAAGACGCTGGTAGAGGGCGTAAACCGCCGCCAGCGACGCTTTGTTCTCGATGATGAACCGCAGCTGCTCGCGGCGGATGCGGTAGTATTCGGCGGTGTATTCCGTGACCAGCGTCTTGCGTTCCTCCTCCGTGAGGTCCGGCTTGGCGAACTGTGCGGCGATGTTGTCCAGCCGCTGGGCCCCCGTGACGAAAGCCTGGTAGAACTGGCGCAGCAACTCCGATTCGGCGGAACCCTCGACCGTATAGTTGCGCACGACGCTGCCCACCGAACCGACCGTCACGCGGTCGCCTCCGGCGATGAGCAGCGGAATCCGCTCGCCGTTGTAGATGACATTGTACAGGGACGGCGTTTTGGCGACGCCCTTCAGCTCGAAACGGTAGCTGCCGTCGCCGGCAAGCACGGTCGAATCGATGACCGCCTGCGTCAGCGGAGAGGCGTTTTCGAGATAGACATTCTTCGCATCGCTGCCGATGAAACGGCCCGAAATCTTCACTTTCGACGACTGGCAGCCACACATCAGGGCGGCGGCCGTGAGCGTCACGAAAAGCGTTTGCTTATTCATTTACGATCGTTTTCGCAGTTATTAATACACAAAGATACGAAAAAACCGGATGGTTCCAAATCCGAATCGCGTACGGCTCTGTAAAACGTCCCGACCCCTAAAAGGGTCGTTACGACCCAAAAACTGAATGGGTCCAAATCCGAACGACATGCGGCCCGGCAAAACCATCCGACTCCTAAAAGGGTCGTTACGACCCCAAAGATAGCAAAAAACCGGATGGTTCCAAATCCGAATCGCGTGCGGCTCCGTAAAACGTCCCAACCCCTAAAAGGGTCGTTACGACCCCCCCCTACTTCGAGGAGTTGCGGTGGGGGCCGTTGTTTTTCGTGAAATTCCGGTGTTGCTGCTGGCCGCGGTTTTTCTGCTGCTGGCGCTGCTGATGGGGCGGACGGTGCTGCTGGGACCCCTTCTGGGGACGTGCTGAAAAGGGCTGTTTATAGTCGCTTCGGAGATTGTTTAAGGCAACTTCATCGATTTGGATGCCTCCGGCGGACATCCGTTTGATGTCTTTTACGATCACTTCGTTGTTCGGGTGCTCCTGGTTGTATTCGTAGCTTTTGGTGCGCATGTAACGGGCCAGGTTGTCCACCGTGCGGGCCACCGTCCGGGGGTCGCGCTCGTCGGCCAGGCCGCGGATCATCCGCTCGACGTATTTGCCGTAATGCTTGTAGGTGATCCTCCCCTGCGAATAGGCCATCCGGCGGGGCGTGACGATCAGTTCCTGACGCGACGGCTGCGGGTAGGGAGAGTCCACATCCAACTGAAAATCAGACATGATAAACATATGGTCCCACAGCTTGTGGGTGAAGTCGGCCGTGTCGCGCAGCAGGGGGTTCAGGTTGCCCATCACGGCGATCACGGCGCGCGCCTGGCGGTTGCGCTCGCGGCGGTCGCCGATCTCCAGCAGCGAATCGATCATCTCCTGGATATGACGCCCGTATTCGGGCAGGTACAGCTTGCGCCGCGTGTAATTATAGTTCTTTCTCATAAATTGTATTTGCGGTCTTTCGCGTTGCTCCGAATCGTCCGCCGGACCTTCCGGCAGGGCCTTCGCAATAGACCTGTTCAGGATGTTTTTCAGGACCTTCCCCTCCGTCGGGCGAGACCCCCCGGGATTGGTTTTACGCCGCAGAAAGCCCTAACTTTGGGATACGGACAGGGCAAACCGGACACCGATAAAACGGGCTTTTCCCGCTTTTATTGCCGGCACGCCGCCTGCCCGAGCCGAAGATCGACTTCGCAAAAGTAGGTAAAATTTCAGGAAAAACAAGCTATGGCAAAGGTTTTAATTTTGGATCAATCAAAAAGCGTGCGAAACATCCTGCGCGAACGGTTGGAGTACGAAGGGTTCTCGGCGGAAGCCGTTGAAGACGAGGCGACAGCCTCGGACATGTGTGAGAAGGTTCCGTTCGACCTGATTATTTCGGACACCGGATGCAGGGTCCCCGATGCCGGCATTCCGTTCATAGCCCTCTCGACCGACGCCTCGATCGACTCGGCGGTGGAGGCCGTGCGCAACGGCGCGCAGGATTTCCTCACCAAGCCTATCGACATGAACCGCCTGCTACAATCCATCCACCGCACCATCGAGAATCCCGCGCCCGCGCCCGCAACGCCCGCGCCCGTCGTGCGCCGCAGCCGCCGCGCGCGTCCCGCCGAGGCGGAACGGATCATCGGCGTCTCGCCCGAGATCGAACACGTCCGCCAGCTGATCGACAAGGTGGCCCCGTGCGAAGCCCGCGTGCTCATCACCGGCGAGAACGGCACGGGCAAGGAGCTGGTGGCCCGGTGGCTCCACGCCAAGAGTTCGCGCGCGGCGGCGCCGTTCGTCGAGGTCAACTGCGCAGCCATCCCCTCGGAACTGATCGAGAGCGAGCTCTTCGGACACGAACGGGGCGCCTTCACCTCGGCCGTCAAACAGCGCAAAGGCAAATTCGAGCAGGCCGACGGCGGCACGCTCTTCATGGACGAGATCGGCGACATGTCGCTGGCGGCGCAGGCCAAGGTGCTGCGGGCGCTGCAGGAGAGCCGCATCAGCCGCGTGGGCGGCGACAAGGAGATCGAGGTCGACGTGCGGGTGGTGGCGGCCACGAACAAGAACCTGCGCGAAGAGATCGAAAAGGGCAATTTCCGCGAGGACCTCTACCACCGCATCGGGGTGATCGTCGTACGGGTCCCGGCGCTGCGCGAGCATCCCGCGGACATCCCCACGCTGGTCGACCACTTCATCCGCACCATCTCGGCCGAATACGGCGTGCGGCCCAAGCCCATCGACCCGGCGGCCCTCGAGGCGCTGCGGCAGATGCCGTGGACGGGCAACATCCGCGAGTTGCGCAACGTCGTCGAACGGCTCATCGTCCTCTCCGGCGAGCGCATCACCGCCCGCGACGTGAAAGAATACTATTAGCCCGGCTAAGAGCCGGGATTTAGGGTGCGACGGTTGCTTCGGCGTGCGCTCCATCCTCGTCCGCGCTCCCGATTCGCCCGCCTAAGAGGCGGGAAATCCGGCCGCCGGGATCACCGTCTGCAAACCTACCGACAATCAAAAGCGAAATCCCGCTTTCAGCAGGAGAGTACAGTGGCGGAGCTTCTCGGCAAAGGCGGCCGATAGATAGCGCCCTTCATACTCCCGGAGCCGTTCCAGCCGCTGCCATTCGCAGCCCGCCTCGAGGAACAGCGCGCTCCTTCCGCGCAGGGCATACTGCACCCCGACGGACGGGGAAAGCATCAGTCCGCCGTTCGCCTCCCGGAACGGCGCAAAAGCATAACCGCCCGCAAACCCGACATAAGGCGTAAAGCGACGGGGCCTCGTCAGCAGCAACCTCGCATCGGCGAAGAGTGGGACCAGCGCCTTTTCATAAAAGGAGAGCCCGGTGCCGATGCCGACCGAAAAACGGGGACTGACGTCGTAACTCCCCGTCACCCGCCAGACGACAGGTGTCGATGCGGGTTCGCCCAGGGCGACGCCCATTCCCAGGGCCGTCGAAACGTGAAAGCGGGAGCCGTCCTGCCCCCACGCCGCGCAGGCGGCGAACAGCCCGGCGGCCGCTAAAACAAGCCCCCTCATTGCACCCGGACCGTGATGCGTTTGACGATACGCAGCGCCGAGGTCAGCTCCGAAACGTCCGCGAAGAGCTCCCCGGAACTGCCGTCGGGCGAACTGTAACCCACCAGCGCCGCTTCGAACTCCCGCGCCCCCGACGACAGGTCGACCTCCGCGGCATAGACCACCGCCGGCTGTCCGCTGCCGAGCTTCCCGCCCGAGTAACCGGCTTGTCCCTCGCGGGCCGATTCGGGCCAAGCGTCGTTGAAATCAGTCGAATGGTTCACCTCGACCTTCACCACGAAGCGCGTCAGCTCCCCGGCGGGCGTGAGTTTCACATCGAACGAACCGCGCGGTGTAGCCCCCGAAATCCCGTCCGCAACGGGTTCCCGTTTCGTCGGCAGGTAGAGCCCGTCGCCATACTGCACCCCGCGGCGGTGGCACCAGTGCGGCAACGCCTCCCGGCGGCGGTTGCCTCCGGCCGCCGTCCACGACTGCGTGGCGATCTTATGGCTCACATAGACCGTCTCGAGGTAACGCCCTTCGGGGTCCTCGATCCACACCGCGATCTGCGGGGCATTCTTTTTCTTCAGCCCCAGAAACAGCGAAAAGTCGTGCAGCCACGCATCGCCCTGTTCTACGACGACCCGCACGCTGCCGTGTTCATACCCGACCAGCTCCTTCTGGCACGAGCAAAGCCCCACGAGGGGCAAAATCCACATCCATCCCATTTTTTTCATCCGTTTAATTGTCATTTATAATTGTTACTAATCGGTAACATCGCAGTCAAAAAAAGAGGCTACACCCCGAAAAACCGGTCGATCAGCCGGTCGATACCCTGTGCGACCTGCTCCCAGCCGCCGTCCGTGTCGATGGCGATGCCGTTGTAGACCGGGCAGAACTCCTCCAGCATCACCAGGTAGGTCACCGACGCCGTCACCAGTGAGGCCACCGCCGCCACTTCCGCTCCGGGATACCCCGTGATCCGGCTAACCTGCCGGACCAGCTCCACGCCGATCCGCTCGCGCTGTTCGCGCAACCGGGCGATCAGCTCGTTGTCCGACGAGAGTTCCCAGCGGCAGACCCTCCGCAGCGTAGGATCGGCCCGCAGTTGCGCGATATGGTTCCTGAAAACCGTTTTCAGCCACGCCGGTAACTCGTCCCGGCCGGGCATCTCCTGCGGAAAGTTGATCCAGAAATCGTGCTGCCGGACATAGGCCGCCACCAGCCCGTCCACCGAACCGAAATAGCGATATATCAGGATTTTCGAAACCCCGGCGCGTTCGGCGACGGCATTCACCCCGATCGACTCGAAGCCGCCCTCGCGGATCATCTCCCCGATCGTCGCAACCAAACGTCCCTCGGTCGCCTCGCGGTCGCGTTCCGCCGTCGCAGTTGTTTTGCTATTTGTTACCATTCGGGAACAAATATACGGAGTTTCTCCGGAACCTGCAAATTTTTTCCGGATTTTTACAGCCCGCCTAACTACAACAGCTCCAGCAGTTCCTCCGGTTTGTCAACCAGATGCCGGGCCCCAGCCGCGACGAGCTCCGCACGGTCGCGGAATCCCCACGTCACACCCGCCGAGCGGACGCCCGCAGCAGCCGCGGTCTCGATGTCCACGCCCGAATCGCCGACGTACAACGCCTCTTCTTTGGCCGCGCCCGTCAGCGCCAGAATCTCCTCCACGACCGCCGGCGAGGGTTTCAGGGGCACGCCGGGCCGCTGTCCGAAGACCGCCGCGAACGCCACCCCGGGGAAGAACAGCCGGACGAGTTTTTCGGTCCCGGCCTGGAACTTGTTCGACGCCACGGCCAGCGACACGCCCCGGCGCACGAGTTCGGCGACGAGTTCGGGAATCCCCGCGTAGGGCTTGGTATGGGCGTCGATATGCTCGGTGTAGTATTTCACGAAATCGGCGCGCACCGCGGCCACCGTCTCCGGCGTGCGCATCGGCTCGGGCAGGGCGCGTTCGACGAGCCGCATGATGCCGTTGCCGACGAAATGGCAGTACTCCGCATAGGAGTGCCCGGGAAGACCCCGCAGGGCCAGCACGGCGTTGCAGGCCACGGCCAGGTCGCCGATGGTGTCGAGCAGCGTGCCGTCGAGGTCGAATATTACCAGTTTACAATTCATAATGCACAATGCACAATTATTTAGTTTTCAATCAATTAAAATCAGCTGCCGCAACTTCAGAATCGTGCATTGTGCATCGTGCATCGTGCATTTTTCCGAATCTTCCGCCGTCGAACCGGCGACGGGCGGGACAAAAGTACGAATTTTTCCCGGGCTTAGGAAGCCCGATTTATGGGCTGCGGCAGGATTTTTGCGGGTCGGGAGCCGATTTCCGCTGCGATCCGTTTTAAAAACCCGCTTCTTGGGCGGGAGTGTGCTTTTTTCGGGTCGGAGACTTTCATATTTCCGTTTTTCTGCTTAACTTTGATAAACCGCAACGGCGCAAACAGATGAATACACTCCGCAAAGTGATCCGGTTCTATGTCGAAGGGTTCCGCGAGATGACCGTGGGACGGACGCTCTGGGCCATCATCCTCGTGAAACTCTTCATCATGTTCGCCGTGCTGAAGGTCTTTTTCTTCCCCGACCTGCTCGCGGGCAAAAGTCCCGAAGAAAAAGCCGATTACGTCCTGGAAAACCTCGCGCCCCCGGCCCCGGGAGCGGAGCCCTCAACCCAATAACACCCCGCTATGCTTTCCGACTACCTATCAACCGTCGACTGGTCGCGTGCGCAGTTCGCCATGACGGCCATCTACCACTGGCTGTTCGTCCCGCTGACGCTCGGGCTGGGCTTCCTGATCGCCATCATGGAGACCCTCTACGTGCGCACGAAAGACCCGTTCTGGCTCCGGACCACGAAATTCTGGATGCGCCTGTTCGGCATCAACTTCGCCATCGGCGTAGCCACGGGGCTGATCCTCGAATTCGAGTTCGGCACCAACTGGTCCAACTATTCCCACTTCGTGGGCGACATCTTCGGCGCCCCGCTGGCCATCGAGGGCATCTTCGCCTTCTTCCTCGAATCGACCTTCATCGCCGTGATGTTCTTCGGCTGGCGCAAGGTCTCGAGCGGTTTCCACCTCACGGCCACGTGGCTCACGGCCTTCGGGGCCAACCTCTCGGCGTGGTGGATTCTGGTGGCCAACTCGTGGATGCAGTACCCCGTGGGGTGCGATTTCAACCTCGAGACCGTGCGCAACGAGATGACCTCGTTCTCGGCCGTGGCGCTGTCGCCCGTGGCCGTCAACAAGTTCTTCCACACCGTCACCTCGTCGTTCGTCCTCGCGGCGCTGTTCGTCGTGGGCGTCTCGGCCTGGTACCTGCTGCGCCGGCGCGAGCAGCAGATGGCCCGCAAGAGCATCGCCATCGCTTCGGCGTTCGGATTCGTCTTCGCCCTGATCACGGCCTTCACGGGCGACCGTTCGGGGGCCATCGTGGCCCGGGTGCAGCCCATGAAGCTGGCCGCGATGGAGGCCCTTTACGAAGGGCAGGAGGGCGCGCCGCTCACCGCCGTGGGCGTCCTGCGGCCCGAAGCGGAACGGACGTCGAACGACGACGCTTTCTACTTCAAAATCGACATTCCGAAGCTGCTCTCGCTGATGAGCTTCCGCGACGCCGACGCCTTCGTGCCGGGCATCAACGACCTGGTTTACGGCAACGACGAGCGCGGCGTGATGTCGGCCGCCGAAAAGATGGAGCGCGGACGCGTGGCCGTGGACGAACTGGGCCGCTACCGCGCCGCGCGCGAGGCGGGCGACACGGCGGCCATCGCGGAGATACAATCCAAATTCGACCGCTCGACGCCCGAGGGCGAAGCGTTCCTGCGCGACCATTTCGCCTACTTCGGCTACGGCTACCTCGACCGTCCCGAGCAGATCGTGCCCAACGTGCCGCTGCTGTTCTACTCGTTCCGGGTGATGGTCGGCGCGGGCTGCTTCTTCATCCTGCTGCTGGGCCTCGTGTGGTGGTTAAACCGCCGCGACCGCCTCGCCGACAAACGCTGGCTGCTGTGGGTGGCCGTGTGGACGGTCCCGCTGGCCTACCTCGCCTCGCAGGCCGGATGGATCGTGGCCGAGGTCGGACGCCAGCCGTGGGCCATCCAGAACCTGATGCCCGTGGGCGTCGCGGCGTCGAAAATCCCCAGCGGATCGGTCTCCGTGACCTTCTTCCTCTTCCTGACGCTCTTCACGGCGCTGCTCATCGCCGAACTGAGCATCCTGTTCCGGCAAATTAAAATAGGCCCTAAAAACGACTAAGCCATGGATACTATTACACTGCTCCAACACTATTGGTGGTTCATCATTTCGCTTTTGGGGGCCTTGCTGGTCTTCCTGATGTTCGTGCAGGGCGGGCAGGCGCTGTTGTACAACGTCGGCCGCACGGAGGAGGAGCGCAACATGCTCGTCAACTCGCTGGGCCGCAAATGGGAATTCACCTTCACGACGCTCGTGACGTTCGGCGGGGCGTTCTTCGCGTCGTTCCCGTTGTTCTACTCCACGTCGTTCGGCGGGGCGTTCTACGTCTGGATGGCCATTCTGTTCTGCTTCGTGCTGCAGGCCGTGGCCTACGAATACCGCCGCAAACCCGCCAACGTCTTCGGCGAGCGGACTTTCAACGCCTTCCTGCTGATAAACGGCATCCTGGGGCCGCTGCTGATCGGCACCGCCGTCGGGACCTTCTTCACGGGGGCCGAATTCACGGTCGACCGCCTCAACCTGGCCAACCAGGGCGGCGCGGCGGTCATCTCGCAGTGGGCGACGCCGTGGCACGGGCTGGAAGCCGTCGCCGAGTGGCGCAACGTGCTGTTGGGCGTGTCGGTGGTCCTGCTGGCCATGACCCTCGCCTGCCAGTATTTTATAAATAACATCG
>ERZ1673699.2971-NODE-2971-length-10548-cov-5.232250_pt1 | contig 10548 bp, 7 predicted proteins | sample MGYA00580229_ERZ1673699 | MGnify/ENA primary metagenome ERZ1673699 (study PRJEB41218, sample SAMN15661785) | gut metagenome | host: Homo sapiens | place: Canada: London | collected 2015-08-20/2019-03-30 | study: EMG produced TPA metagenomics assembly of... | reverse complement strand
TCAAAATATTTTCTATGAAATTTGGTGCTTTGAATGGATTTTAAGAATTATCTCGTTCCCGGAAAGACCGGCCTGCTGATCGGTATCGGCGGCGTGTCCATGTCGCCGCTGGCGGAGGTGCTGCATGATGCCGGGCTGGACATCCGCGGTTCGGATATGGCCGAGAGCAGCAACACGCTCACGCTGCGTGAGCGCGGCATCCCGATCCATATCGGCCACAGTGCGGACAATGTCACGGATGACATTTCCTTCGTGATCCGCACGGCTGCCGTGCACGATGATAACCCGGAGGTGCACGAGGCGCATCGCCGCGGCATTCCGGTCTTTGAGCGCACGCAGGCTTGGGGAGCGCTCATGCGCGGATATCAGAACGCGCTGTGCATTTCCGGTACGCACGGTAAGACCACAACGACGTCCATGTGTACGCACATCATGATGGCGGCGGAAAAAGACCCGACCGTTATGATCGGCGGAACGCTTCCGCTGCTGAAGGCCTGCCACCGCGTCGGCAAGGGCAACACGATTATCATGGAATCGTGCGAGTATTATAACTCATTTCTGGCGCTCAACCCGACGATCGCCGTTGTTTTGAACATCGAGGCGGATCATCTGGATTTCTTCAAGGATCTTGAGGACATCAAGCATTCCTTCCGCTGCTTTGCTGAGCGTGTTCCGGCGGAAACCGGCACCGTGATCGCAAATTATGACGACGCCAACACCATGGATGCTCTGCGCGGCATTGCGCGCAAGGTCATAACCTTCGGTCTGAATACAAAGGCAGATGTGTATGCACAGAACATCGTACACCGCGGCTCCGTGTCCGAGTTTGATATTTATCACCGGGGAAATTATTTTGCCCGCGTGACACTCCACGTGCCGGGTATTCACAATGTGCGCAACGCGCTCGCTGCCACAGCCGCAGCCATTGTGCTCGGCGTCAGCCCGAATGCCGTCAAGTACGGTCTTGCCGGATTTGAGGGCGCAGGCCGCCGTTTTGATTATAAGGGCAAGTTTCAGGGCGCGGATCTGTACGACGACTATGCACACCATCCGAGTGAGCTGCGCGCGCTGCTCGATGCCGTGGATACACTCAACTATCAGCGTTCGATCGTCGTGTTCCAGCCGCACACCTACAGCCGCACGGCGAAGCTCTTCAACGATTTTGTCGAGCAGCTCCGCCGCCCGACGATCGTCTATCTGGCGGAGATCTACGCTGCGCGCGAGAAAAACACCATCGGCATTTCGTCTGCCGATCTGGCCGCGCAGATCCCAGGTGCGAAATTCTACCCGACCTTTGCGGAGATCGAGCGCGAGCTGCGCAGGATCGCCCGTCCGGGTGATATCATTCTGACCGTCGGCGCCGGCGATGTGTTTCGCATCGGTGAGCATCTGCTGCAGCAGTCGGATTCGGAAAACTGAGCCCGAGATAAAAATCGAATCAGATAAAAAGCTGTCGGATTTGTTCCGGCAGCTTTTTTGCGTCCAAAAATAAGGGCTTCCTGTACAAAGATATCTTTTGCGACAGCGGGGAATGACAGTTTTCATAATGATAAGAATCTATAATTTATGTAAACTTATCTGCGTCAGGAGGAACCACTATGAACGTCAGAATCGCGGGCGGTGACCGCCCCGTGCGTGCGCACGGAACACCGCTGAGCCCGATGGGCCTGCTGCCGGCAAGTGACAATGCCAAGTGGGTCGGTATGCTCGTGAGCTTTGCGCTCGGGCTTATTTTATCGACGGCGCACATCGCAGACTCGCCGGCGCCGTTCGGCTTGGCGTTCTTGGCTGCGATGGGTTATGGATCCGGCGGCGCACTGTGCCTTGTGGGGTGTGCACTCGGTTATTTTGCCGCTTTCGGCGTCGCATCCGGCACGCAGCTTGCAGCCGGGTGCTGCCTGACTTTTTTGACGGCGTATTTTCTGCGCAGCCGTCCGTTTGTGCAGACACGCTGGTATCCGCCGCTCGTCTCCGCAGCGGCTTACATACCGACGCGCCTGGTGCTGTATCTGCTCACGGGCGGCGTGTCACTGCTGCTGATATCGCGCATGGCGCTGTTTCTGATCCTCTGTGCGGGAGCGGCTTACGGCTTTGACGACCTGCTGCGCGCGCAGGAGCCGCGCACGGCCAATGCCGAGATCTGCCGCAATGTATCGGCGGTGTTTTTGCTCGCGTGTCTGCTCATGGGCGTGAATAACCTCCTGCTGTTTGACACGCTCTCGGTCGGCAGAGCGCTCTCTGTGCTCATCCTGCTCGTACTCAGCGGTACGGGCGGTGCACTGTGCGGTGCGTCTGCAGGCGTGATCCTCGGCATCGCCATGGATGTGGCCGCCGGAGCCGGTGTTTTGTTCTCTGTGGTATACGCGGCCGCCGGACTGCTGTCCGGACAGTTTTGCAAGCACCGGCGCGTGTTTTATTTGTGCGTATTCGCGGCGGCATATCTTCTGGCGCTGTTTTGTGTCCCGCTCCCGGCGCTGCGCATTGGGGCGAGCGCGGAGCTGCTGCTTGCCGTCGGCGCTTATCTCATGCTCCCGAAGAAATTTGTTGTTGCGGTCGGTGCATTTTTGCAGCCGATGCGCGCCGGGAGCGGCGAATCCGGTCTGCGCCGTTATGTTGCCGGGCGTGTAGGCGGAATGGCGCACGCATATCAGCAGCTGCATGATACCGCGTCTCAAGCGGCTGCGGCGGTGGAAAACGATGCCGACGCCGCCAAGATCTTCGACCGCGCGGCCGACCGTGTCTGCTGCCGGTGCAAGCTGCAGCAGGAATGCTGGACGCGCCGGGCGCTCGATACCCTCAATATCATGAACGATGCCACGCGGCGCATCCAAACACGCGGCCGCCTGCTGCCGGAGGATTTTCCGCCGTACTTCCGTGACCGTTGTGTCTATCTGCATGAATACACCGAGGTTGTCAACGGTGAGCTGCGGCTGCGCGCCTATCGGCAGCGGATGCAGGAAACCCTGCAGGAAAACCGTACCGTGCTCTGGCAGCAATATGCTGACTTTGCGCAGGTGCTCACAAACGTATCGCGTGAATTGGACAGCGGCTATGGCGCAGACCCGCTCGCAGAACAGCGGCTTATCCGTTATCTGCGCACGGTCGGTGTGGAAGCCGATGCCGCAGTTTTCCGCGAGAGCACGGGGCGCCTGCGCGTGACGATCGACAGCCGGTATCTGCGCCCGCTGCTGGAGCTGCCGGATTATCTTGACAAGCTCTCGGCGGCACTCGGTGTGCGCCTGTGTATGCCGGAAGACAGCGTGCGCGGCGACAGCCTGCTCCTTCTGGAGGCGGAGCCGCTGGCGGTCTCGGTCGGCATCGCGTCCATGCGCAAGAAAGGGGAGGCGGTCTCCGGCGACCGCGGCACGTATTTCAAAACCGACGCAGGGCAGCTGTGCGTGATCTTGTCCGATGGCATGGGCTGCGGTGAATCGGCGGCCGACGGCAGCATCGGAACGGTCGGCATGCTGGAAGAATTCCTGCGCTCCGGCGTCAGTCCGACGCTGGCCATGAAGCTGCTGAACTCGGCCATGCTGCTGCGTGACGGGGAAAACTGGGGCTATGCCACGGTGGATCTCATGTGCATGAATCTGTTTACCGGCGAGGCTGATTTTTATAAGTACGGCGCTGCACCGACCTATGTGAAATCCGGCGGCGCGCTCAAAAAGCTGCGCTGCACGTCGTTTGCTCCCGGTCTCGAGCAGGAGAGCGGGAAAGCCCCCGATGAGCTGCACATGCATCTCAAGCCGGGGAGCGTCGCCGTGATCGCAAGTGACGGCGTCGTTTCGGATGGGCAGGATCTCTGGCTGAGACGGCTGCTGAACGATTTTGAGGATGGGGATATGAAGACGCTCGCGGGCAGCGTCGTGCGCGCTGCGATCCGTGAATACGGGCGTGGAGACGACATGACCGCACTGGCGGTAAAGGTGGAGGTGCGCAGCTGATGAAACGAAAAAACAAGTCTGCCCGAAATTCAGTACGATCGCAATCCCTTCCCACGGCGGCAAACGCAGGAGAGACCGCGTTTGCTCACGGTATTTCGCGCCGCGTTGTGGTAGTCGATGCCGCTGACAGTCAGCTGTTCGAGCAGATCATCTACATTGTGCGTGACAATGCCGCCGGCGGCGGTGTCACCGCGGCGGATATTGTGCGGCAGGCGCGTGAAGCTGTCGGCAGTGTGCCGGCGATGCGCGCACCGCGGCCAAAGCAAAGATCATACACCGGCTTGCTGATCGGCCTGTGCTCCGTCGCCGCTGCGCTGACGGCAGCCATCGGATACTGCCTGTACTGCGGCTGGTGAGCGGCCGGTTTTCTCGGCGCCCCGGAAGGATGCTGCCCTTCCGGGGCGTTTTCTGTGCAAATAGCGGTTGTCAACGCTTGCCGAAAGTGTTAGAATAAAGCGCCTAAATCGATTTTTAGCGGGAGGTTGCCTTATGAGCACGATCAAAGATCTGAACCTTGCGGAATCCGGAGAGCGGAAGATCCGCTGGGTAGAAGCACATATGCCTGTTCTGCGCGACATCGGCAGCGATTTTGCGCGCGAGAAGCCGTTTGCCGGTCTCAAGATCGCGCTGTCCGTGCATCTGGAGGCTAAGACCGCGTATCTCTGCCGTGTGCTCGAAATGGGCGGTGCTGAGATGCACGTCACCGGATCGAATACGCTGTCTACACAGGACGATGTCGCTGCGGCGCTGGCGGCAAAGGGAATGGATGTGCACGCAGTCTACGGCTGCTCGGACGAGGAGTATCAGGCGCATCTGCGCAGCGTACTCTCCGTCGCCCCGAACATCATCATTGATGACGGCGGTGATCTGGTGCATCTGATGCACACGGAGTTCACAGATCTCATCCCGCAGGTCATCGGCGGCTGCGAGGAGACGACGACCGGCATCCACCGCCTGCGCATCATGGATCGCGCCGGGACGCTGCGCTTCCCGATGATCATGGTCAACGACGCCGACTGCAAGCACCTGTTTGATAATCGTTACGGCACCGGTCAGTCCGTGTGGGACGGCATCATGCGCACGACGAACCTCGTCGTTGCGGGCAAGTATGTTGTTGTGAGCGGCTACGGCTGGTGCGGCAAGGGCGTTGCGCTGCGCGCGAAGGGACTTGGCGCAAAGGTTGTCGTGACCGAGGTCGATCCCGTCCGCGCGCTTGAGGCTGTGATGGACGGTTATGAGGTCATGCCGATGATGGACGCTGCCGCGATCGGCGACATTTTCGTGTCGGTCACGGGCTGCAAGGACGTCATCACGCTCGAGCATTGCGAGCACATGAAAGACGGCGCGATCGTTTCCAATGCCGGTCATTTCAATGTGGAGATCGACATGGAGGCGCTCGATCGCTGCGCGGATGAAATCTATGAGGCGCGGCACAATATTGATGCCTACCGTCTGCCGAACGGCAAGACGATCTACGTCATCGCGCAGGGACGTCTGGTGAATCTGGCGGCCGGTGACGGACACCCTGCCGAGATCATGGATATGAGCTTTGCCGTGCAGGCTATGAGCGCGGAGTATCTGGTGCGCACACGCGGTCAGCTGCACCCGGGCGTTGTGTCCGTGCCCGCGGAGATCGACGACAACATCGCGCGCCGCAAGCTCAAGGCCATGGGCGTTTCGATCGACAGCCTCAGCTGCAGCCAGAAGGAGTATCTCAACGGCTGATCTGTAACACCGGACGGAAAGGAGGGGCAGGGAGATGGACGATCAGAACACGGAATACGAGGAATACGAGGACTACGAGGCGCTGCACGACGAACTCTTTGCGCTTCTGGATCAGCATCGGATGAAGGCGTTGAGCCAAAAGCTCAACGAAATGAATGAGTTTGATATCTCTGAATTTCTCGGTGAACTCTGGGAGGATAACCCCCAGCGGATGGCGATGGTGTTTCGCATCCTGTCCAAGGAGATCGCAGCGTCGGTGTTTGCGAATCTTCAGGTCGAGGAGCAGGAGACGATCATCAACTCCATCACGGACACGGAGCTTGCCGGCATCATCGAGGAACTGTATGTCGACGATGCGGTCGACATGATGGAGGAGCTTCCTGCAAACGTCGTCAAGCGCGTCATGCGCACGGCGACGCCTGCTACGCGCGCGCTCATCAACCAGTATCTGAAATACCCCGAAAACTCTGCCGGCAGTATCATGACGGCCGAGTTTGTGGATCTGAAAAAATACATGAGTGTACGCGAGGCATTTGCCCGCATCCGCAAGATCGGCGAGGACAAGGAGACGATCTATGTCTGCTATGTCACGTCGGCCAAGCGCAAGCTTGAGGGTGTTGTTACGGTCAAGGATCTGCTGCTGTCGGATGACGATGTGATCCTTGAGGACATCATGGATACCAATGTCATCTACGCGACCACCGGTGATGACCAGGAAGAGGTCTCGGAGATGATCTCCAATTATGACCTGCTGGCCATACCGGTCGTAGATAAGGAAGGATGCCTCGTCGGTATTGTCACGGTCGACGATATCATCGACGTCATGGAGCAGGAGGCTACGGAAGACATCGAAAAGATGGCTGGTATCACGCCATCCGATAAGCCGTACTCCCGCACAAGCGTCGTGGATATCTGGAAAAACCGCATCCCGTGGCTGATGTTTCTCATGCTCTCGGCAACCTTCACCGGCATGATCGTCACGCACTTTGAGGATGCTTTGGCGACGCAGGTCGCGCTTGCATCGTTCATGCCTATGCTCATGGGTACGGGCGGCAACTCTGGCAGCCAGTCGTCCACGGCGATCATCCGCAGCCTGTCGCTTGGTGATACGTCGACGTCGGATGCGCTGCGCGTGATCTGGAAAGAACTGCGTGTCGCATTTTTGTGCGGTGTTTCACTCGCAGCGGCAAATTTCGTGAAAATGCTGCTGGTCGACCGGCTTCTGCTTGGCAATACCGCCGTTACGATGTCGGTCGCGGCGACAGTCTGCTGCACGATCGTGTTCGTGGTCATGTTTGCCAAAGCTGTCGGCAGCCTTCTGCCGATGATCGCCGAAAAAATCGGCGTTGACCCAGCTGTCATGGCAAGCCCGCTCATTTCGACGATCACGGACGCTGTGTCATTGCTGATTTATTTTTCCATTGCAAAAGTGTTCCTGCATATTTGACGAGTTGATTTCAAACGCCCTCCGGACTGACGGAGGGCGTTTTTCCATAGAAAAGCACTTGCATAATGTGCAAAAAGTTATTATAATAAAGTGTCGTATTTTGCGTATGACCACACTCACAAAACAGCGAGGTGCGCTATGAAATCGAGTTTGAAAAAGGCAGTAACGGCGCTGCTTGCCACCGCTCTGCTGGCAGCGACGCCCTGCACGTCAGTGTTCGGCACGCAGACGTATTACGTCAATGACGGCAGCAGCACGCTGACGATGGCGGATGCGTATGCCATTGGTGCGTCCGGAGAGGCGGCAAAGCTGCCGGATCGCGGCGTCTATGCAGCCACGGCGAACGGCACGCAGATGCTCGGCGGCACGGAATATGACGACGTGCAGCCGAACGTTCCGAATGGCCTTATCCGCGCTGGACTGGCATTCGGTTCGACGGCACTCGATGCTGTACATCTGCAGATCAAAACAGGCTCCGGCTTTGCCTTCGGATATTATGATGAAGAGGCCGGACGTGTTTTCCGCGCGGTTGGTTCGACGGCCGAGAGCTCCGTGGCTGTTGTCGCAGACACAAACGTTACAGTCGGAAGCAGCACCTTTGGTGCCTATCACATCGAGATTGATGATACATATACAGATTTTGAGGCAGCCTGCGCGGCGGCTGCTGCCCACGGCGGATATCCGGTGTTCTATAACGGAACGTACCGCGTCCGCATCGGCAGCTTTGAAACTGCGGATGCAGCCTCTGCATCATCAGCTGCCGCGAGTGGAAGCGTCGTTTCCGGCGGCTCACGCGGCGTGCTGGTCGTAAAGGCCGGAACGGACGAGATCCTCTTCGGCTTTGACTGCGGCTCAACCAAATCGCTCACGCTTGCGCCCCAAAACAGCAGCGGTACCGCGATCACGCAAGTGGCTGAGTGTAAATATCGCAGCACAGATCGCTCATGCACGTACTATGGTGATTTCCAGTTTACCCGCTTCGATACGCAGCAGCCGCAGAAGCTCACACTGGTGAACTTCGTGGATCTGGAGTCGTACGTCAAGGGCGTTGTGCCATACGAGATGAGCAGTGGCTGGCCGCTCGAGGCACTCAAAGCGCAGGCGGTCTGCGCGCGCACGTATGCCGCCTCGCATATGAACGGCGTACCGGCGTATGGCTTTGACATCACGGCAACGACGACCAGTCAGGTTTACTTGGGTACGATCGAAGCCAGCGCCAACAGTGACCGCGCCGTGGACGAGACGGCGGGGAAATTTGTCCGCTATCAGGGCAAGCTCTGTGAGACGTTCTTCTTTGCTGCCGATGGCGGCGCGACCGAGAACTCCGAGAACGTCTGGGTTGCGGAGGTGCCGTATCTGCGCGGCGTGATTGACCCATATGAAAAAGATATTGATTTTTACTGTAAGAGCTGGGGAACGTCTGTTTCCCGCGATGCAGTCGGTGACATCTCCGTCACTTATACGCCAATTGGAAATGTCATGACCGTGACGGTTGGCGGCAAAACTTACAGCAAGGACAATGTGCGCACGTTTTTGACCAAGATCTGCGGCCTGCGCTATAACAGCCGCCACTTCACCGTGGAGTATGATGCGGCTTCGAATGTCTACAATGTCGTCGGCGGCGGCTACGGCCACAACTGCGGCATGAGTCAGTGGGGCGCCAAGGCCATGGCGGAGGTGCACGGAAAGACCTACGAAGAGATCATCAGTTTCTATTATACCGGAGCCTATGTTTCATGAAAAAATCGGATTTCTATTTTGACCTGCCGGAGGAGCTCATCGCACAGACGCCGCTCGAGCGCCGCGATGCCTCCCGGCTGCTGACGCTGGATAAAGCGACCGGTGCGGTCGAGCACCACCACTTTTATGAGCTGCCGCAGTTTCTGCACCCGAACGACTGCCTGATCCTCAATGATTCGCGTGTCCTTCCGGCGCGTCTGCTCGGGCACCGGAGTACTGGCGGCGCGGTCGAGGTATTGCTGCTGCGCGACCTCGGCGACGGCAAATGGGAGTGCCTGACCCGGCCGGGACGCAAGACACAGCCCGGCACTGCGCTGTCGTTCGGTGACGGGGAACTGACTGCCACGGTCGTCGATGCGATCGCCGATGGCAACAAGATCGTGCAGTTTCACTATGAGGGCATTTTCCTCGAGGTGCTCGAGCGGCTGGGCAAAATGCCGCTGCCGCCGTATATCAAGGCGGAGCTGCAGGATCAGGAGCGCTACCAGACGGTCTATTCCCGTGAGCTCGGCAGCGCCGCCGCACCGACGGCTGGCCTGCACTTTACGAAGGAGCTCCTGCAGCAGATTGCGGACATGGGTGTGAAGATCGGCTATGTCACGCTGCACGTCGGACTCGGTACGTTTCGCCCTGTCAAAGAGGATGAGATCGAGGATCATCCGATGCACTCGGAGTTTTGCATCATTCCGGAGGAGACGGCGCGCATCGTCAACGAGACGAAGGCGAGCGGTGGCCGCGTCATCTGCGTCGGTACGACGTCCTGCCGCACGGTCGAGAGCTTTGCCGAGCCCGACGGGACGCTGCGCGCACAGTCCGGCTGGACGGATATTTTCATCTACCCCGGTTATAAGTTCAAATGCTTGGACGCGCTCGTCACGAATTTTCACCTCCCGGAGAGCACGCTCATCATGCTCGTCTCGGCGCTGGCCGGACGGGAGCATATCCTCAACGCATATAAAATTGCCGTCGAAAACCGCTATCGCTTTTTCTCATTTGGAGATGCGATGTTTATCGCGGATTTCTGATTGACCACGCTGAGACTCCGTACAAGACCGCCTTGCAGGCTTTGCAGGGCGGTCAGGCTTTTAAAATCACATATTTTGTGAACAAACATTGCGCGTTTCGTGAACGTTAGCACTCGGCGCTTGACTGTGCTAAAAAGCGTGCTATGATGAACACGATCGATGAGGGAGGGAGCATTGAGAGCCCTCCGGAGATCAGGCATTGTTGTACAAACGGTAACAGAGTTCGCCAACGCATGGAGTTTTTCCCCAGCGCCTACGAAAGGTATGAATGGAGGAATGACTTATGTTGCCGAGTGTTTTTGGTGAAAACCTGTTTGATGATTCGCTGTCCGATTTCTTCGGCTTCGGGCGTATGATGCCGCAAATCAGCAGTGAGCTGTACGGTAAGCATGCCAAGAACCTGATGAAGACCGATGTCCGCGAACTGGACGGCTCGTATGAGCTGGACGTGGATCTGCCGGGCTTCAAGAAGGACGAAGTGACAGTGGACCTGCAGGATGGTTACCTGACGATCAGTGCTGCGAAGGCTCTTGACAAGGACGAGTCCGATCAGAAGGGCAAGTTCCTGCGTCAGGAGCGTTGCTCCGGCTCGATGAGCCGCAGCTTCTATGTCGGTGACGACGTGGAATCCGCGGACATCTCTGCGAAGTACGAGGATGGTATCCTG
>ERZ1673699.2961-NODE-2961-length-10566-cov-5.864523_pt1 | contig 10566 bp, 8 predicted proteins | sample MGYA00580229_ERZ1673699 | MGnify/ENA primary metagenome ERZ1673699 (study PRJEB41218, sample SAMN15661785) | gut metagenome | host: Homo sapiens | place: Canada: London | collected 2015-08-20/2019-03-30 | study: EMG produced TPA metagenomics assembly of... | reverse complement strand
CTCATCGAAGAACAATACAATGGATAATCTTATTTTCGGGATACGTCCCGTGGCCGAAGCGATCGAGGCCGGAAAGCAGATCGAGAAACTCTACATCCGCAAAGGCGCCGAGGGGCAGCTGATGCAGGAGCTCAAAGACCTCTGCATCCGCCATCGGGTGCACTTTCAGGAGGTGCCGGTCGAGAAGCTCAACCGCCTCACGCGCGGCAACCACCAGGGAGTCGTGGCGCAGACCGCGGCCATCGAATATGTCGAGCTGACCGACATTCTGGAACGGGTTCCCGAGGACGAGACGCCGCTCATCGTGTTGTTCGACGGGGTGACCGACGTGCGTAATTTCGGGGCTATCGCCCGTTCGGCCGAGTGTGCCGGGGCGCACGGGCTCGTCACGCCGCTCAAAAATTCCGCTCCCGTGAATGCCGAGGCCATCCGTTCGTCGGCCGGGGCCCTCACGGCGATCCCCGTGTGCCGCGTGGGTTCGATCCGCAACACGCTCAAACAGTTGCAGTCCGAGGGCTTTCAGGTCGTGGCCGCCACGGAGAAGAGCCGCAAACTGCTTTACGACGCCGATTTCCGCAAGCCGACCGTGCTGGTGATGGGCGCCGAGGATACGGGCATCTCGAAAGAGGTGCTGAAACTCTGCGACGAACAGCTGGCCATTCCGCTGATCGGGCATATCGAATCGCTGAACGTCTCGGCCGCCGCGGCCGTGATGCTGTTCGAGGTGGTCCGCCAGCGCATCGCCGAATAAAACCCCGAAGACCATGAACGCCAAACTCGAATATTACCTGCGCTGGCTCCGGGAGGGGGCTGTGCGGGTCGTGCGGTCGTACCCGGTCGAAATGCTCCTCGCACTGTATGCCTGTGCCTGGTGCCTGCTGACCTACGAACTCGACTGGAGCGGGAACGACCTGTTCGAAAAACTGGCCCCCGTGCCGCTGTTCTTCGCGCTGGCGCTGGCGCTCAACGTCCTCGCGGGACGCGGTCCGTGGCGGAAAGTCTACTGGGTCGCGTGGGTGCCGATCGTGCCGCTGACCCTTTGGAGCGGGCTCGGCGACTGGGTCGAAAGCGCTCCGTATGCCATCTCGGTCGGCATACTGGCTCCGCTGCTGCTGTTGCTGAGCCTGCGGGCCGTGCGCAACGACCGGTTCGTCAACGGTGCGCTCGTCTGGCTGCGGTCGGGACTGCTCGCCCTGCTGTTCGCCAACGTCGCGCTGGGGCTGTTCTATGCGATACTCTATTCGACGACCTATATCTTCGGCCTCGACGGTCAGTGGATCGAACATGTTGCGGTCTGGGCCGTGTCGATCGTCGAAACGGTGGCCGTGCCCCTGCTGTTCCTGATGATGGCCGACCGCTGGCGGGGCGCCGAACTGCGCGGCAACCGCATCCTCGAGGTGCTGCTCAACTACATCGTGACCCCGGCGCTGTTGATCTACGCCGCGATTTTCTACCTCTACATGGCCAAGATCCTCTTCACGTGGTCGCTGCCCGAGGGCGGCGTGGCCTACCTGGTTTTCGGGTTCACGATAACGGCGCTGACCGTGAAGGCGGTGGACCAGTTGCTCGGAAAGCGGATTTACAACTGGTTCTTCAACCGGTTCAGCCTCGTGTCGCTGCCGATGCTGGTGCTGTTCTGGATCGGCGTGGTGCGCCGCACGAACGAATACGGACTGACCGAACCGCGTGTCTACCTCGTGGTCTGCGGCGGGTTGATGACCCTTTGCGTGTTGCTGTTCCTGTCGCGGCGCGCGGGCCGTTACCTGTGGGTGTGCCTTGCGGCATGGGTGAGTTTCGCCGCGCTGGCCTACATTCCCTGCCTCGAACCGGAGCGTGTCGCCGTGCGGTCGCAGCTGCACCGTGCGGAGCGGACGGCGGAACGGCTCGGACGCCTCGATGACGACGGACGGCTGCTGCTGACGCCGATGCCGCTGTCCGATACCGTCCGCCGGGCGGAGTACCGGAAACTCTACGAATCGCTCGAATACATTCGGCGCGACAGCGTGGCTTTCAGCCGTTTCGGAGTGGAGAAACTCGATGACTTTGCCGCGATCTTCCCCGCCGGGATGCGTGATTACGTGAAGTGGGGGTATGATTGCTGCAATTCATATTGTGTTAATATCAATATTATTGAACTGGAGGCACCCATTAATGTCCGGTTCGAGGTAAATGCGGAATATCCGCATTATTATACGAATCTCCGGAACTGGTACAACAATAGTTATAATTTCGGTAACGATACGCTTCGTCTGTTTTTAGGGGAGGAGTGTGCCGTATACCGGATTCCTTGTCGGGATTTGCTGGAACGCCAACTGGAAAGAAGTGGATTCGATCCGGCCGAAGAGTGCGAGCCTACGCCGGAGCAATTGCTACGGCTGTTGGACTATCGCGATGACCGCTGCCGGATTCTGTTCGAAAATATAAAGTTGGAACGTACGGATTCTGCCGTTGTAATACAGGGAATGTCGATTAATGCTGTGCTGATGCGATGACCTCGGTTTACGTGCATCCCCGGCTGGGGGAGGTGACGCTCTCGCAGACGATGCGGGCGCGCCGCGTTTCGATCAGCGTACGCGCCACGGGCGTCGTGCGGCTGTCATTTCCCTATGGGGTGTCGCAAAAGCGGGCATTGGCTTTCCTCGAACAGAAAGCCGGGTGGATCGAGGCGGCGCGCGAACGGCTGGCCCGCAAGCGGGCGTCCCTGCCTCCGCAGCTGTCGCCCGTCGAACAGAAAGCCCATGTCGAGGAGTTGCGCCGGGCCGCCAAGGCCGACCTGCCGGGCCGCATCGCGCGGCTGTCGGAGGCGACGGGGCTGAAATACGAAAAACTCACGATCCGCGCCTCGCGCACGAAGTGGGGGAGTTGTTCGGGACGGAATCACATCTCGCTGAGCCTCTTCCTGATGACCCTGCCGGAGCATCTGCGCGACTACGTCATTATCCACGAACTTTGCCACACGGTCCATCACAACCATTCGCCGCGTTTCCACGCTTTGGTCGACCGGCTGGTCGGGGGCAACGAAAAAGCCCTTAACCGGGAGTTAAGGGCTTTCACGATTCGTTGATCCGCGGGGCGGTTACCGCTGTCCGAGTACCTCCTTTTCCCCCTTATACGTGAACGCCATAAAGACGATCGAGAGGGCGCAGGCTCCGATGAGCAGGATGAATGTCCAGTCCCAGCCGAACTTGTCGGCCACCGAGCCGATCACGATGTTGGCCAGGATGGCCGTGCCGAGGAAATAACCGAAAAATCCGGTCAGTCCGGCAGCCGTTCCGGCGGCGTTCTTCGGGGCCAGGTCGAGCGCCTGTACACCGATGAGCATGACCGGGCCGTAGATGAAGAACCCGATGGCGATCAGCGACATGGTGACGATGACATAGTTTGCCGAGAACTGCCAGTAGAGGAAGATGAACACCGCGACGATCGCCATGAAGAGGATGGTCGGGATGGCGCGGCGTCCGTGGAACACCTTGTCGCTCAGCCAGCCGCAGATCAGCGTGCCGGGGATGGCGGCGAACTCGTAAGCGAAATAGGCCCAGCCGGCCTGTTTGATATCATAGCCCTGTGCGTCGCGCAGGTAGGTCGGGGCCCAGTCGAGGCATCCGTAACGCACCATGTAGACGAAGGCGTTGGCGATGGCGATGAACCACAGCAGTTTGTTGTTCAGGACGTATTTGAAGAAGATTTCGCGGGTCGTGAGCACCTCTTCCTGCTTGGCGCTGTAATTCTTCGGGAAATCGTCGCGCCACTTCTCCACCGAGGGCAGGCTGCACGACTGCGGCGTGTCGCGGATGAGCACGTAGGCCAGGATGGCGATGAAGATCGCCACGACCGCCGGGAAGAGGTAGGTGCCGATCAGGAAATAAAATTCCGTATGGCTTCCGTAGAACCACGAGCCGAACCAGATGGCGCCGTAAACGGCCATCGGGCCCACCAGCGCGCCGCCCACATTGTGGGCGCAGTTCCAGATCGACATCTTCGTACCGCGTTCGTTGATCGAGAACCAGTGGGTCATGACGCGGCCGCACGGAGGCCAGCCCATGCCGTTGAACCAGCCGACCAGGAAATTCAGGACCGCCATGAGGACGATGGCCAGTTGCTTGCGCTCGGGGCCGAGCAGCGTGACCGGGACGATCATGAACATCATCGACACGGCGGCCAGGACCAGTCCCAGCGGCAGGAACACGCGGGCGTTGCTGCGGTCGGAGACGCTCCCCATCAGGAATTTGGACAGCGCATAGGCCACGGCGTTCATCGAGAGGACGATACTCAGTTCGCTCTGGTCGAAGCCGAGGAGCGTGAGCTCGGGAATCGCCATCGAGAAATTCTTCCGGACGATGTAGAATCCGGCATACCCGATGAAGATACCGAGGAATACCTGCAGACGCATGCGTTTGTATTTCGCGTCCACCTGGTCGCCCTCCATTTCCGGTTTATACGCAGGAGGTTGTAATAATTTCCACATAGGACAGGTTGATGGTTTTTAGGTTGATTTAGGACTTGTTCCGCCTGTTCCGCGGTTGCGGTTCCGGATTTATCCCCGAAAGCCCCTCCTTTTTCGGGACGGGGCTTCGGGGTATGATCGGATTTCGACGGTTCAAACTGATTTATTTTTGCTCAAAGATATAATTTTTTGCCAGATCGGTGAAATTTTTCACCTGTTCGTCGATCCATGCCTGGTCGCGGCCCAGCTCGCGGGCCATGATCGCGGCGGCCTTGGGAGCTGCGGCGATAGCCTCGCGGGCGTCGACGAACAGCAGGCGCACGCGGCGCGACAGCACGTCTTCGAGCGTGATGCCCATCTCCTCGCGCACGGCCCAGACCACCTCGGCCAGCGTATAGCCGAATTTCTCCGAGAGCTTCTCGCCCAGCGCCGGCTCCTGCTCGATCAGCTGGAGAATCTTCGGTTCGTCCGACCCGTAGACGTACATGTGGTCCGTGAGGTCGGGATTCTTGCGGTAGCCGTGGATGCGGAACTTTTGGGTGACGCACTTGCGTTTGGGAAGCCCGGCCACCTCGATCGCCTTGTCCACCGTGTCCTCGGCCATCAGGCGGTAGGAGGTCCATTTGCCGCCCGTGATGGTCACCAGCCCGTTGTCCGAGGTGATGACCTTGTGGCTGCGCGAAATCTCCTTCGTGTTCTTGCCCTCCTTTTTGGGCGCCGCCAGCGGACGCTGGCCCGCGAATACCGAGAGGATGTCCTTATAGGTGGGCGCCGGGTTCATGTAGAGTCCCGCCGTGCCGAGGATGAAGTCGATCTCCTCCTTCAGCGGGCGCGGCTCCTCCTCGGCGGTGGGGCGCACGATGTCGGTGGTGCCGACCACGACCTTGTCGTGCCAGGGCACGGCGAACAGCACACGGCCGTCCGAGGTCTTGGGGACCATGATGGCGTAGTCGCTCTGCAGGAACTTCATGTCCAGCACGATGTGCACGCCCTGGCTCGGGGTGACCATCTTCTTGTGCTCGGGGCTGTCCATGTGCATGATGTCGTCGACGAAGCAGCCGGCGGCATTTACCACGCTGCGGGCTTTGAGGGTGTACTCCTCGCCCGAAAGGTTGTCGACGAACTTCACGCCGGCGACCTTGCCCGCCTCGTCGTGCACGATGCCCGTCACCGAAGCGTGGTTGACGACCGTGCCGCCGTTCTCGACGCAGGTCTGCGCGAGGTTAATGGCCATGCGCGAGTCGTCGAACTGGCCGTCGTGGTAGACCACGCCGCCTTTCAGGCCCTTCTCGACCGAGGTCGGGATGTATTTCATCACCTTCTTCGCCGAAATGTATTTCGAACGCCCGTAGCCGAAGCCGAACGAGAGCAGGTCATAGAACGTCAGTCCGCAGAAATAGAGGAAATTGTCCCAGTAGCGGTAGTTCGAGATGACGAAAGCCTGGTCTTTCACCAGGTGCGGGGCGTTGGCTTTCATGCGGCCGCGTTCGCGCAGCGCCTCCAACACCAGCATCACGTCGCCTTTCTGGAGGTAGCGCACGCCGCCGTGCACCAGTTTGGTCGAACGGCTCGACGTACATTTGGCGAAGTCGGTCTTTTCCAGACAGGCGACGCTCATGCCGCGCGTCGCCGCGTCTACCGCCACACCCAGTCCCGTGGCGCCGCCGCCCACGACTACCATGTCCCAGATCTTGTCCTTTTCGGACAGCTTTTTGATTTGTGTCGCCCTTTCCATATTATAATGTGTAATGTTTGTGTGTTTCGTTTCGCAACAAAATTACAAATGATTTTCGCTATTTCAAAATAAAATCGATTTTATTTTGAAATAATATAGGCCGTAGCCATGTTTCTCCCGGAAAGCGAATTTCTCCGGCCGGGTGAATCTATTTCGAATAATTTTCGTATCTTGGTCGAACGAAACTGTTAAAATTTCAAATTGCGTATGAATAAATCCGGCGAAGAACCCCTTTTGAGCCTCCCGGAACGGCATAGCCGCATCCTGGCCCTGCTCCAGCAGAACGGCTCGATTTCGGTGACGCAACTCTCCGAACTTTTCAAAGTTTCGGAGGTGACCATCCGCAAGGATCTGTCCTACCTCGAACAGCAGAAGAAGCTCTACCGTACGCACGGCAGCGCCATTCTCATAAGTCCCTACATCAGCGACCGCCACGTCAACGAGAAAGAGAAGAAGAACGTCGCCGAGAAGCGGGCGATCGGCGCTGCGGCCGCGGCGCTCGTTTCCGAGGACGATTCGATCATCATCGCTTCGGGCACGACGATGGCTTTTCTGGCCAGGGAGATCAAACCCGCCGGCCGCCTGACGGTCATCACGGCGGCGGTTCCCGTGACGCAGATTCTCTCGCAGCACGCCGACGTGGACGTCATCCAGCTGGGCGGCATCACCCGGAGCAGTTCGGTCTCGGTCGTGGGACCCTTTGCCGAGTCGATGCTGCGCAACTTCAACTGCAGCAAGCTGTTCGTCGGCGTGGACGGCATCGACTCCGAGTTCGGGCTGACGACGACCAACATGCTCGAAGCCTCGCTGAACGGCGCGATGATCAACGCCGCGCAGAAGGTCGTGGTGCTGGCCGACAGCTCGAAGTTCGGGCGCCGCGGGTTCAGCAAAATCTGCGACCTGGAGGCCGTCGACCGCATCATCACCGACAGCGGTGTGCAGCCCCTTTATCTGGAGCGGCTGCGCGAACGCGGGATCGAGGTGACGGTGGTGGACGTCTGAAATACAGGCTGATACAGGCATACGAAAAGAGCGGCAAGAATCCTGCCGCTCTTTTTTTGTGCCGTTCGGTGCGTCTACTTTTTCAGCAGGGCCTGCAGCCGCTCGGGGTAGTCGGTGGTGATGTAGTCCACGCCCAGATCGATGAAGTACTTCATGTCTTCCTCAGAATCCACGGTCCAGACGTTGACTTCGAGACCCAGGTCGTGCGCCTCCTTCACCCACTTGGGATGCTTGCGCAGTACGCCCATCGAGTAGTCGATGCCGGCCAGCCCCAGTTTTTTGATGCTCTTGGGAGGCAGGTCGCCGTTGAGGTAGTAGATTTTAGTGTCGGGGAGGAGCTTTTTGAAAGCCAGGCAGGCGTTGATCGAGAAGGCGATGATGTCGGTCCGGTCCAGCACGTTGTATTTTTTGAGCTCCCTGACGATCTTTTCGGCGGCGAGGTCCTCGCGGTTGTAATCCGAAAGCGATTTCATTTCGAGGATCAGGCGCGTGTCGGGTTTCGAGGCGACGAGTTTGAGGTAGGCGTCGAACATGGGGATGTTCTCGCCGTTGGGCAGCACGATGGCCGTGATCTCCTTGGCCGTGGATTTCTCCATGTCGACGTCGGTGCCTTTGTACTTGCGGTCGTGGTTGACGATCAGCTTGTTGTCGGCCGTGAGCCAGACGTCGATCTCCGAGCCGTAGACCCCGACGGCGTCGGCCTTGGTGAACGATGCCAGCGAGTTCTGCGCCGATTCGGGTGCGGTCCAGTAGCCGCGGTGGGCGATCACCTTGGGTTGGGCGATGACGGCGCCTCCTGCGACCAGCAGGGCAGCCGAAAAAATGAACTTTTTCATCATATCGTTTGAAATGTTGGTTGGTAGCTTGTGAAATGAAACCTCCGCAAAGTTAAGAAACATTTCCGGATTTACAAGCCGAAAGCCGGCCGGAACCTCTGTTTTCATCGAATCGTATTGCAAACGTTCCCGGGGATTTTTTTCGGGAAATGGTCAATTTGTGGTAGTAATTGCAAATATTGTGCACTGCGGGTTGCGGAATTTTTCCTATCTTCGTGCAATTCGAATTACTTAAAACCACATAAACAGGAACCATGAAAGAAAAAGTCAGCAAGAAATTCTCGGAACTTTACGGTGAAGGCGCCATTCTGTTCGCCTCTCCGGGCCGTATCAACCTGATCGGCGAGCATACGGATTACAACGGGGGCTTCGTCTTCCCGGGAGCCGTGGACAAGGGCATCGTCGCCGCCATCCGGCTCAACGGCACGGACAAGGTGCGCGCCTATGCGCTCGATTTGGGCGAGAGCTCGGAGTTCGGACTCAACGAAGCCGACAAACCCGCCCAGAGCTGGGCATGCTATATCTTCGGCGTCTGCCGCGAGATCCAGAAGCGCGGCGGGGTGATCGGCGGTTTCGACACGGTGTTCGCGGGCGACGTGCCCCTGGGCGCCGGCATGTCGTCGTCGGCAGCCTTGGAGTCGACCTACGCCTTCGCGCTGAACGACCTCTACTCGCTGGGAATCGACAAGTTCGAACTGGCGAAGATCGGCCAGTCCACCGAACACAACTACTGCGGCGTGAACTGCGGCATCATGGACCAGTTCGCGTCGGTATTCGGCAAGAAAGGCAACCTGATCCGCCTGGACTGCCGTTCGCTGGAGTATGCCTATTTCCCGTTCGATCCGAAAGGTTACAAACTCGTCCTGCTCGATTCGCGCGTGAAGCACGAGCTGGTGGGTTCGCCCTACAACGACCGCCGCGCGTCGTGCGAGCGTGTGGCCAAGATGCTGGGACAGGAGTTCCTGCGCGGCGCCACGATGGAGCAGCTCGACGCCATCAAAGATAAGATTTCGGACGAGGATTACAAGCGCGCCCGCTATGTGATCGGCGAGGAGAAGCGCGTGTTGGACGTCTGCGAGGCGCTCGAGAAGGGCGATTACGAGACCGTCGGCGAGCGGATGTACGAGACCCACTGGGGCATGTCGAAAGACTACGAAGTGTCGTGCGAGGAGCTGGATTTCCTGGCCACGGTGGCCAAGGAGTGCGGCGTGAGCGGTTCGCGCATCATGGGCGGCGGCTTCGGCGGCTGCACGATCAACCTGGTGAAAGACGCGCTTTACGACAACTTCATCGCCACGGCCAAGGAGAAGTTCAACGCCAAGTACGGCCACGAACCCAAGGTTTACGAGGTGGTGATCTCCGACGGTTCGCGCCGGCTGGAGTAATCGTACCGACAGCATGAAAAATCCCGAAGCCTGAGCTTCGGGATTTTTTTGTTTCAGTCGAGGATTTTTTGGAGCATGATCTCGTCGTGGTAACCGTGGGGCCGCCACATCCAGTCGCGTTTGACGCCGACTTCGGTGAATCCCGCGTTGCGGAACAACCGCAGGCTCGCTTCGTTGTCTGCCCCGACGTTGCACCACAACTGGTGTACGCGCAGCGTGTCGTGGGTGTAACGGCAGAGGGTTTCCAGAGCGTCGGAGGCGTAGCCGCATCCCCGGTCGCTCTGCTCGTAGATGAGGATGCCCACGCCCGCCCGGCGGTGGATCGGGTCGTATTCGAACAGGTCGATCGCTCCGACCGGCCGTGCGCTCAGCAGCGTCTCGACGATCAGCCGCAGCTGTCCGTCGCAGAGCACCCCGATAGTGTCCCGGTGCCGTTCGACAAAACGCCGCATCTGGTGGTGCGAAAAGGGTTCCGTCGTGCCGCTGACCGCCCAGATGTCGCAGTCGTTCTCCCACACGTACATCAGGTCGGCGTCCTCCGGCTCCACGGCCCGCAGGCGGATGGTGCGGCCTTCGATGTTCATTACAGTCCGATGATCTTGTTCCGGATCAGCATCGCCACACCCCAGGCGTTGGCGTTCTCGGTCATTTTCGAGACGCGGAACTTGGTGTCCTTGTAAACGAGGTTGAGCGAATATTTGTTCGTCGCCGATTTCAGCGGCAGCATGATGTAGTCGCCCGCCGCCGCGAGGTTGCCGCCGACGATGACCGTCTCGGGGTTGAAAGTATTGATAAGGAAAGCCACGGCCTTGCCGACCTTCTCGCCCGCCTCCTCGATCAGCTCGATCGAAAGGTTGTCGTCGTTCTTCGCCGCCGCGATGATGTCGTCGATATGGATGGTCTTCTGCTGGTCGTACTTCTCGCGCAGGATGGTGTTCACGCCGTTCTGGATCAGGTGGCACATCTTGTCCTCGATGGCGATACCCGAGACCTCGGTTTCGAGGCAGCCTTTCTTGCCGCACGAGCAGATGATTTCGTTGTCGAAGAACGGGATGTGCCCGAATTCGCCCGCGAACCCGCTCTTGCCGTAGTACAGCTGGCCGTCGACCACGATGCCGATGGCCACGCCGCGGCCCATGTGGAGGTAGAGCACGTTGCTCTCGT
>ERZ1673699.2936-NODE-2936-length-10662-cov-4.638635_pt1 | contig 10662 bp, 10 predicted proteins | sample MGYA00580229_ERZ1673699 | MGnify/ENA primary metagenome ERZ1673699 (study PRJEB41218, sample SAMN15661785) | gut metagenome | host: Homo sapiens | place: Canada: London | collected 2015-08-20/2019-03-30 | study: EMG produced TPA metagenomics assembly of... | reverse complement strand
ATGGCTATTTCACTTATAAAGAAAATAAAGTTCTTACTGAAACACAAGAAGAGAGATTAAAGGCAATAAAAGAGTTTACTGAGCTTGGAAGTGGATATAAAATTGCTATGCGTGATTTGCAAATTAGAGGTGCAGGTAATTTATTAGGAACGTCTCAACACGGCCACATCGCTGCGATCGGTTATGATTTATACATCAAATATTTAAATCTTGCTATAAAGAAGCTTAGAGGATATGAAGTTAAAGAAGATATTGATACAAGAGTTGACATCACCGTTGATGCTTATATACCAGATGATTTTGCTCCTGACGAATACATTAAGATGGATCTATATAAAAAGATAGCTGCAGTTGAAAACGAAGAGATGAAGAGCGAGCTTATAGATGAAATCGTTGACAGATTTGCCGATATACCTAAATCAATAGTTAATCTAATCGATATAAGCGAGATTAGATCCATGGCAAAAGAATTTTCAATAACATCAATTAATGAGGTCGGTGGCGATTTTAGGATAGAATTTTTAAACGATAAAGTTATCAATCCTCAATGGATAGCTGATATATATAAGAAATATAAGAACAGACTTTATATAAACAAGAGATATATGAATGTTATAAGAATATCTATAGAGGGCGAAAACAAGATAAAACTCATAAAAGATATATTAATTTTATTTAAAATGAGTAAATAGATAAAAAAAGCTTGAAAATTTATTTAAAAAGATATATAATAATTCTATGAGTAAAAATTAAGGGGAGATATGATGAAGAAAAACATTAAAATTATTTTGCTTGTTTTAACTGTGATGTCAATCTTATTTGCTACATCTTGTAAAAAAGCAGATGAAGATGCAGTAGCAACAGTTAACGGAAAAGCAATAAGTGAAAAAGATTTCACAGAAAACTATAAAGTATATGAACGTATGTATAAGCAACAACTTGGAGAAGAAGCGCTAAAGAAAACTGATAAAGACGGTGTTTCTTTTAAGGATAAGCTTAAAGATAATATACTTGAAAAACTTATAGTTGATGAACTTATTAATCAAGAAATCGATAAGAAGAAGATTGCTATCGAAGATGAAGAAGTAAACAAGTTATATGAACAAACAATCAAGGATATGGGCGGTAAAGAACAATACGAACAATTCTTGAAACAACAAAATATAACAGATGATTTCATTAAAGATAGTATCAAAAAAGATTATAAGCAACAAAAACTAGAAGAATCTTTTTATAAGGACAATAAGATTACTGATGAAGAAATCAAAGAATTCTATGATTCTAACAAGGATAAGCTTATAAAGTATAGCTTAAGCCAAATCATGGCGGACAATGAAGATGACGCTAAAAAGCTTTACGATAAACTTCAAGCTGGTGAAGATTTTGCTGAACTAGCTAAGAAAGAATCAAGCGATACTTACTCAGCATCAAATGGCGGTAAGATGGGCGAAGTTCAAGCATCATCAATGCCAGAAGAGTTCTTAAATGCAGTTAGCTCAACTGAAATCGGTTCTTACTCAAAAGTATTTAAGAGTGATATGGGATATCACATAGTAAAAGTTGAAGATAAAAAAGACCAACTTGAAGATTTAAAAGCTGAGATAGAACAAACATTAAAAACTCAAAAATTTGTTGGATACATGAAAGAGCTTAGAGCAAATGCAGACGTTAAGAAGATGGATTTACCAGAAATTAAAGATGACGATGTAAAGACAGACGATGAAGCAAAAGATGCTGATAACAAAGACGCTGATACTAAAGACGACAGCAAAGACACTGAAACAAAAGATGACAGTGAAGCTGAAGACAAATCAGATAATAAATAAGTAATAAATTTAAGGAGGATATTATGGCTGAATACAAATTAAAAGCACAAAAGCGTGAAGCTGTAGGAAAAAATAAAGTTGATAAAATTAGACAAAACGAACAATTACCAGCAGCAATTTTCCAAAAAGGAAAAGAATCAGAACACATTACTATCAATGATCTAGAATTCAAAATGTTATACCAAAAAGCAGGTATGACAAGTATCATAGATCTTGACATCGATGGAGCTGTTAGACCAGCTATCATTAAGGAAATTCAAAGACACCCATTCAAAAATCAAATTCTACATGTTGGTTTCCAAGGAATTAACATGGACGAAAAGATTAAGATCGAAGTTCCAGTTGAATTACTTAACAGAGATGAAATCAGAAAACAACCATCTGTATTAAATCAACAACTTGATACTATCGAAGTTCTTGTATTACCAAGCAACATTCCAGATAGCTTCTCAATTGATGTTCAAAACATGGAATATGATGACTCATTCACAGTTAAGGATCTAGTTGGTGACAACAAAGATGTTGAAGTACTTATAGACCCAGAAGAAGTTGTATGTTCATTATCAGCACCAAGAGAAGAAAAAGAAGAAGAAGCAGTTGAAACTTCAGCAGCTGACGTACCTGTAGTAGGTAAAGAAGAAAAAGAAGAAGAAGCAGACAACGAATAATATTGTTTATATGGCCTTGCCGCTCGTTAAGAGTAGCGAGGCTTTTTATTTTGTGTAAAATTATTTAATTAAAAAGTAAATTATAATCAGTATACTTCTTGACTTAGAGAAATATTTATTTTATAATAAATATGTATGCAAAGGAGAAAAATATGATTAAAAAACCTAAGTTAAGAATAGATATAATTTTAGTAATGTCAATACTGGCGCTACTTGCTTTTGGCACCATCATGGTATATTCAACTACACTATCATTTGCAAAGCCAGTACAAAACGGCTTAATGAAAACACATTTTTTGTCTTTAGCATTAGGACTAGTTGTGATGTTTACTTTGATGATAATCGATTACAATATATGGGGCAAGTTATACCTTTTTATATATGCTGGATGCATCTTATTATTAGTGGCAACACTTATATTTGGAAAAACTGTTCACGATGCGAAAAGCTGGATACAGATAGGATCTAGATTTTCCTTTCAGCCATCAGAGTTTGTAAAGGTAGGTTTAATAATATCACTTGCTAAGTACATAGATAAAAATATAGAAAATTTAAATAATCCATTTGTTTTGCTTAAAATACTTGCATTTGCATTCTTACCAGTATTTTTGATTCTTTTACAACCAGATTTTGGTACAGCAATTGTATATGTATTTTTCATTTTCATAATGATATTTTCACAAGGAATTTCTTTAAAATATGTTATGTACGCTATAGGTTTAGGAATTTTATCGATACCAGCATTATGGTTTTCAATGAACCAATATCAAAAGAACAGAATATATGACTTTCTTGATCCAACAAGAGATGCTATGGGCTCAGGTAGACAAGTTATTCAAGGCAAAATCGCACTAGGCTCAGGTAAACTTTTTGGCAGAGGTTTATTTAAGGGTACACAAAATTTATATAAATACGTTCCAGAAAAACATACTGACTCAATCTTTGCTATAGTAGGTGAGGAAACTGGCTTTTTAGGCGGAGCGATAATGATATTTTTATATTATACCATGTTAAGAAGAATGCTTATTATAGCTAAGAGTTCTGACAATGTTTTTGGTTCCGCAATGGTATCAGGATTTTTAGGTATGTTTTTATTTCATATAGTGCAAAACATAGGTATGATACTAGGAATTTTACCAGTTACAGGAATTCCTCTACCATTTATAAGCTATGCAGGAACTTTCCAATTAACAGGCCTTGCGTGTATAGGCCTAGTTCTTTCTGTTAATTATAATAGAGGGGCAAAAAGATTTACTGACGATAGTTTTGAATTATTAAAATGATTATAAAACACAGTGAACTTGATAAATTAATAAAAAAATACAGCGTTGATGCATTTAGGATTACCGATGCATCAAGATTAGATTTGCTTGGAGATGCATCAAATGAATTTACTAAGTACAATAAGGAAGAAAGATTAAATCCAAAAACTCTTTTTCCGAATGCTAAAAGTATAATTGTTTTTGGCTTAAGTTATAATTATAAAAAAGCTAAGAGAAAAGAAGGATCTTATTTATTATCAAGGTCATCTTATGGATATGACTATCACAAAATTTTCAAGGAAAAGCTTGATAAAATTGATAAAGAATTATTTTTAGATGAGAAAAGTGAAAGTCATGTCTTTGTTGACACAGGTCCTTTGATTGAAAGACTACTTGCAAAAAAATCAGGCTTAGGATTTTTAGGTAAAAACACCTGCATTATCAATCCAAATTTGGGTTCTTTTATCTTTATTGGGTATATAATAAGTAATGAGCCTAGTGATTTTTATGATGAAAGTCTAAAAATTGATTGCGGCTCATGTGATATATGTGAGAGAGCTTGTCCAAATAGAGCGCTTTGCGGCTATAAGATGCAGATGACAAAGTGTCTATCGTACATCACTCAAAAAAAGGGCGACTTAAGTGAATTTGAAAAGAAAAATATAAAGACTTACATATATGGCTGTGACATTTGCCAGGAAGTCTGCCCTTATAATAAAAATGCCAAAAAAGTTTATCATGAAGAGTTTCATGAATTGGATGACTATGGACTTGTATATAAAGATGACTTTAATTTAAGCAATAGAGAATTTAAAGAAAAATATAAAGCCATGGCAGCCTTATGGCGAGGCAAAAAAATTCTCGAAAGAAATGCAAATATTATAGATAATAATAAAAATGATATAGTCAAATGAAAGGAAGGGTATTATGTCAAATGTACACGAATTAGGATTTTTAAAAGACAAAATCCAAGAGTTAAAAGATCAAGGAGTTTATAGAAAATTACCTATATTAAGCTCACCTGATGACGCTGAAATTATTTTAAATGGTAAGAAGGTAATAAACTTATCATCAAACAACTACTTAGGTTTTGCTAATAACCCTAGAATTAAAAAAGCTTCTATCGCAATGGTAGAAAAATACGGAGCAGGCTCAGGAGCTGTTAGAACCATAGTTGGTAACATGGATATCCATGAAGAACTTGAAAAAGTTTTAGCAGAGTTCAAAAGAGAAGAAAGAGCCTTCATCTATCAATCAGGATTCAACTGTAACGCAGGTACAATCCAAGCGGTAACTGAAAAAGGCGACTTAATCATCTCTGATGAATTAAACCACGCTTCAATCATCGACGGCTCAAGACTTTCTAAAGCAGATAGAGCTATATTTAAACACTCTGATATGGATAGTTTGGAAGATGTTTTAAAAGAAAAGAGAAAAGATTATAGAAACGTTCTTATTATAACTGACGGTGTTTTCTCAATGGACGGAGATATAGCTAAGCTTCCTGACATCGTTGATTTAGCTGAAAAATACGAATGCATGACTTATGTTGACGACGCTCACGGATCAGGAGTTCTTGGTGAAAATGGTAGAGGTACAGTTGACCACTTCCATTTACACGGAAGAGTTGATTTTTCAATCGGTACTTTATCAAAAGCTATTGGCTGTATCGGTGGATATGTAGCTGGATCAGAAACTATGTATGAATGGCTTATCCATAGAGCAAGACCAGTATTATTCTCAACAAGCTTAACACCAGCATCAGTTGGAGCTATAACTGAAGCTATCAAGATGCTAATGGAAAGCAGTGAATACACTGATAAACTTTGGGATAACGCTAGATATTTCAAGGAAAAATTAGGTAAGCTTGGCTTTAACACAGGTCACAGCGAAACACCTATCACTCCAGTTATTATTGGCGAAGAAGCAAAAGCTATGGAATTCTCAAGAAAATTACTTGAAAACGGAGTATTCGTTTCAGCTATAGTATTCCCAACAGTACCAAGAGGAACTGGTAGAGTAAGATGCATGGTTACAGCAGCTCATACAAAAGAACAACTTGATGAAGCATGCAGAATATTTGAAAAAGTAGGAAAGGAAATGAACATTTTACAATAATGTTCGTTACGAATATGCTTATCAGCATAACTATATATGATGCTTTGAGCTTAAAAGATAAACGCATGGTTGTTAAATCCATCGTAGAAAGAATAAGGTCAAGGTTTAACGTCTCTGTTTGCGAAGCTGCAGATAACGATAAGTGGCAGGTAAGTGATTTAGGATTTTCCTTCGTTTCAAATGAAAGTAAATATAACGAGAAAACTATCGAGAAAATTATAAACTTTATCGATAATGACGATAGGGTTGAAATTACAAACATAGATAAAGAGATGTATAGTTATGAAAAAAGTATTAAATAAAAAAGAAGTAAATACAGTTTTGGATATACTGCGTCAGGATTATCCCGACGCAGGTCCTGAACTGCATTTTAGAAATGAATTTGAGCTTTTGATAGCAACGATATTATCAGCTCAAACAACAGATAAGCAAGTCAATAAGGTTACTGATGTGATGTTTCAAATCATGCCAGAACCAGTTGATTACATAGAAAGACCTCTTTCTGAAATTGAAGATATGGTCAAGTCCATAGGCTTTTTCAGAAATAAGGCAAAAAACATACAAAAGACTTGCGATATATTAGTACATAAATACGATAGCCAGGTGCCAAAAACGTTTGAAGAGCTAGTAGAATTACCAGGAGTAGGAAGAAAAACTGCCAATGTAGTATTATCAAATGCTTTTGGCGAACAAAGGATAGCTGTTGATACTCATGTATTTAGAGTTTCAAACAGAATTGGTATAGTTCATGAAGATAATGTATTGGATACTGAAAAAGCACTTATGAAAAAGCTTCCAAAGGACACTTGGTCACTTGCTCATCATCTTTTGATATTTCATGGAAGAAGAGTATGCAAGGCACAAAGACCATTGTGCTTGGAATGCAATTTGAGCGAGATTTGTTTATATAGAAGGGGAATGGATAAATGAAAAAAGGATTAGCAATATTTATAGTCCTAATATTAATTTTAGGCGGAGGATATTTTGGATACACAAAATATAAAGAGCTTAAAAGGATAGAAGCTATGGAAGAAGCGCTACAAGGAGATAATATTTACTCAGGCATCACCATTGATGGAATTGATGTTGGAGGACTTTCAAAAGAAGATGCAAAAGAAAAAATTCTTACAGCAAAAGCGAGTGAATTAGAAGGAAAAAATATCAACGTAACTGTTGAAGACAAAAATTATAACTTTGAGTTAAAAAATCTAGATCATAAGATGGACGTTGATAAAGCAGTTAACGAAGCATACGATTATGCAAGAGAAGGAGAACTAGAAGAAAGATTTAATAAATTTGAGGCGCTTAAAGAAAATCCACTAAATATCAATATCGATAAAGAAATTGATTACTCACATGTTGATGAATTTGTATATAAAATTGCTAGCGAAACTAATTCAGATGCTGTAAACGCAGAATTTAGCGTTAGTAATGGCAAAATAACTTCTACTGAGAGTAAAGAAGGAAAAAAATTAAATTCAGAAAAATTAAAAAATGATATAATTGATGCTATAAACAATAGTAAAGAAACAGTTACTGCAAGTGTTGAGACTATTGAACCAGAGAAAAAACATTCTGAGTTAGAGAAAATCAATGGACTTATAGGCTCATTTACAACAGACATCAGTACTAGCTCAAATGAGAGAAAGACAAATATAAGAGTATCGTCAGATACTGTTTCAAAGAAATTATTGCTTCCTGGAGAATCTTTCAATTTTAACAATGCTATAGGAGACGTAACTGCAGCAAAAGGTTATAAAAATGCTCATGTATTAAAGGGCGGAGAATATGAGGACGGCTTAGGAGGAGGCATGTGTCAAACTTCAACAACACTATATAACGCTCTTATAAGAGCTGGAGTTAAAATTATTGAAAGACACCCTCATTCAAGAGCAGCTTCTTATGTACCAAAGGGACAAGATTGTGCAGTTTGGAGAGGAACAAAGAATTTAAGATTTAAAAATGATTTTGATTTTCCTATATATATAGACTCAAATGTTACAAAAAATAAAGTAACATTTTATGTATACGGAGACAAAACTAAGAAAGATTATGATATAAGCTTCAAATCAGAGGTAGTTGAAGTAATTAAATCTGAAACAATCGAAAAAGTTGATACTAGCCTTAAACCAGGAGAGAGAGTAGTTGATTTCAAGGGTTATGATGGATATAGAGTAGTAACTAATAAAATTATTACTAAAGATGGAAAAGTTATTTCAAATAAACAATTTACAAAAAACTATTATCCAAAGAGAGATACAATAGTTAGAGTTTCTGAAAAATCTGCAGATATTGATAGCTCTGGCCAAGATAGTGGGAATAACGATGCGGTGATTTTGCCATGATAGATATAAAAATACTTGCCTTCGACATGGATGGCACCTTATTAAATAGCGAAAAAATGGTAAGCAGAGGCACATCATTAGAGCTTGAAAGATTAAATAAGAATGGTGTGCAAATAGTTCTCTCAAGCGGTAGACTTCATAAATCAATCGAAGCTTATGCACGCATATTGCCATTTAAAACTTCAATCGTAGCCACAAATGGAAGCGTGGTCACAGACTATGAAGGCAGAAGGGTTTATGAAAAACCAATCGATACAGATGCTTTTATAAAAGTTGTTGACTTATTATATGATTATAAGATGAACTTTCATTTTTACGGAGTGAATGAGTTTTATAGGCTCAAAGGCACTACATCACTAAACACATACTCAAGAGTGCCTAAAAATATAAAAGACACTATAGATATAATTGAATATAATAACATAAAAGAAATTAAAGAGTCATGCGAGAACAATTCTTATTTTAAAGTATTACTAGTAGAAGAAGATAAAAAATATATTGAAGAAGTAAGACAAGAGCTAAGCAAAATTGATAAAATTAAAATATCGAGTTCTTGGACTAATAATATTGAAATTGTTCCAGAAGGTGTAAATAAAGCTAGATCATTAAAATATCTATGTAAAAACTTAGGATTAGATCTAAATAATTTAATGTCCTTTGGTGACAACAATAATGACATAGAAATGATAGAAGAATCGAAAGTTGGTGTTGCCATGAGTAATGCTACTAACGAGTTAAAACAAAAAGCAGATTTCATAACTGATTATGACAATGATCATGACGGTATAATGAAATTCTTAAAACAATATTTCTAGGAGGAACTCATGGCAATCAATATAGTTTTACATGAACCAGAGATACCACATAACACGGGAGCGATAGCGAGAACTTGCGTTTTAACAAACTCAAGATTGCATCTGATTAAGCCGTTTGGCTTTGATTTAGACGACAAACATTTAAAAAGAGCTGGTCTTGATTATTGGAAGTATCTAGATCTTACAATATATGAAGATTTAGACGATTTTTTTGAAAAGAATAAAGATATAAATTTTTATTTGGCAACTACAAAGACCAATAATATTTATTCTGATGTTAAATTTAAAGATGGCGATTTTATTTTCTTTGGCAAAGAAACAGCTGGTTTACCAGAGGATTTGATTAAAAAATATAGCGAAAGAGCAATAAGAATACCAATGATTAAAGATTTAAAAAGATCGTTAAACCTGGCAAACTCTTGTACGGTTATATTGTATGAAGCATTAAGACAGCTTGATTTTATGAATCTTATATAGGTGATGGTATGGATTATTTATTAGGACTTATGGGCGGCCTTGGTTTATTCCTATATGGAATGAGCCTTATGGGAGACGGACTTCAAAAGGCAGCAGGAAACAAATTAAAAAATATTATTGGCGCTTTAACTAAAAATACCTTCATGGGTATATTAGTTGGTACTGTAGTAACAATGATTATACAAAGCTCATCAGCTACTACAGTTATGGTTGTCGGCTTTGTAAACGCAGGACTAATGAACCTATATCAAGCAGTTGGAATCATCTTTGGAGCAAATATTGGTACAACAATCACAGGCCAAATGCTAGCTCTAAATATTTCTAGATACGCACCCATAGCGATATTCATCGGTGTTTTATTATTTATGCTTGGTAAAAAGAAAAGAATAAAAAGTTATGCAGAAATTGTTTTAGGACTTGGTATACTATTCTTTGGTATGGCAGCTATGGGCGACGCGATGAGACCATTAGGAGAAAGCGCAGTTTATGCCAATTTAATGGCAAAATTAACTAATCCGTGGTTAGGACTTTTAGTCGGCATTGTAATGACAACTATACTTCAATCATCATCAGCAGCACAAGCCATAATACTTGCACTTGCGTCACAAAACATTATTAATATGCACATAGCCTTCCCAATATTATTTGGACAAAACATAGGAACGACAACAACAGCACTTATTTCAAGTATTGGAGCAAGTAGAACAGCAAAACAAGCAGCATTTATACATTTTATATTTAACGTTTTTGGCTCAATTGTATTTTTATTATTATTAAAGAATCCGATAGAAGCTTATGTTGTCAATACTTTTGCTTCGACAACAACACAAATTGCCATGGCACATACATTCTTTAATGTAATAAATGTACTTTGGATGATGCCATTTGCCAAAGTTTTGGTTAAGATTGCGCAAAAACTTATACCAGAAAGTGACAATAAAGAAGACAAGCACGCTATACACCTAGACTATCGTATATTAACTACACCAGGTTTAGCCATAGGAACAGTTGTGGATGAATTGACAAGAATGAATGATTTAGTTTTACAAAACATAGAAGATTCAAGAAACCTATTAATTAACAAAAAAATTGAGCTTATGGAAGTTATTTACGATAGAGAAGATCTTATAAACAGCCTACAAAAAGAAATT
>ERZ1673699.2932-NODE-2932-length-10674-cov-5.160561_pt1 | contig 10674 bp, 10 predicted proteins | sample MGYA00580229_ERZ1673699 | MGnify/ENA primary metagenome ERZ1673699 (study PRJEB41218, sample SAMN15661785) | gut metagenome | host: Homo sapiens | place: Canada: London | collected 2015-08-20/2019-03-30 | study: EMG produced TPA metagenomics assembly of... | reverse complement strand
GGCGCGGTGTTTTTGGTGATGGGGATCCAGGGCAGCGGCGACCAGCAGCCGGACACCTTTGAGCAGGGAAACTTCGGCACCCAGGACCCGGGCGCGGACTACGACTGGGACGGCAACTTCCGCCGCGAGTTCGGCGACGGTCAGCACCGCTAAAGCCCGGGCCACCTAGGTGTTGCCCGGTGGCGGCGGCGTACCCTAAGCTAGTCGCGTTAGCTTAGGCACACCTAACCCAGGGTGCTTTTGTTCCCGACCGAAAGGGCGAACCTTGAAACGCACTTCCCCACTGTCACTTCAGCGGCTGACCGCTACCTTCGCTACAGCTGCGCTGCTGCTCACCGGCTGTTCCAGCGAGTCCGCCGACTCCGGCCAGCGCACCGACGCGGCGGGGCCGAACGACCGCATTGTCGCGCTGGGGCTGGGCGACGTGGACACCGTCCTCGCACTGGGGGAGCAACCGGTCGGCTACGCCACCTGGCAGGCAGAGGGCACGGGCGATCCGTCCGGCCTCGGACCGTGGGCGAAAGACAAGCTCACCGCCGAGCCGAACCCGATCCGCAACACAACCACCGAGTTCAGCACTGACACCGCTGAGCAGGTCGCAGCGCTGGATCCGACCAAGATCATCGCAGTCAACAGCGGTTTCGATAGCGACAAGCAGGCACTGTTGCAGCAGATTGCGCCGGCGACCTTCCATTCCGACCAACATGAAGACTGGCAGGTGCCGTGGGACGAGCAGATTAAGGAGATCGCGGCGGCGTTGGGGCAGGAAGCTGAGGGCGACAAGCTCATCGCAGAATCCGAGCAGGCTTTCGCCGACTTCCGGCAGGCGCATCCGGAGCTGCAGGGCAAGACCGCTGTCATCGGGATGCCTTACGACGGCAAGCTCGGCGTGTACACGGCAAGCGACGGCCGCGGCTCCTTCATTGAAAAGCTCGGGTTCACCATTCCGGACAAGTTCAACGGTGACGGATCCAGCTTCTTCATCGATTGGTCCCCAGAGAACTACTCCGACCTCAACGACGTGGACTACGTGTTCATCCTGGACTACTACGGCGCGATCGACGCGCTGAAAAACGATGCCTCGTTTGCGAACCTCGACGTCAACACGCGCGGGGGCGTGCACTGGCTCGACACCGACACCGCCAACGCGATGAGCATGCCCAACCCGCTGACCATCCCGTACGCGATCACACAGATTGGCCAGGAGCTCTAGAGCGCGCTAGCGGGGCACGATCAACGGCCCTCCTGCCACCGGGTCCTCGGCGACCACGGCGGGCAGCGAGAATACGTCGGCAAGCAACTGCTCCGACACAACCTCGGCGGGCGTGCCCGCCGCTTGCACCTCGCCGCCTTTCATCACGACCAACTGGTCGGAAAAACGCGCCGCGAGGTTCAAATCGTGCAGCACCATGACCACGGTGCGCCCCATGTCATCGGCGAGACGGCGAATAAGTGCAAGTAACTCGACGGAGTGGGAAAGGTCTAGATACGTGGTCGGCTCGTCCAAAAGCACGAGCGGGGTGTCTTGGGCGAGCACCATCGCGATCCACGCACGCTGCCGCTGCCCACCGGAAAGCCGCTCGAGCGGGCGCTCCGCGAACTCGGACACCTGAGTCAGCTCCATCACCTCGTCCACCATCGCGGTGTCTTTCTCCGAGGCCTGGCGCAGCCACGTCTGATGCGGGTGGCGCCCGCGCCCGACCAGGTCACGCACCGTCAGCCCGTCCGGCGCTACGGGGGTTTGCGGCAGCACAGCGAGCGTGCGGGCGATCTCTCGGCGTTTCATCTCCGCGGCGTTTCGGCCGTCCAAGACCACCTCGCCGCGCTCACGCGGGATCAGGCCAGCAACCGCGCGCAACAACGTTGATTTGCCGCAGCCGTTCGGCCCGACGATGGTTGTGACGCCGCCGCGCGGGACGTCGAGGGCGAGCCCGTCGATAATCGTTGCCGCACCGTAGCTGACGGTGAGATCACGCACGTGAAGCATTACAAGGTCACCTTTCTGGTCGCGCGCATCAGCGCGTAGAGCAAAGCCGCCCCGCCGAACGCTGACGTGGCCACGCCTACCGGCAAGTCTCCCGGCACGACGGTGCGCACCGCGAGGTCCGCACCGGCGACGATCAGCGCGCCGGCAATCATCGCGGTGCCGAGTGGGGGCGTGGGGGCACGCGCTAACCGACGGCCCACGTGCGGCGCCACAAACGCCACAAAAGCAATCGGGCCTGAAGCCGCCACCGCCGTCGATGTCAACGCCACGGCAAGCACCATGAGCGCAAGCTGGGTGCGCCGCGGGTCGACGCCCAGCCCCGCAGCCGTGTCGTCCCCGAGAGAGAGGGCTTCGAGCTGGAACGCCGCCCAGCGCAGCAGCGGCACAACCAGCGCAAGCGCCACCAACACAGCTGCGGCGTCACCCCAACCTGAGGATCCGACAGAGCCGGTCACCCACGCCTGGGCTTTGCCCACATCGCGGTAGTCGGCGCGGACGAGGAGGAAGGAGTTGTACGCCACCGCCAGGGCGTTGAGGATAATGCCGGCGAAGATGAGCTGGAACGATCCCAGACCGCCCCCGCGGCTGAGCCACCACATCGCCAAGGAGACCGCTATCCCGCCGACAAACGCGCTCAGCGGCACTCCGAGCGCGCTGAGCAGCGCCCCGGTACCGCCACCCGCGAGGAGCGCCGTGAGTGCGAACGACGACGCACCTGAAACAACGCCCAGGATGTCTGGGCTGGCCAGCGGGTTACGAGTGATCGTCTGAAAGATCGCGCCCGCAAATCCGAGCGCGGCCCCCACCGCCAGTGCCGTGGCAACACGCGGCAGGCGCCACTCAACGACCACGGTGCGGGCCATGCCGGTGGACTGTCCGGTAAGGGCGGCGAGGACGTCGTGAAGCCCAAGCCCGAATTCCCCCACCATGATGCCTCCGAGCGCGACGACGAGCCCGCACACCGCGAGCACGGCATTGACTGCAAATGTGCGGGTCACAGCTTCGCCCCCTTCCGCAGCAAGTACAGGGCGAAAGGAGCGCCGACGAATGCGAGTGTGATGCCAACTTGCAGCTCACCGGGGCGGGCGATGACTCGGCCGGCGACATCCGCGAGGAGCAGCAGCGTCGCACCGGCAAGCGCGGCGCACGGCAGCACCAGCCGGTAATCCGGCCCGGTCACGGAGCGGACGATATGCGGCACGACCAAGCCGACAAACCCGATCGGGCCCGCCCCCGCCACAGCTGCACCAGCAAGCAGGGCGACCAGCAGGATCCCCATCGCGCGTGCAGCCGCGACGTTGACTCCGAGAGAGTGCGCGACGTCATCGCCCAAGTTCACCATGTTCACCCGGTTCGCCGTGGCGAACGCAGCCACCAGGCCGACCAGTATGACCGGGGCGACTGCGGCGACGATGTTCATGTCCCGGCCCGCGACGGAGCCCGCCGTCCAAAACCGCATGTCATTGAGGCTTTGCGTGCTGGTGAGCACGATGCCGCTGGTCAGCGCGGAACACACCGCCCCGAGCGCGGACCCGCCGAGCACCACCGTGATCGGGGTGGTCCCGCGGCTTCGCGCGCTCAGTGCGAAGACGAGCGCTACCGCCACTGTCGCGCCGAGGAAGCCGACCCCCACCGCGACCAGCACCGGCAGCGAGCCGAACACGGCGGTTGCCGCAGCCACCGCAAGCGCCGCCCCCGGGGCGATGCCCAGCAGGTTTGTGTCGGCCAGCGGGTTGCGTGTGTGCCCCTGGAGCAGAGCTCCCGCTGTGCCTAGCGCCGAGCCGGCGAGCAGTCCGAGCAGCGTGCGTGGAACCCGCAGTTGGGCAACCACTTGCGCTTCCTCGCTGACCTGCCCAGATTCGGTGTGGAACGCGAGGGCAAGCCCGTCACGCACAGCGCTGACGCTTTCTGCCACGCCCATCTGCCGCGCGCCGACGGCGAGCGAGAGCAACACCGCGGCGACAGCCGAAATCCCGAGCGCAATGGCAAATCCCGCGTGTCTAGTCGCACTCATGGCCTGTCACCGCCAATACCCCATGAACGAGATGTGCTCACGCGGCAATCCCGCCTCCTTAACCAACAGGCGGCGCATCGCTTTCACCGAAGTGTTCTTGCCGGCGATCCAGTAGTAGGTGTGTCCGGACGCGCCCGCCCCACCGTTGATGGGTTCCCCGCTTCCCGAATACGTCGGGGTTTCCCAGACATTGTCTCGCTGGAGGCCACCGTCGTTATCGGGCTCATCGGTGGTGGGAGCTGCTCGGTCCCGCAGCGGCTCAATGTCCTGTTTAAGCTGCGCGTAGAGCTTGTCCCCATGCCCGACTTCGGGCTCGGTGCGGAAGTGCCAGCGGACATCAACGTGGGCAGGCGCATCGATTTGAAGGCTGTTGCCCGCCGGCACCTCAATGTCAGCGGAACCGGCGAGATCTTCGGGCCAGTCCTCCAGCACTCGGGAAATCGCCGGAAGAGCAGTTTCATCGCCGTACAGTCGAGCAGCCGCGGCAGCGCCGGGAGCGAATTCGATGCCGATGCCAGACGCGTCATCGCGGGTCGGCCCGATGATCCACAGCGCCTGCCCGGGCAGCGCACTTTCCGCCCACGCGGAGGCCGGCCCAGCGTTGTGGCTGTGCAGCACGAAATCCACATCGAGTTCGTCCGGGTCACCGTCGTTGCGCCGGAGGGCGCGAATGGAGTAGGTGCGGAGATGCCCGCGCGTGTGTTCCGGCATGGCGCGCCAGAGGTCCCACCACCCCTCGGCCGGCAAATCAACAAGCCCTGCCGCGGACGGGATGATGAGCTTGATCCGCAGATCCATGATGGGCACAGCGGGGCCCATTGCGTCGACACCAGTGAACGTCACACGTTGAAAATTCGGTGCGATGCGCTCGCTGCGAACGACTGTTGCAAGGAAGGGCCGGAAACTCACCGCACGAACTATATAGGATTGCCTAACTTAACAAAAGTGCGGGGCTTGCCGATCAGCAAAGGCGCCAACTTTAACTACGGCCCCAGAGCCCCAATAGGAATTACTGCAACCCCGTCGTTCCGGCGGAGTGCGGGTCCTCCCGAGGTGATCACCACCAAGGCTGGGTCGTCATCAAGGTGCCCTGCGAACCTCTTGAGTGTGTCGGCCGCATGCTCAATCACCTCTGGGGTGTAGCCCAGTTTTACCTCGACCAGCACATCCCGGCCGCCGACGTTCGCGACCGCGTCGACCTCCAGCTTCGTATTAAGCCGGGCGTGATACACCGTTCTGCCCGTGAACGCACGTAGTTCGTGAACCACAAGTGACTCAAAAAGTTGGCCGAAGTAAGCCGGATCCCGAAGTAGATGCTCCGGCCCACGATCCAGCGCCGCCATAGCAAAGGAGGGGTCAGCGAGATGGCGCTTCGGCGCTTTCCTCAACGTCGCTTTAGAGCGCAGGTGCGTGAACCACGCAGGCTGGTCCACAGAGACGAAGATGCTCGCCAGGGCATCGAGATAGTCCCGGGCTGTTTCCCGCGAGGTATCGGCATCGGTCGCGATGGTTTGCAGCTCCAGCTCGGTACCCACGCCACGAGCTAACGAACGGATCATCCGCCTCACCCGCTCTGAATCACGATTCACTCTGCCAGGGGCGTGGACATCCACGGCCGCAACGGTTTGTACGTAGTCTCGGACGTTTTCAAGCGCATCTTCAAACGGGAGACCAACGTTGTATGGAAGGCCACCCCGGCACACTCGTTCCGCCAGCTGCGGCAGTGTTAACGCTGGTGCCGAAAACGGCAACGGGTCCCCTGCAACTGCCGCGGCAAGCGAAACCGACCCATCCGATTCTCCGGTTTCAAAAAGGGTCATCGTCGACATCGTCATTCGTGCGAACCGGCCGGCACCCGAGTGGCTCGTTGCGTTCGCCCCGGGGGCCGTGGAACCGGTGAAGATGAACTGCCCCTTCGCCTGACGCTCGTCAATGGCGTGCCGCGCGAAATCCCATAGTCTCGGCTGCAACTGCCATTCGTCGATGAGGCGCGGCGTGGCACCTTCGAGCAGCAGCCGCGGGTCATTATCCATAGCGAGAGTGACGCCAGGGTCCGTTTCTACGTCAAGAAAACTCGCAGCTTGCTGTTTTGCCGTTTCAGTTTTCCCGCAGCCTTTCGGCCCCTGAATAAGGACACCGCCCTGCCTGCGGAGCGATCGTTCCAATTCAGCATCTGCCAACCGTGGAATATACCCATTTTCCATACCGCTGCATATTACCAGCTAAACGACCCAGGTTGGCGTTTTGAAAACGAATTGGTTGGCATTTTGAAAACGGTTTGCTTGGCGTTTTGAAAACGAATTGGTTGGCATTTTGAAAACGGGGCGGGGCCGGGGCTCGTCGATAGGCAAAAGCCCCTTACTTCGGCTCCCACAAGCTGCTCGGGCCAGTGAGCGCCTTGCGGTTACGCGCGAGAATGAGTCGGTCCAGGTCGGCGAGCACCGCATCCACATCGGATGGGTTGTACCGGCGCTCGCGGCGGGCGCGCTGCAGCTCGCGGCTGGCGGCGCGCAGGGCAACCTCCTGCATCTGCACCGCACCAGCGCGGGCGCGCAGAAACGCCTCCTTGCGCTCCTCGGAGCCTTCCGGATCCTGCAAGCGCTTCTCCGCAAACGAATTCAGCCACTCCTGCACCATCGCGTAGGCCTCGGGCTGGTGCTCCTCGCCGTGCTCGCGCACCGCCTTGCGCGCAGCCGCGTACGCCCGCTGGTTCAGCTCCTCGAGCGCCTTGTCGGCGCCAGGCCCGTTTTGCAGGTCAAGCTTGTCCACGAGCCAAGGGAGCAACAACCCCGGCACCACCATCGTGCAGGTGAGCACCGTCAGCGCGATGACCGACAGTTCGTGGTGGTAGCTCGTCGCCGACGCCGGGATTGCCAGCACGAGCGCCAGCGTGACCAGCCCGCGCATGCCCGCCCACGCCATGAGCAGGACCTCCTGCAGCCGCAGCGGAGAGACGTCCGTGCGGTGCTTTTTCTCGTTGAGCTTGTACAGCACCCACATCCACACGAAGCGCACCGCGAACGCGACGACGGACAGCACAACGCCCACCCGCACCGCCTGCCAGATGTGCGTGCCCGCGGTGTCCAGCGCGTCGCGCACACTCATGCCGATCAGGCCGAATGCCACGCCGGTAAACAGCAGCTCCACCGTCTCCCAGAAGGAATGGCCGGTCAGGCGGTCTTCTGCGGTCATGGCGGAACGCGAGGACATCTCCACCGCGGCGATGACGATCGCGATGACACCGGAGGCTTCGATGGCCTCGCACCCTGCGTAGATGGCGAACGGGAGCACCCAGGTAAACGCCGTGCGGATCACGGAATCAGGCACGGAGTTGGCAAAGACAGCGGCCAGCCTGCCCACGACCAGGCCGATCAGCACCGCGGCGATGGCGGCGTAGAGGAACTGCAAGACACCCTTGCCAAAGTCGACCTCGCCGTGCGCGACCGCGGCCGCCATAGCGACGTTGAAGGTCACGATGGAGGCGGCGTCATTGAACAGCCCCTCCGTCTGCAGCGTGCCGGTGATGCGCTTCGGGATGCCGGCCGGGCCGGCCACCGCGTCCACCGCCACCGGGTCCGGCGGGGCAATCGCGGCGGCGAGCACCATCGCGGTGGCCAGGCTGAGCCCCGGCAGCATCCACATCGCCGTGGCGGTCAGCGCGGCGATGGTGAGGAACACCAGGATGATCGACATGGTCAGCACCACGTTGAGCTGGGAGCCGATCTGCCCCCAACTCGTGCGCCGGGCCAGCGACCACAGCAGCGGCGGCAGGAAGATCGGCAAGATCAAGTGCGGATCGATGGACACCGTATCGATGCCGGGAATGAAGATCACCGGTGCGACCACCACAGTCAGAAGCGCCGGCCACGGCAGGCCGGTGCGCTCACCCACCGCGGCGACAAGGACGGTGGCCAGCAGTAGGCCGATTAGTGCTATGAAAGTTCCCACGTCGGGGTATTTTACGGCGCAATCTCCCTCGCGCACGCCAGACGTTTCTTTCCTTCTAGCCAGCAAATAGTAAAGATAGTAAAAATAGTAAAGATAGTAAGAGGTTGTAAGGAGGCAGGCATGCCGTCGATTCCAGCCCGGCGCAGAAACCCGTTCACCGCAACGGTGGGAAAAACTCCCCCGGTACTCGCAGGCCGTGATGCCTTTCTTCGAGACTTTGATTCGGCTATCTGGGACGGCCCGGGAAGCCACGAGCGCATCTCCATAGTGACTGGCCCCAGGGGCGTGGGCAAGACTGTCCTCCTCAACGAATTTGAGAGCGTTGCTAGAGCTCACGCATGGCATGTCATCTCCGAGACGACCACCGCCGGGTTCAACGACCGTATCCGAGATCGCGCGTACCGCCTCCTCCAGGACATCTCGGAAAAGCCGAAGCGACGTATCACCGGGGCAACAGGACCCCTGAACCTGGGCATCACCACTGAAGCGACCAGTACGTTCTCGCCTATCCCAAGCTTGCGCTCGGTGCTCGACGAACTCTTCGAGCAGCAGTCGGCGCTTGACGCGCGCCTCGGCCAAGAGCCCGTCGGCCTGCTGATCACTCTCGACGAGCTGCACTACGCCCACATGGACGAGGTCGTCGAGTTTGGCACAACCATCCAGCACTTGGTGCGGGAAGACCGCGAGATTGCGGTGGCGATGGCTGGCATTCCGGGTGCGGTCAAACCCCTTCTAGCCGCCGACGAAGGTCGAAACCCGGTAACGTTCCTGCGAAGAGCCAACCGTATCGAGACAGGCATGGTGCCTGTTGGAGAGGTGCGCGATGCACTTGAGCAGACCACAGCCCAGGTGGGAGTGTCATGGTCGAACGAAGCGCTCGATGCAGCCGCTGACGCAACCGGCGGCTACCCGTTCATGATCCAGCTGGTCGGGCAACACGCTTTCCGGAATCTCAGCGGGGACACAATCGACGTCGATGCGGTGAAAAACGGCATCGCGGACGCACGCCGCAAGCTTGGGCAGCTGGTACACGAGCCGTCGTTGGCCGATTTGTCCGAGGTGGACCGCACTTTTCTCACAGCAATGTCCGTCGACGACGGTCCGTCCCGAATGTCCGACATTGCACGGCGCATGGGCGTGGATTCGCAGTACGCGGGCAACTACCGCAAACGGCTCATCGACGCGGAGATGATCCGGCCGACCTCCCACGGTTACGTCGACTACGAACTTCCCTACATGCGGGAGTACCTGCGCTCGCACCCAGCAACGGAAGCGATGGAGCAGTTCAGCTTTTGGCCCGAGTGAACTGCATTTAAACTGCGTCGAAGAACTCCACCACGGTCCCGTCGATGACTTTCGATGGAACCCCAATCTTGCCGGCTTCACGGACGGCGGCATAACCCGGCAACCGGTCACGGTATCGCAGAAAGCGCTTCAGGTTGCCCAGCTCGGTGACGTCATACAGTCCGGCGTCACCGAATCTGTCCGGATTATCGTTATAGGCGGTGATCACGCTCGCGCAGTCCGGGCAGTCGGGATGGATAAAAATCTCCGTTCGCTTTTCCTCCGCAGTCACTATTTTTGCGATTCCCTTCGCTTTGGGGCAGATTCTAGTTCACGATGCTGACGCTGCATTGAAGCCGCAAGGTTGGCCAAATTATCGTCCGAAAGCAATTCGGGCCGACGACCAAGAAGAGCAATCAAATCTTCCAGCTCCTGCTTCGGAATTGATGCAAGCTGCATGCGCACCTCGTCAATGTCTGAAGCATCTACAATCTCTGCACCCGTGACCATTCGCATCTGTTCTTCTGCGAATGCTTGAGCGGCGGTTGCAGCGATCATGCGCGCCTGGGCTTCAGAGCTGGACATCTTAGGGCGTGGAACTGGTTGGTCGCTTTCAACCAGGGCCGAGGACAAGACCTCATCCGCGACCTCGTCACCCTGGCCCACCTGAGATTGCTCTACCTGCTTGCCCCGGCCCCACTTCGCGCTGCGCCGCATCGCCCGAACCCTTTTGCCGAACCATGCTTTCGCGTGAGGAGTTACCTTACTTGCACCTTGCACTAACAGTGCAGTCAAAGCTTCGGCGATGGCTTCTTTCATCTCGTCATCGAAAAACTCTTCTCGCCGAGTGTCGCTTGTGACATAAACAGTTTCGTATACCACTGTCGGTTCAAACTCGGCTTCGTCGCTAGGCACGAAACGTGCATTTCCCTTGAGCTTTCCATCTGCGTCAAAGAGAGTTTGGTGCCAACCGCCCTCTTTCTTGCTACCGGGGCGCAGATCGGCGTCATCCCACTCGTAATAGCCTGCTTGTCTTGGCATAGCGAAGTCCGTTAATTGGCCACTCGCGCACCTAGTGCCCGCGCGGCTGGCTCAGCGGCTCGCCGGACTCGAAGAACGGGCGCAGCTGGTTGTCGAACAGGGTCAGCGCCGAGGCGATGGCCATGTGCATGTCCAGGTACTGGTAGGTGCCCAACCGGCCGCCGAACAGGACGTTGTTCTGCTCGGATTCTTCTGCCGCGAGGCGTCGATAGGCTTCGAGCTTCTCGCGGTCCTCCGGGGTGTTGATCGGGTAGTAGACCTCGTCGTCATCCTCCGCGAAGCGGGAGTACTCCTTCACAATCACCGTCTTATCGGACGGGTACTCGGAGCGCTCCGGGTGGAAGTGGCGGAACTCGTGGATGCGGGTGTACGGCACGTCCGCGTCGTTGTAGTTCATCAC
>ERZ1673699.2929-NODE-2929-length-10679-cov-3.398532_pt1 | contig 10679 bp, 10 predicted proteins | sample MGYA00580229_ERZ1673699 | MGnify/ENA primary metagenome ERZ1673699 (study PRJEB41218, sample SAMN15661785) | gut metagenome | host: Homo sapiens | place: Canada: London | collected 2015-08-20/2019-03-30 | study: EMG produced TPA metagenomics assembly of... | reverse complement strand
CGGAAGAACAAATTTGCAACTGCGCCGTAGTTCCATCACATAACGCTAATGGCATTAAAGTAAAATTTTTCAAAAAAGAACCTGAAATCAAAATCGGCGCTGCTTTGCAAATTTTTCTGGAGAAAGAGAATGTCCCCCTTCTTCCGTCGCATCGAGAAAACTTATATTTATACCTGTTATTTATTGGCAAGCCCCCGCATAAGTTTCTTCCGGCAATGAAAGAACGCCGGAAGCAGGAAACAATCCGCAAACAGCCATGCCAGCGGACTGGCAAAACATGCAGCCGTAAATCCGAAGATCGGTACAAAGATCAGACCGATCAATGCGCGGGCAATCATCTCAAATACACCGGCAAATACAGCAAAGCCGGAAAAGCCCATTCCCTGGATAAGAAAACGAACAATATTGACCAGCGACAGAAGCATATAAAAGCAGGTGTTGGTGATCAGAAATTGTCTGGCCTGTGCGACAACCTGTGTGATATTGGCACTGTCCGAAGGAGCTATAAACAGATAGATCAGTGGACGTGCAAGGAAAATGATGACAACAAGGATTGCTGCGGAGTATACTGCGGCAAGAATGATGGCGGATTTCATACCGCTTGCCAGACGATCATATTTTCCGGCGCCAACGTTCTGTCCACCGTAAGTTGCCATGGTAGAACCGAGTGCGTCAAACGGGCACACCATAAACATCGAAATACGGCTGCCGGCCGTCATGGCTGCCACGGCGCCTGAACCTAAGGTGTTGACAGCAGTCTGCAGAATGACGCTTCCGATGGCGGTAATGGAATACTGCAGACCCATAGGAAGTCCCATAATCAGAAGATTTCTTACATAGGAAGCATCCAGTACCCAGTCGGAGCGCTTCAGGTGCAGAATGTCAAATTTCCGGATGATCACGAAAAGACACAGCACACCGGAAACCGCCTGCGATAAAACGGTAGCAAATGCGGCACCAAAAACTCCCCAGTGCAGACAGATGATAAAGAACAGATCCAGTCCGATATTTAAGACAGCCGCAACGATCAGAAAAATGACCGGCGTGATGGAGTCCCCCAGAGAACGCAGGTAGGAGGAGAGTATATTATAAAGGATGGTGGCTGGTATGCCGGCAAAAATAACAACAATATAATTGTAGGACAGGTCGATAATATCGGAAGGTGTCTGCATCAGCACCAGAATCTGCCGACAGAAAATGACGGTCAGTGCCGTGAGAACACCGCCGATGAGAACCGACAGAATGGCGGAATTACCGACATATTTGCGCACACCGTCATAGTCGCGCGCACCGAACCGCTGGGCAACCGGCAGACCGAAACCGTTGCAGATTCCCTGACAGAATCCTATGATCAGAAAATTGATACTTCCGGTTGCCCCAACTGCAGCAAGTGCCGTTACGCCGAGATAGCGGCCGACGATGATGGTGTCCATGAGACTGTAAAACTGTTGAAACAGCATACCGAACAGAAGCGGTACGGCGAAACCGAGAATCAGTTTCATAGGGGAACCGCTGGTCAATTCTTTTGTTGTACTTCTTGCCATAATGATTTACTCCTTTTATATTTTAAACAAAACTGCAAATGCTAGGATATTTTATCACGATTGTGTAAAACTACAAGAGGAAAAAATGCTGAAATTTCATTTTTTTTGCGTTTTTTTTGCCGCGTCAATTCTTTACATTTGAGGAAGAATGCGGTAGAGTGGTAAGTGACTGTAATATTGTACATATAAAGGAGATTAAAGTTGAAAAACTGGGAAAAAAATATACGTAAGGTTGTTCCCTATACACCGGGAGAGCAGCCAAAGAAATCACAGATCATCAAGTTAAATACCAATGAAAATCCATATCCGCCGGCACCGGGGGTAAAGGAAGCACTGGCACATTTTCATACGGATGATCTGCGGCTGTATCCGGATCCGGTTGTGACAGATCTGGTGGATGGGATTGCACAATTCTATCAGGTAGCCCCTTCACAGGTCTTTGTCGGTGTCGGATCGGATGATGTGCTTGCAATGCTGTTTATGACCTTCTTTAATTCAAAGAAGCCGATTCTGTTTCCGGATATTACCTATTCCTTTTATGACGTGTGGGCAGAAATGCTTCGCATTCCGTATACACAGATTCCGCTGGATGATGCATTCCGCCTGAATCCTTCAGACTATAAATGTGAAAATGGTGGAATCGTATTCCCAAACCCGAATGCACCGACCGGGGAACTTCTTCCGGTATCTGCCATTGAGGAGATCGTTCAGGCAAATCCGGATGTGATTGTGATCGTGGATGAGGCATATATTGACTTTGGAGGAGAGAGTGCCCTGCCTCTGATTGATAAATACGATAATGTAATTGTGGTACAGACATTTTCCAAGTCACGTTCTCTGGCGGGGTCGAGGATTGGCTTTGCCATCAGTAATCCGACACTGATTAAATATTTAAATGATGTGAAGTATTCCTTCAATTCATACACGATGGATCGTATCACCATTGCTTTGGGAACGGCATCTATCCGTGACCGGGCATATTTTGAGCAGACGACAGAGAAAATCATAAAGACAAGAGAGTGGACCAAAGAGCAGCTTCGGGCACTCGGGTTCGTATTTGGTGATTCCAAAAGCAACTTTATTTTTGCCATGCATCCGGATGTTTCCGGTGTGGAACTGTTTGAAGCACTGAAGAAAAACGATATTTATGTGCGGCATTTTGGCAAGCCGGCACGGATCAACGAATATCTGCGTATCACAATCGGTACGGATGAGCAGATGCATAAACTGATCGATTTTCTGAAAAAATATTTAAATAAATAAAGCGAGGATTTTTTATGTTGACAAAATACTTGTGGGTATTTTTGGTTTCCATGGTACCACTGGTGGAACTGCGCGGTTCCATTATTATTTCGCAGGGACTGCAGCTGCCGGTACTTTCTTCTTATATTGTGGCAATTATCGGAAATATGCTGCCGGTGCCGGTGATTTATCTGTTTGCACGGAAAGTTCTGGTATGGGGAGCGGATAAACCGGTGATTGGAAAGTTTTTTTCCTGGTGTCTGGAGAAGGGAGAAAAGGGCGGAAAGAAATTACAGGAAAAAGCAGGCCGGGGGCTGTTTATCGCACTGCTCCTGTTTGTAGGAATTCCGCTTCCGGGAACCGGTGCATGGACAGGAACACTGGCGGCCAGTATTCTGGACATGGATTTTAAATCAACAATTATCGCCGTCATGCTCGGGGTTCTGCTTGCAGGAATTATTATGATGGTGCTCAGTGTGGCAGGATTCGGCATGTTTTTGAAATAACCAAGGAAGTAATTAATCAATGAAAGACAAGAAAAAAACCAAGACGATTCCGCGTCAGGTGCGCTGGGATAAGCTTGATAATACAGCACATCTTTTCCCGTCCATTGCGGGGGAGAGTATGACAAACGTGTACCGGATCAGTGTGACCTTAAAAGAAGAGGTTCAGGTGGAATTTCTGCAGCAGGCGCTGGACATGATTCTGCCGAAATTCGATGGGTTTAATCTTCGGATGCGCACAGGCGTATTCTGGTATTATTTTGAAGAGAACGGAAAAAAGGCGCCGAAAGTCACGGAAGAGGCGATGTTTCCATGCCGGTTTATCCGGCAGAACAAAAACCGCAATTATCTGTTCCGTGTGACCTATTATAAGTCAAGAATCAATCTGGAAGTGTTTCATGTACTGACCGATGGCATGGGAGGCATTAATTTCCTCCGGGAGCTGACGTATCAGTATCTGCGTCTGGTGCATCCGGAACTGGCGGAAAAAGAAGGAAACAAACTGAGCGGAGATACCTCTCTCAGCAGGGAGGACAGCTTTGTCCGCAATTACCGCAGCAGCAAGCCAAGCGGATTTAATAAAGAAAAAGCATATCTGATCAAAGAAGATAAACTTCCGGCCGGAGAATTTGGTGTCATGCATGGGCGGATGCCGGTCTCACAGCTGAAAAAGGTAGCACATGGCTATCATGCATCTTTGAATGAATATTTTGTTGCAGTCTTTGTATGGAGTGTGTATAAAGAACTGTTACACGGGATGCCGGGGAAAAAACCGATCCGAATCGCAGTGCCAGTCAATCTGCGGCCGTATTTTGATTCGGATACGACAAAAAACTTTTTTGTTATGGTATCTGCAGAATTCCGTCCACAGAAAGAGTCCTATACGTTTGAGGAAGTACTTGCATGCATACAAAGCAGCCTGCACTCCCAGATCAATAAGGAACATTTAGAGGATCTGTTTTCTTACAGTGTATCCAATCAGAGGAACCTGCTTATGCGTCCGGTGCCGTTATTTTTGAAAAATATTGCCATGCGTATCGTATATGAAAAATCCGCAGTGGCAAATACGACAACGATCACAAACATCGGTAATATCAAGATCAAAGATATTTACCAGCCCTATATAGAAGGTTTTTCGGCTTTTATAGCCATGTCAAAAGGGCAGTATCTGAAAGGAACGATCTGTTCTTACCAGGATACGCTGGTATTTACATTCAGTTCCATCTTTTCCGAGGCTCTGGTACAGAAGGCATTTTTCCGCAAGATTGCGGCGGATGGTGTGGATGTGGAGATGGAGACGAACGGAGTATATTATGAATAAATGCAAAAAATGTAATATTGTCATATTGGACGATACGGACCGCTGTCCGCTCTGTAAACATGTGCTGGAGTCGGACGGGATACCGGGAGAGAGCCGGTATCCGGATGCCATTGCAACGGCGCGTAAATTCCGGTTTGTGGAGAATCTGGTACTGTTTATCTCCATTGTGGCGGAGTGTCTGCTGATTGCCATCAATTTCCAGGTGGACAGGGAAGTGGCATGGAGCCTTGTAATTGGTATCATTCTTTTATATGGAAATGTGGTGCTTCGCATGGCGATTCTGGGAAAATCCGGATATCTGGCCAAAACCGTCTGTCTGGTACTTCTTGCCATTGTAATGCTTCTTGGAATTGATTATCTGACCGGATACCGGCGCTGGTCGTTAGACTATGTGTTTCCGGGGGGAATCATTGCCATTGATCTGGCGTTGTTTATCCTGATTCTGATAAACCGGAGAAACTGGCAGAGTTATATGATGTCGGAACTGCTGACGATATTGCTGAGCATTGTACCGGTGGTATTACTGCAGATGAGAATCATTCATTTTCCATATCTGGCATGGGGGTCCCTCGGGGTATCGGTATTTTTATTCCTTGGAACACTGATTCTTGGTGATCAGCGTGCACGAACCGAACTGAAACGGAGATTTCATATATGATAGAAAGCGAAGCGAGTGTAAAAGGACGTGTGGTGGCAGAAATGCTGTCACATTTTACCAATGATTTGAAAATCGGAAAAAAAATAAAGAGCGGAGAGCTGCGCAAGCGGATGATAGAGCCGCCATGGATTCCACCGGCAATGTTTAACCTGACAGGAATCAATATGGATCATTTTACGATGAAACTTTTGTCGTTAAAGGAAAATCCAAACACGGATTACGTGATTCTGCAGTTACACGGCGGTGGTTATACGGGAGCTGTGCGCAATGCGTATTATGTGTTTGCAGGATTATATAACGAGCTGAGCCATGGATGCAATGTGCTTACTCCGGATTATCGTGTGGCCCCGGAGAATCCATATCCGGCAGCACTTGAAGATGCATTGGCATCATACCGCTGGCTGCTTTCCAAGGGATATTATGGAGAACAGATTATCCTTGCCGGAGATTCGGCAGGCGGTGGACTGGCGATGGCACTCTGTATGTATTTGCGGGATCATAATATGCCGGTACCGGGAGGAATCATAGCCATGTCTCCGTGGACGGATCTGACGGCCAGCGGGGAGTCTTATGAGACCAATTATGAGAAAGATCCACTGTTTGGAAATACGAAGGAGAGTCTGATTTACCAGAATGATTATCCGGGGGAACATGACCGGATGGACCCGTATATTTCTCCGCTGTTTGGGGATTTCCGGGGATTTCCGCCAATGCTCATACAGGTTGGATCGATTGAGATGCTTCTGAGTGATTCGGTTTCGGTAGCGGCAAAGGCAAGGGAGCAGGGGGTAAAAGTGCGCCTGTCTGTTTATGAAGGGATGTTTCATGTGTTCCAGATGGCATATCTGAATATTCCGGAATCAAAGAAGGCATGGGCAGAAGCCGGCAAATTCATTGATGTGCTGCGCACGGACAGCAGACTGTAAAAATTATTACAAAAATGGCGCGGAATTTTTTCACATATTGCATAAACGCCTAGATACGTCTACATTTCCATGGAGTAAGCCTCCACATGATGTAGAAATGTGGGTTGACAATAACACAAGATGTAGTGTAGTCTTGTATTTGTTAATGAAAATATACAAGATATAGGGAGTAATTTCTATATCTTATATTTTGTGTAAACAATCGTTTATAAAGATAGACTTTGAGAGGAAGATGGAACATGAAAATTATTAAGAGAAGCGGAGTCGAGGTATTTTTTGATTCGAATAAGATCGTTGCGGCTGTACAGAAAGCGAATGCATCGGTAATCGATTATGAAAAACTCAGCGATGAGCAGATTCAGGAGATTGCCGATAATGTGGAAGTGGCATGTGAAAACATGAAACGGTCTGCCAGCGTGGAGGAAATCCAGGATATGGTAGAGAACCAGCTGATGAACCAGCATGCATTTACGGTTGCCCGTAATTATATTACATACCGTTATAAGAGAGCACTTGTGCGTAAATCCAATTCTACTGATGAACAGATTCTGTCCCTCTTAGAGTGTAACAATGAGGAAGTAAAACAGGAAAATTCCAATAAAAATCCTACTGTAAACAGTGTACAGAGAGATTATATGGCGGGAGAAGTCAGCAAGGATATCACGAAGAGATTCCTGTTGCCAGAAGATATTGTGGAAGCACATGAAAAAGGACTGATTCATTTCCATGATGCAGATTATTTTGCGCAGCACATGCATAACTGCTGTCTGGTGAACTTAGAGGACATGCTGCAGAATGGTACTGTAATCAGCGAGACCGGAATTGACCGTCCGAGAAGTTTTTCCACGGCCTGCAATATAGCAACACAGGCGATTGCGCAGATTGCAAGTTCGCAGTATGGAGGACAGAGTATTTCACTGTCCCATCTGGCACCGTTCGTACAGGTGAGCCGTGAAAAATTCCGGATACAGGTCCGGACAGAGTTTGAAAAGATCGGGCTGGATCTGGATGAGGAGAAAATCAATAAAGTAGCAGAGATGCGTGTAAGAGAAGAGATCAACCGTGGTGTGCAGATGATCCAGTATCAGGTGATCACGCTTATGACCACAAACGGTCAGGCTCCGTTTATCACGGTGTTTATGTATCTCGACGAAGTACCGGAGGGACAGACCAGAGATGACCTGGCAGCGATCATTGAGGAGATGCTGCATCAGAGAATCAAGGGAGTAAAGAACGAAAAAGGAGTATTTATTACCCCGGCTTTCCCGAAACTGATTTATGTACTCGAAGAAGATAATATCCATGAGGATTCCAAGTATTTTTATCTGACACGCATGGCTGCACAGTGTACGGCAAAGCGCATGGTTCCGGATTATATTTCCGAAAAGAAGATGAAAGAACTGAAAGTGGACAAGAACGGGGAAGGACACTGCTATCCATGTATGGGATGCCGCAGTTTTCTTACTCCGTATATTGACCCGGAAACCGGAAAACCGAAATATTACGGACGTTTTAACCAGGGAGTTGTGACGATCAATCTGGTGGATGTGGCATGTTCTTCCGGAAAAGATGAGAAAAAATTCTGGAAGATTCTCGATGAGCGTCTAAAACTGTGCTACCGGGCACTGATGTGCAGACATAAGAGACTTCTTGGCACACCGAGTGATGTGGCTCCGATTCTGTGGCAGAACGGAGCGCTTGCCCGTCTGAAAAAGGGAGAGACGATCGACAAACTTTTATTTGGCGGTTATTCCACCATCTCTTTGGGATATGCGGGATTGTGCGAGTGTACCCGTTATATGACAGGTGTTTCCCATACGGAGCCGGAGACCGGAACACCATTTGCACTGCGTGTCATGCAGCGTCTGAATGATGCCTGTGCAGAGTGGAAAGAAAAGGAAAATATGGATTTCAGTCTGTACGGTACGCCGCTGGAATCCACCACCTATAAATTTGCAAAGTGTCTGCAGAAGCGTTTCGGTATCATAGAGGGCGTAACAGATAAAAATTATATTACGAACAGTTATCATGTGCATGTGACGGAAAATATCAATGCTTTTGATAAACTGAAGTTTGAGTCACAGTTCCAGAAGCTGTCTCCGGGTGGTGCAATCAGCTATGTGGAAGTACCAAATATGCAGGATAATATTGATGCCGTGATTGCCGTCATGAAATACATTTACGATAATATTATGTACGCGGAGCTCAACACGAAGAGTGATTACTGTATGGAATGTGGCTATGACGGTGAGATCAAAATTGTTGAGGAAAAGGACAGCGGAAAACTCGTCTGGGAGTGTCCGAACTGCGGAAACCGTGATCAGGATAAGATGAGTGTTGCACGTCGTACGTGCGGGTATATCGGAACACAGTTCTGGAATCAGGGACGTACACAGGAAATCAAAGAAAGAGTATTACATTTATAAAACATGGAAGAAAACAAACGGAAACAATATGCCCATTTGTATGAACACCATGAGGTAGAAGATCCACAACCCCGGGAAGAGAAAGAAAAACCCATCGGGCCGAGTGGCAGAAACCGCCATCGGCCGATGGTGGAAAAGGTATGCAGACGCATCGCCTTTTCTTTCCTGGCCATGGCGGTTGTTCTGTTACTTGCATTGAATTATTTTCAGATCAAAGAGGCAAAAAAGGAAGCGGTTTTGGAATATATCCGCAAAGAAAAGCAGCAAATGAAAAATCGTGAGACAGAAAAGACGGACCAGCTTGCAATCTTAGACCAATATGATATATTATATAGTATGTATCCGGATCTGGTTGGATGGATCAAAGTTGACGGGACACCAATCGATTATCCGGTGATGCAGGATCATACAGGCGGGGAATATTATCTGAAACACAATTTTGAAGGAAAAGATGATAATAAGGGAAACCCGTTTGTTTCCGCAGATGCCAGCATTGATCCGATGGATCAGAATATTGTGATCTTTGGGCACAACGTAAGTGATGGAAGCCAGTTTGGAGATCTGGATGCCTATCTGGATAAGAAATTTTACAAAAAGCATCCGGTGATTACTTTTGATACGATTTATGAAACTGGACAATATCAGATTGTTGCGGTGGTAAAGACACATGTAAAGGAAAAAGACGAATCCGGATTCCGTTATTACTGGTTTCGGAATTATAAAAACCGGAAAGAGTTTCAGAATCTGCTGGATTTTGTGGAAGAGAACCGTGTGTATGATACAGGGGAGCATCTTATCTATGGAGATACCACAATCATGCTCTCTACCTGTGAATACACGGTAAACAATGGGAGACTCGTAGTCATAGCAAAAAGGATATAGGGCAGAAGATGAAAAAATTAGGGATGATGAAAACGATACTGATGATGGGATGTGCGCTGGCGTTGCTTTTTGCAGCCGTTCCGCAGCCGGTTATGGCGGCGAACAGCCAGATGAATCTGACGGTTGGAACAACCAATGATGCAAAAGCCGGAGATACGGTAACGGTACGTCTGGTCGGAAGCAATAATCCGGGACTTTCGACATTTGCAGCAAGACTGGCATATGACGATTCTGATCTGGAATATGTAGGAACCACATGGGCAAATACGATTTCTTCGGATTCGGGAAATATTGAGCTGGTTTCCCCGGTTACGGAAAATAATCAGCAGGCACTTAATCTTTCGGCAATTTTAAATAAGACTTATTCCCAGAATGAAACCATTGCCACGGTTACCTTTAAGGCGAAAAATGCATATACAACGATGCCGGTTACCCTGACAGTGCGTGAAGTGACGGATGCAAGTTACAATCCGGTTACGGTTACAACGGTTGTGGATGCTTCTGCAGGACAGACACAGAGCCAGTCACAGTCCCAGAGCACTTCCCAGAGTCAGTCGGACAGTCAGGATGACACAGAGTATACAGATGATACAGATGATACAGACGATACGGACGATACCGATTCGTACGATGATACAGACGATACGCAGGATTCCCAGCGCAGCAGTGGGAATACACACAAAACTTCATCGAACAAAAAGAATAACAGTGGAAATACATCAAAAAACGGGAACCGGACAGATGCAACACCAAAGACCGGTGCGGTCGATCTGCGGATGGTATTTGGAGCAGCAGTAATTGTCTTTTTACTGGTAGCTGCAGGCTGCATCCGTTTTCTGAATAAAAAGAAAGAGTAAATTATGAATTATGCAGGAATTAAGTATTGTGACATCGCAAACGGTCTTGGCTGTCGGACGGTACTGTTTGTATCCGGATGCCGCAATGCGTGTAAGGGCTGTTTTCAGCCACAGACATGGGATTTTACCTATGGAGAATGTTTCGATGAGCAGGTACAGCAAAAGGTGCTTGATTCACTGAAACCGGAGTATATAGAGGGAATGACCCTGTTGGGAGGAGAGCCGTTTGAGGAAGAAAATCAGGAGGCTCTTCTTCCTTTTATGAAAAAAGTAAAAAGTTTGTATCCGGATAAGAATGTCTGGGCATTTACCGGATATAT
>ERZ1673699.2921-NODE-2921-length-10689-cov-3.100997_pt1 | contig 10689 bp, 6 predicted proteins | sample MGYA00580229_ERZ1673699 | MGnify/ENA primary metagenome ERZ1673699 (study PRJEB41218, sample SAMN15661785) | gut metagenome | host: Homo sapiens | place: Canada: London | collected 2015-08-20/2019-03-30 | study: EMG produced TPA metagenomics assembly of... | reverse complement strand
GCCCATTTCTCATAATTTGCCTGATAGTCTGCGCGATGCTCCGGATCCGCCTCAGAAAACGCTGCGCAGATGTTTTGCATTTCCTGCTTTGCGTTCATCGGGTCCAGCCAAACGTGGGGGTCGTACTCGCCGTGCTCGTGGGCGTCATGACCGTCCGGTGCGGCGACAACAGTGTGGTCGGCGGCATCGTCTTCATGCGCGGCTGCATTGCTCACAGCGGCTTCTTCTTCATCCGCATGATCGTGACCGTCCTCATCAGCATGCGCGGTCCCATGGTCATGACTGTCCTCTTCGTCCTCATCGGCATGCACAGCCTCATGGTCATGGCTCTCCTCTTCCTCTGCGCTGCGCAGCAGGCTCACTCCCTGCGACGCTTCCACGGAAATCAATTTTTTATTGGAAAGCCCCGCCAGAACGTCTGAAACCCAGTGCTCCATCCCAGCACCGTTATAGATAAAAACGTCCGCCTGCTCCATCCGGGTAATATCCTTTGTGGACGGCTCCCAATCGTGGGGCTCTGTACCGGACGGCACCATGCAGGTCACCTGGACGTGCTCGCCGCCGATTTTCTGTGCGAAATCGTACATCGTATAAAAACTCGCCATCACCTGCAGCTTGTTGGGATCCACTGGTTCGTCAGGAGTTTCCGTGCCGCAGCCGACAAACACTGTGGTAAACAGTAAGCACGCGCAGAGCACCAACGCCACACGACGCAGGGTGCCGCTTTCCGATACCCGTGTGCAGCGCAGCTGCGGCATTCTGATGCCGGAAATCACAGCATGCTTCCCGCATTGCTTTTTTCTATTCATCCTCATTTCTGTCCTGCAGTCCTTCCTGTGTTTCCCTGAATTTGCGGCACTCCCGACAGCAGCCGTAAAAGATCAGATGCGAGGAATCCAGCGCAAAGTCATGCTCTTTCAGGATATGCTCAGAAAATCCGTGGAGCTTGTTGCATTCCAGAGGAATGATTTTCCCGCATTGCAGGCAGACAAGCCGCCCCGGACTGCCCGGCCTCAATTCTCCGATATAGCGGTACTGCGCGCCTGCGCCGTCCACTGCCGGGATTTTGATCACTGCATTTTCTTCTGTAAGGCGGTCGAGAGCCCGATAAACCGTCGTCTGTCCAACGTGAATTCCTTCGGCTTTGAGACAGTCCATACACTGATCCGCCGTCACAAACCGGTCGCTGTGTTTTTCCAGACAAACCCGGATCAGTTCCTGTTGCTTCGTTCTGTATCTGACACGTTCTGCCATTTTTCTCCCCCTGTGAACCACTGCGGCATCCGCGCATACTCCCGCACGGCGATATTCAAAACCGCCGCGGTTCATTTTGAAATTAAAAATCATTTTCAATTTATTATATCGACTTTTTCCATCGTGTCAAGGGAAAAAAACGGGAAATGTCACGAGTAAACCAAACCGTTGTCTGATTTCACTGGTTTTTTTGAGAAAATAACGGCTATTATTCTTTTGAGACTTATAGTATCATTTAATTAGAATGAAACATCGGGCAAAAGGGCTGAAACTCTGATACGCGGCACACCTTTCGCCCTACATCCAAACAGAACAATTCCAAGGAGACTTTGCCTATGAAAAAGAAAAGAATTTCCGCCTTTTTTCTGACGATCGCTCTTCTTTCCGGCTCTCTTTCATCGACCGCCTATGCTGCCACCTGGTATATGGAAGACGGTGACGTCATCGTGAGCGCTTCTGAGAGCGGGCAGACCGTTTCCCAGAACAACAATACCATAGGAGATAACGATCCGACCTTTACCAATCGGGATTCCAGCGTCGCTTCCGATAGCACCATCACGATCAAAACCTCCGACGACGCGACAGCGAACATCACAATTGAGGACATCAACCTGAAGCATTCCCAGGAATCTGCCATTGATGTCAAAGACGATTCCAAAGCGAACATCACGGTTCGCGGTACGAATACAATTGACCGCAGGGATGAATCCTCCCCGTCCATGATCCATGTCAGCGATGGAGATCTCACCCTGCGCGGCGACGGTTCCCTGACGCTATCCGGCCGGACCGACGGCGCAAAAATCGGCTCCAATGGACACAGCGGCGACACCGGACAGGGAGAAGAAGATTTTACCGGTTCTATCCACATCACCGATGATGTAACAATCTCCGCAACAAGAGAATACTATAATCCTTCCGATACCGGCTCTGCAGCTATCGGTTCCGGCGAAAAAGGCAATTTTACCGGCACGATTACCATTGATGGAAATGCAAAAGTCAACGCAGATGCCACCTGGTGTGGTCCCGGCATCGGCTGCGGAGAAAAAGGAGATTATAACGGGGATATTATCATCGGCGGCAATGCTGAGGTTACTGCCTCCGGAGGTTCCGCATCCGCCGGAATCGGCAGTGGATGGGACAGCACCTTTTCCGGCGGAACAATCACAATAAAGGATAATTCCAAAGTTACCGCAATCGGCTCCAACGGTTTTTCCCAGAACACGTCCTGCAGCAATCCTGCCATCGGTGCTTCTGAAAAAGCCAATCCGAATTATAACCCTGCCAAAGCCCCGATGAACGGAACCATTACCATAACAGATAACGCCCAGGTAAAAATCGGCAGTGACACCAAATTCGGCACTTCCAGAACGCCCCTGATCGGTGAAGCTTCTTCCGAACCGACCGGAACCGGTAAAATCGAAATTTCCGGCAACGCGGCTGTCTCCAATATCGACGGTTCTTCCGATATCGCCATTGGCGGCGGTACAGCTTCCAGCACGATCGATATTTCTATTGGAGCAAATACGAATATCAACGGAACAAAAGGCTCGGATATTCTCGATGGCAAAAGCAGTAATGTAAAGCTCAATACGGTAAAAACGCCGACCCTTGTGCCGGAATCTGCTCCGGCAGTTGAGCCTGTTGCTTCTGTTTCCAACGGTTTCAGACAGACCGAAAGCTCTGCTGTCTCTACAGAAAGCTTTTGTCATTCGGTTACCCTCTCTCTTCCGTCCGCAGGATTGTCGAACTTCTCTTTCTGCCCGGCATGCGGTAAAAAAGACGGCAAAGATTTCCTGTCGCCGGTTTCCGATGTTTCCGCACAGGCTGTAACCGGAACGCTTCCTGCCGGATCGCCGGTTCTCTGCATCGGCACGCTTGACAACGGCGTAGGCATTATGTCCGCAGCAGTGATCAAACATCACCGGGCAGTACAGCCGACCGGCATCGTGCGCTTTACCGTTCCGGCTTCCCTGCTTGCAGGACACCGTCTGGTTGCGCTTCACACTGACGGCACGCAGTCAGAGATTGTAATGACGCCCGACAATGCGCAGACTTTGAGTTTCGAAGTCAATTATGCTGCAAACGGCAGCGACAGCGCCTTCCCGGTTCGCATGATTCTCCTGTTGCCGGAAGCTTCTTAATCTGCCAATACCTTTTAGACAGTCGGGCGCTGGCTCCCCCACCTTTTCCAGCGCCCGTTTTTCCCCTCATATCGCAGAGGCGAAGCATTTTTCATCAAGATGCTTCGTCTCCCATAACAAACATACCGCCCGGCAACTCTTCTTACAAAAGCTGCCGGGCGGTATGTTCTTATTCATGACAATAGAATGCTCGCAGAGCGTGCATTCTATTGTTTCATCAATACACAAATCGTCTTAATTTCAAATGGCTTAAATTCCAGTGCAATTTCCTTTTCATCCGGAAGCGTTTCGATTTCCTCTTCCAGCAGATTCGTCAGCATGATTTTTTTGCCGGTTTCTGTCAGATGAAGCTTTGTCCGCACGGAAGTTCCCTCCGCTTCATAGAGACGCAGCCCATAGCCGTTTCCATCCTCCATCGGCTTGATCGCCTCCACGATAACATTCGGTGCATCCACGGTGGCGAAGGATTCCAGCTCTTTTCTGCCGGGCATAACAACCGGAGCAATGTTCAGCTCGTATGCAGGCTGTACGACTGCTTCTGCGCCAAAGCCGCCGTTATGCGGAAGCAAGGCATAAGTGCATTCATGAATTCCTTTATCGCCTCTGTAGTCCGGACGGCAGCCGCCTTTGTGCAGCGACAGCCAGATGCGTCCATTTTCCACGCTGACGCCATATTTGCAATCGTTCAAAACTGCAATGCCGTATCCAGGTTCAGAAAGGTCTGTATATTTATGATTGGAAACCTCGAACTTCGCCTTTTCCCAGGACGTGTTGCGGTAAGTTGCACGCTCGATATACCCAAACTGAACTTCGTGTTTCGCAAAACGGCTCTGAACCGAAGTGTCAAACGCTGTCTTTAAGAAGCGGTGGTCATCCTGCCAGTTCATCACCGTTTCAAAAACGATTCTTCTATCCTTACTGTAAAATACCATATCCTGCTGCAGGCTGCTGTTTTTCGTCAGCTGATATTCACTCCGGATCCGCAGTTCAACCGCTCCGCAGGAAATGACCTCACGGTTCAAAAGCTTCGCACAGTCTCTCCATTTGTCCGCGATATCCGCATCCAGATCCCAGTTGTCCCAGGAATCCGGCACATCCTCCGCCACAAGGAACGTATTGAGTGCATAGCCCTCTCCCTTTAGCTGTCTGCCGTTTTCACGGTCGATCAGGGATGAAATGTAACCTCTTTCATCAAAGATCACATCGTAGTAAGGCGTCTGCAGATGATCGCCGTCCAGGACAAACGCAGCTGCCGCCTCACAGCCAGCGTTTTCAACAGGCGCTCCACCCACCAGCGCTACGCTGCGGCTGCCAAATGCCGGAACGTTCAGTCCATCTACCGCGAGGTAGTCCTGCCCATCCAGCCTTTCAACGATCTGCTGTCCGTATGTGCTGTCGATGTGGCTGTCTTTTTCAATCGGCAGATAAACCGTGTCTTTCCGGTCGAAGGAAAGGGTATTGTAAATCGTCCGAAATGCATGATCTGCGCCATCTGCCGCGCTGTTTTCCTCTGCCATGTCTGCAAGCAGTTCCTTTGTCTGCTTTATCGCTTCCTCGATCACATGCCCAGTCTGTGCCAGCGATTCATCGTGCACACGCGGAATACAGGTTCCGGGCAGGATGTCATGGAACTGGTTCAGCAAAAGAAGCTCGGTCAGAGGTGCAATCGCTTCCCCGCTGATCGTTTTGCCCGACTGCAATGCAGAAAGGACGGTCATATATTCCAGATTTCGAAGGGCAATCTCCGCTTTCCGGTTATTTCTCTTGATCTGGTGCTGATTGGTCAGCGTGCCGCGGTGCAGCTCGAGATACAACTCCCCTGCATAAACGGAAGGACGGAAGCTCTCTTTTTCCAGCTTCTGCATGAAATCACCGACACGGATATGCTCCGTTCTGGGCAGCCCCTCTACATCCTTTAATCGATTTGCAATTTCCACCATTTCAAATTCCGGACCGCCTCCGCCATCTCCGAAGCCATAGGAAAGCAGTCTGCTGTCTGTCACAGTTTTATCCTTGATGCCATAGCCCCTGCAGCCATTGACGCATTCCAGAAGCTGCTGTGCATCCGGCCAGATGTGGGTACGGTTCGTATGGGTAAACACCCTCGTACCGTCAATTCCCTCCCAATAAAATGTATCATACGGAAACTCGTTCGTATCGCCCCATGCCATCTTTGTTGTCAGGAAATAATCCACGCCGCTGCCCTTCATGATCTGCGGCAGGGCTGCGCTGTAGCCGAAGGTATCCGGCAGCCAGAAGCAGTTGGAACGATAGCCGAATCTGCTCATCGTATAGCGCTGTCCCCATAAGAACTGGCGCACCATAAATTCACCGCCGGGAATATTGCAGTCGCACTCTACCCAAACACCGCCGTTGGGCTCGTATCTTCCCTCTGCGATCCTTTTTTTCATCCCCTCAAAAATTGCCGGATAATACTGTTCCATCCAGGAAGTGTGCACCGCAGAGCTCTGGATAAATTTGTAATCCGGGTACTGATCCATTAAAGCCAGCTGATTTGCATAGGTTCTCGCGCACTTTTCCACCGTTTCATCCAGATGCCATAACCAGGCGGTATCCATATGGGAATGACCGATCAGACCTGCAAAGCCTGCATGCGGTCCGTTGTGATCGGAAAGAACCTCCTGTAAAACAGCGTCCGCTTTCTGGGCTTTTTCGTGCCATTCGACAGGATCTGCCAGATCGATATCGTAGTCAATCATTTCGTGTACCTTTAACAGTGCGCGGACTGCGTCCCCTCTGCGGAACTGCTCTTTGGAAAGGAATTCTGCCATCTGGTTTACGATGTGGAGATCGTAGAAAAGGTTACAGATAATCTCGTCCTTCACACAGATGTCCACCTGATCGTACGCAATCTCAAACACATTCTCGCTTTCCTCAAACGGCTGCGTCCCCCGCACGTAATGATGCGAATAATATTCCAGCGCGATTTCCAGCTGTTCCCCTGCCGCCTTTCCCTTTGTCAGCAGGTCGCAGTAATGATATCCGTAGCTGTTCTGAATTACCTTAGAGGTGAAGTTCCCATAGGGCTTTTTGTCAACCCAGAGCATCCCCTCATAGCCCTTGATCTTCGGAAAGATGAAAAGGGTCTGTTCTGCCAGCTTTTCCGGTATGGTATAATCCCCCAGAAACCAGCAATACAATCCCTCCTCCAGCCACTTTCGTCCCCTTTCACACGGACCAAACAGCCCTCGATCCGGCACCTCGTGCACCGGCTTCTTCGTTGTCCAGACGCTCATTTCCACCTGATCCACCGGAATAAACATCCGATCGTGCAGCATTTCTTCCAGACGTTTTAATTTCCGGAAGGTTTTCTCCATTTGTGTCTCTTCATACATACTTTTTACTCTCCCCTTTAAAATTTATGATGTTGTTTTTTATTTTCTTTCCCGTTACCCCTTTTCTCAGTTCTCTGCGGCGAAGCGATTGCACTGTTTTTTCAAATTTTATATAATGAATTATGCAACGAAAAAGAAGTCCGATTCAAGGTTTACAGCATTTCCCCTTTTAAAGAGCTGTCAACCGACACTCGTGAACGATACGAATGGAGCTTTCCCCTTTATGAAACAGGAACTTACAAAACCTTCATCCCTCCGCGCCATTTCCATGCTGGCGGTTTTTACATTTCTCTTTTTGAGCACAGAATATTTCTATGTCAACCAGATCGCTCAGAACGCCTCCAGCGCCCGGACGGTAAACGTCCAGAATTATGCGCTCGGTATCAGCGCGGTCGGCTTTTGCCTCTATCCGCTGCTGTTTCGGTTTTTTCGCGATCGTCTGCGCAGCGCTGTGTTTTTCACGCTTACAATGCTGGCAATCGTCTGCTTTGTAATCCTTGGCAGTCCTGTTCCGCCCGGTCTTCTGACTGCCGTCGGAATGCTTCTGTTTCTGGTTCTCGGCATCCTCGGCAGTGCAGTGCATTACCATTTTCTTTGTGAAATTTCTGACAAAAAATATTTCGCACGCATGGTTGTCAATTCCTAGGGGATTGCTATCCTGCTGCAATTTCTAAACAACAGTCTGATTTCTTCTGCCCTGGCAGAACAGCTGCTGCTTTGCGCCGCGTTACTTTTTATCGTATTTTTCCTGTTCCGGTTTCAGCACCGGGAGGCAAGCCGCAGCTCCCAGATGCCGGACACTGCAAATTCCAGCCCTCAGGTGTCCGATGTGACAAATCCCTGTCCACATATGTCAGACACGTCAGCTTGCGTCTCTTCCGGCAGCACCGACCCACAGCATAAGCTCCCTGCTCCATCTGCCTCCGGTGCCCTGCCGCAGCTCGTTTTGCTGATCTTTCTCGTCATTTTTATGACCTGTATTTTCAGTACACTGGACAACACCGTTACACTGGGACACGCAGACGGAACCATGGATATCGGTCAGTGGCCTCGTATCCTGCTCGCCTGCAGCGGACTTGCTGCCGGATTTTTGTTTGACCTCCATAACAGACGTTTCATGAATCTCATCATGTACTGCATTATGATGCTTTCCACGCTCAGCGTCGCAATCCTGCAGCTTGGCGGTTCTTTCCTGATCGGACTGATCGTCTTTTACCTGTCCTCCGGATTTTTCGTCGTATTCTTTACGACCTCTTTTCTGGCGCTGTCCGAAGATACCCGCTGCCCGCGCCTCTGGGCAGGAATGGGGCGTGCTGTCAACAATGCGGGCGCTGCCCTGGTCTCAAACCTGTCTCTCTCCCTGATCGCATCGAACAGCAGCATCACACTGATTATCACAGCTCTTGTCCTGTTCGCAACGGTAAGCATTTTAATCGCAGCCTATAGTATGTTAAAAGAGCCGGGCATTTCCTCCGATCCGGATTATCCACAGAACACTCCCAATGCAGACCCGTTTTCCACATTTTCCACGGCATTTTCCCTGACTGACCGGGAACAGTCTGTTTTTGACCAACTCGTCAACACAGAAAAGAGCATCCAGGAAATCGCCGACAGCCTTTTCATCTCCCGAAGAACCTGTCAGCGCTATATCACATCCATTTATGAAAAGGTCGGTGCAAAATCCCGGATGGGACTGTACCAGTCCTACATCGAATGGCAGCGCAAAAACCTGTAACCGGAGCTGAAATTATATTTCCCTAAGTCTCAGGAACCAGCTCTTTTAAAATATCCGAATACGTCACAAGCCGGACATTGCCAAGATGTTCGGCTTTTTCTATGCAGCCCTGGGTGAAACCGGTCTTGGCAAACAGATAAAGGAAGGTCTGATCATAATGAAACAAATGGCTACGCTCAACAAGCGTATCCAACACACCAACATCCACTTTTTCATTCGTCCATTTGCATTCTCCAAACAAAGCTGCCTGCCGATCCTGCTCTGCCATAATGTCGATCTCCGTCTGGCTTCTGGTACGCGGATCTGTTCCCCACCAACGTCCCAGCTCCGAAAAATCAACCGGGCTTTTTCCTTTCAGCAGCAATGCCCAGAGATACTGCGAACAGATATCCTCAAAAATATGTCCCATATAATCTGACAAGTGCGGCTCAATCCGCCTGTAAGCCAGTTCCACCGCGCCACGGGCGATGATCGAATTATTTTCCGGAACAAAACGATACCAGAACCGAAACATATTATCCTCGATCGAATAAATTGTTTTGCGCGTCGTTTTTTCTCCATAAGGAACTTCCTTACGAATAATACCAAGTGCAATCAGATTTTTCACATAGGTCGAACAAACATTGGAATCTTCCCCTACTTTCGTCGAAATCTCAGCCATCCGGGATGCCCCTGTTGCTATCGCTGTAATAATTGCATTGTAAATAGCAGGTTCCCGTACCTCCTGCTTCAGCAGACTGGAGGGTTCTTCATAAATTGCGGAGTTCGGATTTAAAAAGGTATTTTTAATATTTTCCTCCACACTCTGATGATCATTCATCTGTAAAAGGTACTGTGGCGTACCTCCTGCAACTCCATACATCAAGGCTTTTTCTTCCGGGCTGAAATACTGGCAATAACGACAGGTTTCCGCAAAATCAAACGGCTGTATTTTCATCTGGGCAGTGCGCCGTCCGTACAGGGGGGCTTTATATGCCAAAACCTGATCCTCCATATAGGACATCGAGGATCCGCAGAGAATCAACATCAGTTTTGAAGCTTCTTTATATTTATCAATCAACAACTGTAATGTGGAAGCAAGGCTTTTGGAAGCGCGCGCCACATACGGATATTCATCGATCGTCAGAATGATCCGTTTCTTTTCTGCCAGTCGGAACACATATTCCAGTGCCGCCTGAAAAGAAAGAAAGGACGTCTCAGCCTCTATCCCGCTGCTGTATTCCATAATACTTTTGCTCAAGTTTTCAAGATTTTGTTTTTCACTGCTTTCAACACCCATAAAATAAATCGCATCTTTATCCTGAATAAAACGACTGATCAAAGCAGTTTTTCCCACACGCCGTCTGCCGTAAATAACAGCGAACTCAAAATGATCCGAATAAAACAGCCGCTCCAGCGTCTGCAGCTCTCTTTCCCGTCCGATAAACATTCTGCCGTACCTCCTGTTTCTTTCATCATAGTATCGAATTACGGTTTAGTCAATTACGATTTACTAAAGTATGATTCGATAAATTGCATTTTTCTCAAATTACCGACTCAAATCGATTCCTAATCCACACTTCTCCCTATTTTCCCCCTGGCGCACCAGCGCCAACCCGCATTTTTCGCCGTTTTGGCGCGCATACGGCATACCCGGACAACCGTCCGATGCGTAGACTGAAGGTAACGAAAGAAACTGCAAAACGGAAAATGCCCGCCTGACGCAAACCGCAGCGCAGCGTTCCATGCAGTCGCATTTTCCTTCAGAAAACAAGGAGGACTCTATGAAGCAGTGTGATAATGGTCATTTCTATGATGAAGCAAGATTTGAAAGCTGTCCGTATTGCAAGGAAAATACAGGGATCGGAAAGACGATGGCTGCAGCGGATATCGGCAAGACAGTGGCTGCCTTTCCGGGCAATCCTGCTGCAGCAACTGCGTCAGCCTTCGACAGCGGCAAAACAGTCGCTGTGATGAAAAAGAAAATCGGTATTGATCCGGCAGTCGGCTTTTTGATCTGCATCGAAGGTCCACACCGCGGAACGGATTTCCGTCTCGTTTCAGGAAGAAACTTTATCGGCCGGGCTGCCGCGATGGATGTTTCCCTGCCAGACGATGATACCGTATCCCGTGAAAGCCATGCACTGGTCACTTACGATGCCAAACACAATGCCTTTTCCCTTTCGCCCGGGCAGGGACGCGGCATTACCTACTGCAATGATGA
>ERZ1673699.2911-NODE-2911-length-10722-cov-6.028593_pt1 | contig 10722 bp, 7 predicted proteins | sample MGYA00580229_ERZ1673699 | MGnify/ENA primary metagenome ERZ1673699 (study PRJEB41218, sample SAMN15661785) | gut metagenome | host: Homo sapiens | place: Canada: London | collected 2015-08-20/2019-03-30 | study: EMG produced TPA metagenomics assembly of... | reverse complement strand
GCGGGAGCGCAAACGGCACGCACATCGGCATCGAGATGACCGAACCGAGCGCGGGCATGACTCGGGACGAGGCGGCGGAGCAGATCGCGGGCACGTACCGCACAGCGGTGGCGCTGTTTGCTGAGCTGTGCAAAAAGTACGGCCTTGATCCGCTGGCGGACGGCGTCATCATCGGCCACGCGGAGGGACACCGGCGCGGCGTGGCCAGCAACCACGCCGACCCTGAGCTGTTGTGGCAGCAGTATCGCACCGGCTGCACGATGGACGGCTTTCGGCGCGACGTCGCCGAGGCAATGGCAAAGGAAGATCGGGAGGAGGTGCCGGATATGCTGCGCTATGATTCCGTGGCGGAGATGCCGCAATGGGCGCGCGCCGACGCGCAGCGGCTCATCGACCGCGGCGCACTGCAGGGAAACACGGACGGAAAACTCGACGTGTCGGAGGATATGCTGCGCACGATGATCGTGTGTCAGCGCATGGTAGATGAACAAAAGGAGACATAAATGGACAGACTCACAACGATCAAAGCGGCGGTCTCAGCGGCCGCCGCAGCGCTGACGGCATTCTGGGGCTGGACCGGGTGGCTTGCGGCCGCCTGGTTTCTGGCCATGCTGCTCGACTATGCCACCGGCAGCGCTGCCGCTCTGCACGCGGGCACATGGAGCAGCCGCTGCGCCCGCGAGGGACTGTGGCACAAGGCGGGCAGCGTGGCGGGCGTGCTGGTGGCGGCGCTGCTGGACTTCGCGCTGCGGGCGCTGCTCGGCAGTGTGCCGGGACTGGGCGCGCACTATGACGTGCTGCTGTGCCCGCTCGTGACGGCGTGGTATTTGCTGACAGAGCTTGGCAGTGTGGTCGAAAACGCCGGTGCGCTCGGCGCGCCGCTGCCGCAGTTTCTCGTGCGGGCGATCGCCGTGCTGCGCGCAGACATATCACAGCACGGCGGAGGGGATGACGACGCATGACGGACTATTCCCCGCTGGAGCTTTCCCTGCCGGAGCGAACCGGTCAGGAGACCGTCGAGCAGCGGCTCGCGGCGCTGGAGGAGACCGTGCCGCGGCTGCTGGAGGCGCTGCAGTACACGCTGTCGAACCTCGGCGCGGAGAACTTCAACGCTGCGGCGCTCTCGCGGCTGCTCTCGCCGATCCGCGCGCGCATCGACGGCGCGGACGGCAGCATCACACAGCTGAGCCTCGACGCCGGCACCCTGCAGACGCGTCTGACGTCGGCCGAGGGCAATGTCGCCGCGCTCGAGCAGACCGTGAGCGATCAGGGCGCGCGCATCGCGCTCGTGACCGACGCCGACGGCGTGAACGCGGCGGCCATCGTCGCCGCCATCAACAACGGCGACAGCAGCATCGCGCTCTCGGCCGACAAGATCGACCTCAACGGCATCACGACCGTGGCCGACACGCTGCACATCGGCAGCCAGAACAGCCTCGAGCGCAAATATCTCATCTTTCACAAGAGCGGCGCGGTGATCTCCGCGACGCGCGGCGATCTGCCGGAGCTGATGCTCTCGGCCGGGAAGATCGACCTGTGCGGCAAGCTGTATCACAACGGCGAGCCGCTCAACCTGTAAGGAGGCAAGGCATGTATCTACCCACATTTCCGCGGCGCATGGCTGCCGTCCGCCATGTGCAGACGGACTTTCGCGGCTACGACCACCGCCCGTCCTGCCCCGAGGGCGGCATTTACGAGATGACCAACGGCTCGGCAGCGGACAGTCCCCTGTTCTCGACACGCTCCGGGCGCACGCGCATCTACCCGTGCAGCGGCACGCCGAACGGTCTGTTCGCAGCCGGAGACGGACTGCTCTGGTGCGCCGGCACGACTCTGTATTATAACGGAAAGGCCGTGCCTGGCTGCACGCTCACGGACACGCCGAAGGTGTTTGCGGCGCTCGGCGGTACGGTGCTCATCTGGCCGGACAAGGTCTGGTTCCGTCCGGCAGACGGCACGTTCGGCAGCGCAGAGCCAAGCTGGAGCGGCAGCGTGACGCTTGCGGTCGCAGACACGGACGGCGACGGGCGCGCGAGCATCCTCGTGGCCGACGGCGCGGGCGCACACTTTCGCACAGGCGACGCCGTGACGCTCAGCGGCTTCGGCGACGTGCGCAACAACGGCACGTACATTCTGCGCGGCATCGACGGGGCGCGGCTGCGCTTTGACCCGGACACATTCGTGCGCACCGGCGCAGTCAACGGCGTCACGATCACGCGGCGCGTGCCCGACGCGCAGCACGCGTGCAGCTACGGCAACCGGCTCTGGGCGTGCGCACACGACAGCGTGTGGTGCACAAAGCTCGGCGACCCGCTGAGCTGGTTCTGGTACGAGGCGGACGAAAACGGCGCGGTCGCTACGGCCGCATGGAGCGTGGACGTCGGCGCGCCAGGAGATTTTTCCGGCTGCGCGGCGACGGGCAGCGGCGTGGTGTTTCTCAAGCCCGGCGGACTCTGGCGGCTCTACGGCACGCGGCCTACAAACTTCCAGCTCGTGGCCTCGGCCGCGCTCGGCGCGGAGCAGGACTCCGGCCGCTCGCTCGTGACGGCGGCGGAGACGCTCTACTACCTCTCCCCCGTCGGCGCGGCGCGCACGGCGGGCGGACGGCCGGTACGCATCGGCGATGCGCTCGGGCGCACGCTCACGCACGGCGTCGCCGGCACGGACGGGACGCGCTGGTATCTCTCGGCGCGCGACGAGCGGAGCGCCCGGCACCTGTTTGTATACGACACGCGCAGCGGTCTGTGGAGCCGCGAGGACGATTTTGACGCGCGCGGCTTTGCGCAGTGCGGCGGCGCGCTCTACGCACAGGACGCGCGGGGCGTGTGGCGCTTCGGCGCGGGCAGCACGGCACAGATGGAGAGCCTGCTCGAAACGGGCGACTTTACCAGCGGCAGCCCGGACTGCAAGCGGCTGCTGCGCGTGCAGCTGCGGCTGGAGGCCGAGGCGGGCGCAAGCATCACGGCGGCGGCGCAGTATGACTCCGACGGACAGTGGCACACGCTTGCAAACGTGACGGCGGGTGCAAAGCGTTCGTTCACCCTGCCGGTACTGCCGCGCCGGTGCGACCACTTTCGCCTGCGGCTGACGGGCACGGGGGCGTGGCGGCTTTTATCGCTCACGCGCACGGAGGCCGCCGCCGGACCGCAGCACTGAGGAAAGGAGAACCTATGGCGACAAAATACAAATACGACAAGGACACCGACTACGCCGCGCTCATGGAGCAGGCGGCCCGGCGCGGCGACAACGCGGCTGCCGCCGTCTATGAGCAGCAGCGCAACGCGAAGATCCGCGGCGAGGGCATGGCCAGTCAGGAGCAGACGAGTGACTATGCGCAGTACCTGCCCATCGAAGACGTACCGGACTATGACGATGCGCACCGCCGCGAGGCCGAGGCGCTGCTGACCGGGAGCGGCACGGCAGACCGCCGCGAACAGATCGACCGGATGCTCGACGCGCTGCTCGGCGAGCAGTTTGACTACGACCCCGCGTCGGACAAGCTCTACGCCGCCTACCGGCAGCAATACGAGCGGCAGGCGGAGCTTGCGGCGGAAAACGCCCTCGGCAAGGCGGCCGCGCTGACGGGCGGTCAGGCCTCGACGGCGGCCGTGGCGGCCTCGCAGCAGGCGGGCGGCTATTACCGCGCCATGCTCGCAGGCAAGCTGCCGGAGCTGGCGCAGCTGGCCTACGAACGCTACAGCGGCGAGCGCAAGACGCGCCTGAGCGCCATCGACCGGATGCTCGACGCCGCCGACAGCCGCGACAGCGTGACGAAGGCGCAGATCGCGGCGCTGCTCGACATGGACGACGCCGCCTACGACCGCGCAGACAGCAAGCTGCAGCAGCAAGCCAGAGACGCAGCCGCCGCCAAAGCTGCCGCCGACAAGAAAGCCAAGGCCGAGCAGACCGCAGCCGAAAAGGAAAAGGCCGCGCGCGACAAGGCACAGACGGCCGCGCGCAGCGATGCGCGGCGCCAGATCGCGCTCATTTTGCGCAACGGCGGCACGGTGCCCGACGACCTCTGGCAGCAGAGCGGATACAGCGCCGTGACGATCGCGGCGATGCTGCGCGGCAGAAAGGGATAATGATTATGTAAATCAGAAGAACGAAAAGCGCAGTATCTACGCAGCTTAAATAAAATAATTTTGTATTATGTAAACTTCACAGACAGCAAAAAGCTCCGGAAGCGTTTTTCGCTTCCGGAGCTTTTTCTATTGGCTTGACCTCAGCCCAGCGCCTTCTCGTAGTTCATGAGAATGGTCGCGACCTGCGCGCGCGTGGCGCAGCCCTCCGGCCTGAGGTACGAGACGCCGTTTTCACCGACGCCGGAGATCAGACCGTTGCCGACGGCCCACGCCATCGCCGTGCGCGCCCACGACGGGACGCTGTCCGCATCCGGGAAGCCGGTGAGCGAGCCCGTCTCTGTCAGGCTGCCGGGCGCAAACTGCTGGGTGTAGTTATAGAGGATGACCGCAAGCTGCGCGCGCGTGATCGGATCGTCGGGCGCAAAGGTGCTCGGGCTCATGCCGGAGACGACGCCCGTGAGCTTCGCCCACCAGATCGCATCGGTATACCAGCGGCCGCGCTCCACGTCGTCAAACGGCGGGGCGAGCTTTTTGAGCTCATAACCGTTGACCTTCGCGGGCTCGCCCTGCACGCGGTAGAGGATGCTCACGATCATGGCGCGCGTGCATTCGCCGTCCGGCGTGACGGTCGTTGCCGACGTGCCGGCAATGTAGCCATGATCGATGCAGTAATCCAGCCCCGCGTGCGACCAGATGCTCGGCGCGGGCATATCGCGGAAGGCGTAGCCCGGGCAGGCCGGGCCGCCGTTGCAGGTCTCCGGCACGCCGGTTGCGGGGATGGCCTCCGTCCTGGTCTGACCGCAGACGGTGCAGGTATAGGTCCTGACGCCGGGCTCGGCCGCAGTGGGCTTTTGCGTCACGACGCCGGCATCCCACGTGTGGGTGTGCAGCTTCGGGATGTCCTCCCCCTCGCGGTAGCCGCAGCCGTCGCGGTTGCAGATGTGATAGCGGTAGCCGACGGTCGAGACGGTCGGCTCGATCGACGTGACCCACTCGCCCCAGTCGTGGCCGAGGGCGGGAACAACATCGTCATAGTCCTTGCCGCAGGTCGGGCAGGTGCCCTTGTAGTGGCCGGGCTCGGTACAGGTGGGCGCGACGCTGGTCTCGGCGTAGCTGTAGTCATGCCCCTTGGCGGGGATGACCTCATCGATCTGCACACCGCAGCGCGCGCACGTGCCGACGGCGCGGCCGGGCTGCGTGCAGGTGGCGGCCGGCTTGAGATCGCAGCGGCTCAGGTCATGGCCGAGCGGAGCGATCTTCTCGGTGCGGGTCGCGCCGCAGACCGAGCACTTATAAAACTGCGTGCCCTTTTCGGTGCAGGTGGGCGGGAGCGTCTGCGTCTTGACCCAGGTGTGGTCGGTGGCGGCGACATAGGTGTCGTCCACGGGGGCATAGGTGCAGCCCTTCACCGTGCAGACGTGGTGCGTATAGCCCTGCTCCGTGCAGGTGGGTGCGACGACCGTGTCCGTGAACGCGGCGATGTGGTCGCCGTGCCAGAAGCCGGTCTGATAGCCCTGCCACGTGCCGTCGTCCTTGAGCTCGGCAAGCCATGTGTAGCTGCCCTGCGGGTAATAGACCACGCAGTCATCCGGGAAGGAGCGGTTGGAGTCCGCCGCGCCGTAGATGCTCTTGGCGGGGTCATTTTTAAAGATGGCGCGCTTGAGCTTCGTGACCTTGGCGATCATGTTCAGGGCCGTGCTGATATCACCGGCCTGATCGGCGTTCTGCTCGGTATCGTCCGGGCGGAGGATGCCGTTGAGCACGCCCTCGACGGCGATCTTCATGGCATTATCCAGACTCGTGAAGGCGCGGCCCTCGATCGTATCGATCTTGTCGCCGAAGTAGGCCTCCTCGAGCATCTCGCAGCCGGCGAAGGCGCACTTGTCGATCTGCGCGACGCGGTTGGAGAGGTCGACGGACTTCATGTGGTTGTCGCCGAAGAAGGCCGCCTTGCCGATGGTGAGCTTCTTGTCACCGGGGCTGAAGGTGAGGTTGTTCATATAATAATCGCACATGAACGCGTAGTCACCGATGCTCGTGACATTGGCCGGAATGTTGAGGTTCTTGTGGTGGTTGACGAACGCGAACGCACCCGTGCTGATCGTCTGCAGGCTCGACGGCAGACCGAGCGTCGTGTCCTCCTGACCGAGGATGCGGTCCCACGCGAACGCCCACGGACCGATGTACGTCAGGCCTTCCGGCAGGCGCAGCTCGGCGAGCATGGTACAGCTGTAGAACGCGTGGTCCTCGATGCGGCGCAGACGGCTGCAGTTGCGCGCGCGCACGAACGTGAGCGTGTCGCAGCCGTAGAAGGCGTACTTGTCGATGAGCTCGAGCTTGCGCGGCATATTGATGGCCGAGAGGTACTCGTCTTTATAAAATGCGCGCTCGCTGATGGTGGTGATGTCGTCATTGAGGAACATGCACGTGAGATAGCGGCAGTCCTTGAACGCATACGCGCCGACATTCGTGACGCCGGAGTAGCGCTCGGTGCGGCCGTCCCACTCCTCATCGGTGCCGTCGGCGATGTAGGCCAGCGCGAGATACTCCTCGCCGAGGTTTTCCACGACGGTCGTGCCGATGACCTTCCCCTTGTCGTTATACTCCGTGATCTCCACGTTGCCCATCCACGGCGCTTTCTGGCCGGTCGCCGCGTAGTCCGCCATTTTCCCGTCGCCGAAGATGTACACGCCGTAATACTGCGCGTCCTCGCGGTAATCATGGATCTGCCAGATCTGCTGCAGGAAGGGGTTGTCCTGCACGACGGTGGGGTTCGTGACTTCGTAGATCTTATAATGTACGCTCGCCTCGTCCCCGGCGGGGCCGCAGTCACCGTGGGCAACCTCGCGGTTGAAGAGCTTTTTGATCTGACCGGGCTGCTTGATAAACAGTTCAAACGCATCCGCGATCGTGCCCGCCTGCGCCGGCGGGGCGCACACGCTCAGCAGTCCCGCCGCGAGCACAAAGCACAGCAGCAGCGACAACACTCGTTTTTTCATAAGGTTCCTCCCTCCTGGATCCGACACTTCAAAAAATATGTCTACAGAGCAAGTATACAGGACGCGCCCCGCCATTGCAACAGCCCGAAAGCGTTCACAGGCAAAAAAACGTGTAAAATTCTTGCTCAGATTTGTGGTTTCGTAACAAATCCGTCGGTTTTTGCGTCCCATCCATTGCACACTTTGCCGGGAGTATGCTATATTTTCAACAGAGAGATATTCCCGTTGTACACAGGAACATTACCGTAAGGAGGAAGAAACTATGAAAAAACGCCTGCTCTCGCTGGCGCTGTGTCTGGTTCTGGTCGTGGGACTGTTCTCCGGCCTGACCGTGAACGCATCGGCCAGCAGAATCGACGATCTGAAAAAAGAGGTTGCCGAAAAACTCATCAAAAAGAAGATCGAGCAGCTCAAGGAGGAGTTTGAGATCCCCGATCTGGACATGGATGCGATCCTCAACAGCTTTGGCGCCGCGGCCACCTCGGGCGACTTCGGCGAGAACAACTGCCTGCACTTGGAGGTCTCCACCGGCGCTTTCAGCGGCAAGACGCTGACCATCTCCGGCACCGGGGCCATGCCCGACTTTGATTTCCCCAACGGCAACCTCGCGCCATGGTGGAACTATGAGGCGCTGGGTATGCTCACGAGCTTCGGCAACTTCAAGCTGGAGGGCGAGCTGAAAAAGGTCGTCATCAAGGACGGCGTCACGAACGTGAGCAACTATGCGCTGTTCTTCCTGCCGGCCGCCACGCAGGTCACGCTGCCGGAAAGTGTGACGAGCATCGGCCGCTATGGCATCGCCCTGTGCTCCAAGCTCAACGGGATCTCCCTGCCCAAGGCCGTGACCGCCATCGGCGATTTCGGTCTCGCCGGCAACAGCTTCACCGCCGTCTCGCTGCCCGACGGGCTGCAGACCCTCGGCCGCGGCGCGTTTGACGCCTGCGCGAGTCTCAGCGGCATGACCCTGCCGGCCGCCATTACCGCCGTGCCCGACAAATGCTTTAACGACTGCACGAAGCTGCTGACCGTCGACTATAAGGGTGAGGTGACCGCCATCGGCGAGCGCGCGTTTGAGGGCTGCAAGTCGCTCACCAAGGCGCCCATCCCCGCAGCCGTGACGGAGCTCGGCGTGTCCGCCTTCAACGGCTGCGTCGCGCTGACGGACGTGACGCTGCCCGCCGGCGTGACCGCCGTCCCCGACGCCTGCTTCCAGGACTGCACCGCGCTGGCGGACATGAAGCTGCCCGCCACCGTGACGAGCGTCGGCCACAACGCGTTCACCGGCTGCAAGGCGCTCAAGGACGTGCGCTGCTACGGCGCGCCCCCGACAGTCCAGCCCGGCGGCGCGGCCGAGCACAGCTTCGAGCCCGGAATCGTCACCATCCACTACAACCCCGCCATGAACTGGACGCTGGATGCCGACGGCACATGGCAGGGCTACAAAGTCAGCAGCAAGGGCGCGTGCCTGCACACCGGCTACGGCACGACGGAAAACACCGTGCCCGCCACCTGCGGTGCTGACGGACGCATCGACACCGTCTGCGCCAACTGCGGCGATGTCATTGCGACCAAGGTCATCCCCGCCACCGGCGCGCACACGTGGGACAACGGCACCGTGACCACGGAGCCGACCGAGACCACCCCCGGCGTGCGCACGTTCACCTGCGCCGTCTGCGGCGCGACCAAGACCGAGGTCATCCCCGCAACCGGCGCGCACACTTTCGTGTTCACCAAGACCGTCGCACCCAGCTGCACGGAGGCAGGCTATGACCTCTACACCTGCAGCGGCTGCGGCGCGACCGAAAAGCGCAACAGCAAGCCCGCGCTCGGCCACAAGTGGGACAGCGGCACCGTGACCGCCGAGCCGACCGAGAAGGACCCCGGCACCATGACCTATACCTGCACCGTCTGCGGCCAGACCAAGACCGAGGTCATCCCCGCCACCGGCCCGCACACCCACGTCTGGGGCGAGGGCACCGTGACCGTCGCGCCGACGGAGACCACGCCCGGCGTCCGCACCTACACCTGCACCGTCTGCGGCAAGACCAGAACCGAGATCATCCCCGCCACCGGCTCTGCGGTCTGTCCGGGCGGCGCCGCGTGCCCGAGCTTCCGCTTCCGCGACGTGCCCGCCCCGTCCAACTGGGCGCACGAGGGCATCGACTACTGCGTGCGCCACGGTCTGATGAGCGGCTTCGACGCGACGACGTTCTCGCCCGACACGGTCAGCACGCGCGCACAGATCGTAATGATCCTCTATAACCTCTCCGGCGACACGACCGACTACAGCAAATACTACGTGCCGTTCACGGATGTCAAGCCCGGCACATGGTACTACAACGCCGTCGCCTGGGGCTACGACAAAGACATCGTCGCCGGTATGACCCCGACGACCTTCGCGCCCGACGGCCTCATCACCCGCGAGCAGATGGCCGTCCTCCTCTATGGCTACACCGAAAAGTATGCGCCGGCCTACCTCGGCGGCGCGGCATCGCTCAACAGCTTCCCCGATGCCGCCAGCGTCTCCAACTGGGCATACGCCGCCATGAGCTGGGCCGTCGGCAACGGTCTCATCTCCGGCATCGCGAGCGACGGCGCCGACTATCTGGCCCCGAGCGGCGGTGCCACACGCGCGCAGATTGCAGCCATCATGATGCGCTACTGCCGGCTCACCGGCCTGTGACCGACGCACTGCTCACCCGCAAAAGCCATCATATACACCTGCCCCGGGAGCGTTCTGCTCCCGGGGGTTTGTGCACTTGCAGAACGCAGAACAGACGGCGGCGGGATTTGGGCGCGTGCAGGGCAAACGCGCAGCAGGATGCCGCTTTGCCGCACACTTGTGCGCGCAGGGAAGAACAGCACCGAAAAATGGGAAAATCAAGTCAAAGTTAACATAACATCGTTAATTGCACCCCGTTTGTGTTGAAAAGTCTGTTGATAATGTGGAGAACCGGTTTCCATAATGCCGTTTCACCCTGTGAAAGCCGTCGACCGGCGCGCAATTATGCAACATTTTGTCGGATTACGCGGTGCTGGTTGAGATATTTCAACCAGAAACAAAGTGGCTTCGGAAAATTGGATGAAAATGTTCAAAGTGTTACACTCTACAAGATTTGTCACTTGCGTTTTGACGCTTTTTCCGCTACAGTATTACCTGTAACCGGCAATACCAACCATCCGGTGCCGTCTGTTGTGTGGGACGGCGGCGGAAATCTGACGAAAGGGGTAAAGTAACATGACCGAATTCAGAGGACCCATCCATATCGGCCTCGACCTCGCCTCCGACATCCTTGAGCGTTGCGGCGAAGAAAAGGCAAAGGAAATCGTTGACGCGATCGCCAATGCACTGCCCGGCTGGATGTCCGTGTAACCTGTAAAAGAAGCGCCCGAAGCGAAAGCTTCGGGCGCTTTGTGCTCTGCACGGGCCATCCGATGCAGAAAGCTGCAGATTGTCGTTATTGTACAAGGAGCGCAGCCGCTTTGTAACGATTCGTGACAAATTTCACAACAAATTCTATCATTTTGTTACACTTCGCACCGTTTGTCCGTTGTAAATCCGTATTTTTATCGATAGAATATTCCTGTAACCGGCAATACCAACCATCCGGTGCCGTCTGTTGTGTGGGACGGCGGCG
>ERZ1673699.2908-NODE-2908-length-10736-cov-3.915645_pt1 | contig 10736 bp, 8 predicted proteins | sample MGYA00580229_ERZ1673699 | MGnify/ENA primary metagenome ERZ1673699 (study PRJEB41218, sample SAMN15661785) | gut metagenome | host: Homo sapiens | place: Canada: London | collected 2015-08-20/2019-03-30 | study: EMG produced TPA metagenomics assembly of... | reverse complement strand
ACAAAAGCAGTATGTTTTTGTCCTTCTTTCTTTTTCAAAAGTTCCACTGCCTCGTGACAGCTCACTGCCTCCGGCACTTTCTCCATATAGCGGATTTCATAGAGTGCCATGCGAAGAACCGTGCGAACCGGTGCTGTCATTTTTAAGACCTGAATCTTTGCAAATTGATTCAGAATTGCATCTAGTTCAACACTGCGCTCAATTGTTCCGTAAGAAAGACGTTTCAAAAATCGTTTGTCTCTCGTCAAAAAATCATTCTGTTCCACAATCCGGTGGAAAATAGAGTCGCTGTGCTCCCCCTTTTCCATCGTTTGATAAACAACTTCATATGCCTGTAATCTCATCAGTCACGATTGTTCCTTCCAAATAATAAAATCAGTCTTAACAACTGTAAAATTGCAGCAGCCGCAGAAGCCACATAGGTCAGTGCCGCCGCACGCAGAACCTTTTTTGCGCCATCGGTTTCCATTGTTCCAAGAATTCCCGTATCCTGTAAAATCACAAGTGCACGTCTCGATGCATTAAACTCAACCGGAAGGGTCACAATCTGAAACAATACTGCTGCACTAAAAAACACAATTCCTGCCGTAATTAACACCGGCATACTAAACAAAATGCCGGCAAGAATGAAAAACCACGAAACTCCGGAACCAAAATTTGCAACCGGAACTAATATGGTACGAATGGATAATGGTACATACGAATTGGCATGCTGTATCACATGTCCGCACTCATGTGCCGCCACCGCAATTGCCGCTACTGAATTGCTGCCATACACAGAATCCGAAAGCCCGATCTGCTTCGTTCTCGGATTATAATGGTCCGTTAGATTTCCACTAATATGGCATACCGTCACATCGTTAATTCCCGCATAGGATAAAATGCGCTGTGCTACCTGAGCCCCTGTAAGACCGGACGCACTTCTTACCACACTGTACCTTGCAAAATTTCTCCGAACCATCGCAGAAGCAAGCAATGATAAAACAACGCCAATTAAAATCAATACATATGTTGGGTCCCAGAACATATAAAAGGGACTTCCATATCCATATCCGTAACCTAGCATAAACAATCACCCTTTTCTATTTTTACACCGCGTAAGAAACTTCCGGCATCCATTCGTTTCTTTCCTTCTAACTGCACTTCTAAAAGTTCCAGACAGCCGTCACCGGTCTGAACGATAAAACTATTTTTTAACACATCAACAACCATGCCCGGCTTATGTCCCGTATTCCATGGAAGCACATTCGCACGCCAAAGTTTTAATGTTTTCCCTCGGAATTCGGCATACGCACTCGGCCATGAATTCATTCCGCGAATATATCGTTCCACTTTCGCAGCATCCCAATTCATGTCAATTTTACCCATATCTTTTTTAAGCATTTTCGCATAGCAGCTTAAACTGTCATCCTGTTTTTGCGGTACAATCTCACCTTTTTCCACTTTCTCCAAAGTTTCTAATAAAAGATATTTTCCCATTCTCGAAAGTCTGTCATGAATCGTTTCCGCTGTATCCTCTTTTTCAATCACTGTTTCTGCCTTTAACAGCATATCACCGGTATCAAGTCCTTCTGACATCTGCATCGTCGTTACACCGGTCTTTTCATCCCCTTCAAGGATTGCCCACTGCATCGGTGCCGCACCGCGCCAGCGCGGAAGTAATGACGCATGAACATTAATACAGCCATACTTTGGATAATCTAAAATCTCTTTGGATAAAAGCTGTCCAAATGCAACAACTACAATAACATCGCATGGAATCTTTCGAAGCTGCTCCACAAATTCCGCATCTTTTACACGCGCCGGTGTATAGACCGGAATGTCATTTTCAACTGCTACTTCTTTCACCGGAGTAAAAACCAGTTTTCCGCTGCGTCCTCTCGCCTTATCCGGCTGTGTCACAACTGCTGTAACCGTATGCTCTTTTGAGGCAATCAGACCTTCTAATACAGGAACGGAAAAATCCGGTGTACCCATAAAAATTACATTCATGTGCTGTCTCCTATTCTCCAAATTCTTTTTCAAATTCCTCAATGGTATACAATCTCCCTTCCACTTTATTTACATACAAACCGCCATCTAAATGCTCGATTTCATGTACCAAAGCGCGGGCAAGCAATTCTTCTCCCTCAATCTCAAAAGGCTCCATCTCTTCATTGTATGCCTTTACGACAACATGATTCGGTCTTGTTACTATACCAACTTTGTCCGGTACGCTTAAACAGCCTTCACTGCCTCTCTGCTCACCATCGGCCGAAATAATTTCCGGATTAATCAAAACAATCGGATTACTTCTGTCTTCCGTAATATCAATTACGGCAATCCGTTTCAAAATACCGACCTGAGGTGCTGCTAAACCAACACCATCTGCGTCATACATCGTATCAAACATATCCGCAATTAACTCTTTATTTTTTTCTGTCATCTCTTTTACTACTTTACATTTTTTGGTGAGAATATCATCACCAATCATACGAATGTTACGAATTGCCATTTTTTCCTACCTGCCTTTTCTTTTCTTAGATTTAGTAACCATTTACCGGGTCTCTGTCATACTGCACGCTGCATGTTTTTTGATTTACGACACGGCGGTTTGCTTCTTCTGCAATTTCTCTGACACAATCCATTGCTTCTTCGTCCATGCTCTTTACATATAGAACATACCGGTACCTGTCTTTGGCACGGCTTAACCCGGCTTTTGACGGACCAATAAGCGTAACTGCATCACCGCACACAGAATGTATGTTTTCTGCCAGTTTTTCGCTCAATGTTTTCGCTTCGTTCTCTTCTTCCGATAGAATGAGAATCGCCGCCATCTGCGAATATGGCGGATACTTCATAAGCCGCCTGAATGCCAGTTCATTTTCGTAAAAATATTCGGCATCCTGCCCGGCAACCGCCTGAATTGAGTATTCCTCCGGATTATAAGTCTGAATCACAACTTCCCCGGCTTTTTCTGCCCTCCCGGCGCGGCCGCTTGCCTGCATAAGCAGTTCAAATGTGCGCTCACTGCTTCGGTAATCCCCCGCATATAAACTCATGTCAGCCGCTAATGCTGCCACGAGCGTAACATTAGGGAAATCATGTCCCTTTACAATCATCTGGGTGCCAATTAAAATATCTGCCTCGCCATTACGAAAGGGTGTCAGGACACTTTCATGTCCGTGTTTTCCCGTTGTTGTATCTCCATCCATCCGAAGAACTCTTGCCGTGGGAAACCGCTTATTCAGCATTTCCTCGACTTTCTGCGTGCCAAGCCCAAATGCTGCAATATATGGCGAACCGCACGATGGGCATGTCTTTGGCATAGCGATTGCATGTCCACAATAATGACAGACCAATGTATCTACATCACCGACATGATTTTTGTGTGCCGTCATAGAAACTTCACAATGACTACATTTTAACACAAAACCACAACTGCGACAAGAAACAAAGCCTGCATATCCACGCCGGTTTAAAAATAGTATGGTCTGCTCCCCTCGTTTTAACCGTTCCTCGATTTTCTCCTGCAGCACACGGCTGAAAATTGAGCGGTTTCCTTCTTCTAATTCTTTCCTTAAATCCGCCACATAAACCTTTGGCATACTGACATGGTTTACTCGGTGCGGTAACGTAAGAAGTGTATACTCTCCCGTTTTCGCCTTCTCATAGCTCTCAACTGACGGTGTCGCGGAGCCTAATACAACACTTGCCCCGCTCTGCCTTGCTCTCTCAATCGCCACATCTCTTGCATGATATTTGGGCGGCTTTTCACTTTTATAACTCATCTCATGTTCTTCATCAATGAGAATAAGTCCCAGATTTGAAAATGGAATAAACAAAGCGGAACGTGGTCCGACAACGATATCCACTTCTCCTTGTTTTGCCCTCTCATACTGGTCGTATTTTTCTCCTTCTGACATTCTGGAATTTAATACCGTTACCCGGTCTCCAAACCGCTTTTGAAAACGAACTACCGTCTGGTAAGTAAGTGCAATTTCAGGAATCAGCATAATAACTTGTTTGTTCTCCTGTAAAACTGCCTGTATCATTTCCATATAGACTTCCGTTTTTCCACTGCCGGTAACACCATATAGCAGATACGTCGTCCGCCTTCCCTGCCGGTAGTCTCCGGTAAATGCATCCACTGCCGTCTGCTGTTCTTCATTCAACATCTTTTTTTCGGAAGATGCCTTTCCATCAAAGACCGGATTCCTATATTTCTTTTGGTTTGTAACAGTAATCCATCCCGCCTTCGCCATGCTGTCAATCACGGGTTTCGTAATCTTATATTTTTTTGCCGCCAGCTTGCTTGTCATCTGTCCACCTTCTGCAAACATTCCCTGCAGGAGGCGCGCTTTTGCTTTATAATGCTTTAACAGACAGCGGTTTAATTCCTTCTTCATTTCATCTTCGGGCAAAGCAAAATTAAGCCAGTGTTCTTCCACTGACTTAATCTGCCTCCGAATCGGAAGCACCGTTTTTAATGCTTCATTCATTGTTGTTCCATATCTTTGTCGAATCCATGCTGCCAACTGAATCAACTTAGATTCTACCGGAAGTTCCTTTTTCTCAATCTCAGAAATTTCCTTCATCCGTTCAACCGGCCATGCCGCCTGATCCGTTACATTCATTACATAACCGCGAATCAGACGATTTCCCCTTCCAAAGGGGATTTTGACACAGCACCCGGCAAACACTTCACCTTCCCATTGTTTCGGAATTATATACTGAAATGTCCGGTCGAGTGCTTCCACCGACAAATCTACGATAATATCTGCAAACAACCTGTCACTCCTTTATCAGTCGTTTCACAACTTCATCCATTTTCATTCCACGGGAACCTTTTACCAGTACCCAGTCCTCTTTTTGAAGTTTTGTTTCCAATTCTTTCATTACTTCATCTTTAGACTCTGCAGAAAAAACCGGGATATCGCTATGTGCCTTTACATAATCACTGATGTGAGCCGCTTCTTTTCCAACCGTAAAGAGGTAGTCAAGCCTGCGTCCCTTATTTTGTTCCTCTATGATAAACTGTCCGATTCCCTCGTGAAGTTTTCCGGAATCTTTTCCCAGTTCCAGTACATCCGCAAGAACGGCAATTCGTCTGCCATTTCCCGGATAATCAAACAGCGCATGAAGATTACTCGTAATCGAATCCGGGCTTGCATTGTAAGTATCATCAACAACGTGAATCCCATTTATATCATGCACAACACCACGCATCGCAATCGGCTTGTAATTTTTCAAAGCCTTAATGGCATCCTTTACCGGCACGCCATACTTGCGGCCAATTGCCATCGCAATCACGGCATTATTTACATTATGGGTTCCCATCACAGACAGCAAAACTTTTTCTTTTCCCTCGCTGTCATGATACACAAAACTCTGTCCGTCCTCATTTGCACTCATTTCATCCGCAAAATACTCACAGCCGGACTCTGTTCCATAGTAAGAAACCTTATAGTTCCCTTTGCAGCGGGTGGACGGAACCTGTGTCTCAACTAATTGTCTCACATCTCCGTTGCCGCTGGCAAACAGCGTACCGCCATCTGGAAGATAACTAACAATCTTTCCTTTTTCTTTGCAGATGTTTTCTCTTGAGCCCAAATTCCCAATATGAGAAACACCAATATTTGTCAAAACCGCGCATTCCGGTTTTACCATCTCGACTAACCGATCCATTTCACCCGGCATACTGATTCCCATTTCAATCACGGCAAGTTCTGTATCTTCATCCAGTTCAAACATCATCAGTGCCACACCAATCTGGCTGTTTAAATTCTTGTAAGTTTTAACCGTGCGGTACTTCGTTTCCAGTACGGCAGCAATCATTTCCTTTGTCGTTGTCTTTCCAACGCTTCCGGTAATACCAATGATTCTTACCGAAAGTTTACTGCGGTACCATGCAGCAAATTTCTGCATTGCCAAAAGTGTATCGGAAACGTATATTCCGGCACCCTTCTTTTCCTTTTCTCTGTCATCCGAAAAAAATACACAAGAAGCCCCTGCCTCCAACACATCCGGAATAAAACGGTGCGCATCCACACACTCTCCTATAATTGGCACAAATAAGGTTCCAGTCTTTACTTCTCTTGAATCGGTTGAAACATTTGTCACGGTAGCATTTTCATCGCCCCAAACAAGTTTACCACCGACTGCTTTCACAATATCCTTTATCTGAACCTGTCTCATCTTGTCACCCCTATCAGTTTGCCGCAATGACATCTGCCATCTCGTAACGGCCCACTGTCTTTCCTTTTAAGAATTTTGCCGCTGCCACAGCGCCTTTTCCAAATACAGCTTTACTGTAGGCAGTATGGGAAAATGTAATCACTTCATCTTTACCGGCAAAAATCACATCGTGTTCGCCGACAATCGTACCACCACGCACTGCGGAAATGCCAAGTTCTTTTTTATCACGTTTCTGTCTTCTCTGCGAGCGGTCATAAACATACTCGTATGGATTTCCCATTGCCTCATTAATGGAATCCGCTAATGCAAGTGCCGTACCGGATGGAGCATCCAGTTTCTGGTTGTGATGTTTTTCTACGATTTCCACATCAAATCCTTCTGTAGCAAATACTTTTGCCGCATCCTGCACCAGCTTCAAAAGTGTGTTGATACCAAGTGACATATTTGCAGACTTCAAAACAGCTGTCTGTGTTGCTGCTTCTTCAATTTTAGCAAGCTGCTCATCGTCATATCCGGTTGTGCAAAGTACTACCGGCACTTTTTTCTCTTTGCTGAATGTAAGAATATCATCCAAAATTTTTGGTGTCGAGAAATCAATCAAAGCATCTGCCTCTACATCACAGTCTGCTAATTTCTGAAAAACAGGATAACAATGTTCTTTCGTATCCACCATATCAATTCCTGCTACAATTTCTGCCTCAGCATCTTCATTTACAATTCCAGTAATCATGCGCCCCATTGCACCATTACATCCGCACATAATAATTCGAGTCATCGTCTTCCTCCTAATTCTTTTTCAATCGTAACTAATTATTTGATAACGCCGGCTTTTCTCATTTCCTCTTCCAGTCTCTTTGCATTTGCATCTTCCATTTCTGTAAGAGGCAGACGCAAACTGCCCACTTCCATTCCCATCAGATTCAATGCCTTCTTTACAGGAATCGGATTTACTTCGCAGAACAAAGCCTTTACCAAATCAAAATATTTCAACTGCATCTCACAGCTCTTTACCACATCGCCCTCAAGATAGCTTGCCACCATGTCATGGGTCTCTTTTGGCAGAATATTTGACAATACGGAAATTACGCCTTTACCGCCAAGAGAAAGAACCGGTACAATCTGGTCATCATTTCCGGAATATACATCAACGGTTCCCTTAGCTAAACTCATTAATTCCGCAACTTCTGAAATATCACCTGTCGCATCCTTTACGCCGACAATGTTTGGCACTTCATGACACAAATCCACAACTGTCTGTGGTGCTAATCTGGTACCCGTACGGCTTGGTACATTATATAAAATAATTGGAACATTAACTTCTTTTGCAATGGCTTTGTAATGTGCTTTCAAACCATTCTGTGTTGCCTTGTTATAATATGGAGTAACTAAGAGAAGTCCATCCACTCCACTTTTCTCTGCTTCTTTTGACAACTCAATTGCCGACTGTGTGCAGTTCGAACCGGTTCCTGCGATAACCGGAATCCGTTTATTAATTACTTCACAGGCAAAACGAATACACTCCAAATGTTCTTCATCTGACAGTGTAGATGCCTCGCCGGTTGTTCCGCAAATAATGATGGCATCTGTTTTATTTGCCACATGAAACTCCAACAGTTCTCTCAATTTTTCATAATTCACACTTCCGTCTTCATTCATTGGTGTAATCAATGCAACACCTGCTCCAGTAAAAATAGCCATTTTCTTCATCCTTTCTGAATTACGTTTTGTGCTTATGAATGGATTGCAAAAAAAGGAGCTGACACACGTGCCAACTCCTCATTGTTTTCGATAACGAGTAGCACTCCATCATAGCGATGACAGTCATATGATTATTTACCATATGCCCAGAAGAATCATGTGCAGGCAATCCTCTCCTTCGGCAGACGTTCCTTTCACAAATCATCATCCATCCTGTCATGTCCGATTTGCTACTGATAAAGTCCGCGCCTCTACCTTTCTATATAAAAGAATATCACTCTTCCCTTTAGTGGTCAAGCATTAGTTCACTCTTTTTTATCTTCTTCATCAATCACACAGGCCGCAGTAATCTCATTACTCTCTTCCACACACTCCAATTTGCTGACGGAAATTTCATAAGCAACGCGTGTTTCATATTCATCGTCGCCAACCTGCTTCTGGTATTCACGGCTCTGAATCCGTCCCCACAGCTGAACGTGTTCTCCTACACCAAATCCATCGGCGTAACGGGCATTTCTTCCCCAGCAGATGCAAGGAATGTAATCGGATTTGCCATACGGACGGTTAACAGCCATCAAAAGGTCCGCAATTTCTCTTCCAAGCGGTGTCTTTCGATAAACCGGTGGTTTGCACAAGTAACCATCCAAAAAGATATAATTCGGTTTCTCTACTTCCATCTCTTCTTCGTCTATATGTAAATCTCTTACAAACACGGATAAAACAAGCCGGTTATGATTTTCTTCATGACGGTTATAAGAGCGAAACTGTCCACTCGCCTCCATATACATACCTCGGTAATCCTTCGTTATGTCAATAAGCCGCTCCGATACCATGAGCGGAATCTTGTCATACACTTGGCTCAATCGTTTTACCGAAAGATACACCATATAGAATCCTTCACCATACACTTCATGGCTAAAAGCAAACTCACTTACCACTTCACCATAAATATTCACCTGATTGTTTCCCAAAATCTTATCTGCCATTTCTCATGACCCCCTTTGTTTTTTGTCTGCTTAAATCAAGCATTTTTCTTTACATAACTATATATATGCCGTATAATTCATTTTTAGAACTTATATTTAATATTTTTTATTTTATTTTTACCGTTTTGTTATCATATCATAAATTCTACTATTTTGCAATAAAAATCATGAAATGGTTTTTAGGCAATAGATGATGTTGCTTTTTTAGGTTTTTCTTACTTTTAGTATAAAGGCTTTGCGTCTCGTGGGCACTTCCGTTCATTGAGTACGTAACAGTAGGGGCACTGAAACTACCAGTGCCACCTACTGACGCACTCAAAACCCACTCCCCACAAAGACTTTATACTAAAATTATGAAAACTTAAAAGAGCAGCGTCAATTTCTAAACACAGTTTTGGGTTGCGATAAATATTTTTTTGGGGGTCTTTTACGCTTCCGGTAATTTGCCAGAAAGACTTTGCGATTCGTGGGTTTTGAGTACGCCGGTATGAGGTGCTTGTATATGCGTCAGCATAAGCACCCATACCGCTGCATACTCAACGAACGAAAGTGCCCACGAAAAGCAAAGCCTTTCTGCCAAATTACGGAACTCCAAAAAGAAGCACACAAAAAAAGAAACCCAATTCACAAAATGAACCGAGTTTCTTCTTAATTATCTGTTTATGTCTTAAAATTAGTTGTTGATCAACTTATCTTCGCCATTCCAGCTATACAATTTACGGATTTCTTCACCAACTACTTCTGATGGATGCTCAGCAGCTATTTTTCTCATAGCCTTGAAGTGAACCTGTCCGCCAGCTTCTGACATGTCAAGCAAGAAGTCTTTTGCGAAAGTACCATCCTGGATGTCAGAAAGAATCTTCTTCATAGCTTTCTTTGTATCCTCTGTAATGATTTTTGGTCCTGTTACATAATCACCATACTCTGCTGTGTTAGAAATGGAATATCTCATGCCTGCAAAACCACTCTGGTAAATCAAACCAACGATAAGTTTCATCTCATGGATACACTCAAAGTATGCATTTCTTGGGTCATAACCAGCTTCTACCAAAGTTTCAAAACCAGCCTGCATCAATGCACAAACACCACCGCAAAGAACAGCCTGCTCACCAAAGAGGTCAGTCTCTGTCTCTGTACGGAAAGTTGTCTCCAAAACGCCGGCTCTTGCACCACCAATTGCAAGGGAGTAAGCAAGTGCAAGCTCCAGAGCTTTTCCTGTTGCATCCTGATGTACTGCTACCAAACAAGGAACACCTTTTCCTGCCTGATACTCGCTGCGTACCGTATGTCCCGGTCCTTTTGGTGCAATCATCGTTACATCAACGTCAGCCGGTGGAACAATCTGGTTAAAGTGAATATTGAAACCATGAGCAAACATAAGCATATTGCCTGCTTCCAAGTTTGGCTCAATGGACTCTTTGTACATTTTTGCCTGCAGCTCATCATTGATAAGAATCATGATGATATCAGCTTTTTTAGCAGCTTCGGCTGCCGTATATACTTCAAATCCCTGCTCTTCTGCTCTCTTCCATGATTTTGATCCTTCATAAAGACCAATAATTACGTGGCATCCAGACTCCTTTGCGTTCAATGCATGTGCGTGTCCCTGACTACCATAACCGATTACGGCAATTGTTTTACCGTCCAGTGCTGCCAAGTTACAGTCATCCTGGTAATAAATCTTTGCTTCTGACATATTTACAGCCTCCTAAATTAATTGTATTTAAAGCCTATCCGGGATAAAATCCCGTGGATGGTTTTCTAAGTAGTAAATTACTTACTCTCTTTGGCTCCATCATAAAAACCACGAGCCAAACCGGAAATACCGGTACGTACCAGTTCTTTTATCTCATAGCCCTCAATCAGTTTGATAAA